>Ga0315282_10004200_pt1 | contig 25216 bp, 13 predicted proteins | sample YL17G07_20_MG_FD_203693 | JGI IMG/M metagenome (GOLD analysis project Ga0315282, IMG submission 203693) | Sediment microbial communities from Yellowstone Lake, YNP, Wyoming, USA - YL17G07_20 | ecosystem: Environmental > Aquatic > Freshwater > Lake > Sediment | place: USA: Wyoming | collected... | reverse complement strand
ATGATGGGGCGTTGGCGGATGGGTTTGAGAACACGGTGGTGACGAGTGAGGCGGCACATTCGGGGATGTATTCGTTGAAGTTCGTGATGCCGGCAGGGCGTGACCCCCACGACGGCTTCGTCGGAACCAAACGCATGCCGTTCACCGGTGGAAGTATCAGCACTACCGTCAATCCAGGTGACATTGTCCGGTTGAGCGTCTGGATCAAGGCGAGCGACTTGGTGCCGGATTCAGCGGCGTTATATCCCGGGACGTGGTCGGTAGGGTTCACGCCGTTGTGGTTTGAGAAGGCTGGGAACAACGACGGGTATAGCCCGGTGGGACCCGCGAATGACTACACCTTCACGTTCCCGAGCGTGACGTCGTTCGACTGGACGCAGTATACGCTGGATGTGCAGGTGCCGACGGATGTGGGAGCGACGGCGCTGGAGATACGGTTGCACGTGTATTCGAGGTTTGTGGGGACGGTCTACTTCGATGACCTGACGGTGCAGAAGGTGGGAACGACGACGTCCGCAGGTCTGACGAAGGACGGCGTCCCGAGGGTTTTCGAACTTTCGAACAACTACCCGAATCCCTTCAATCCCTCGACGAGAATAGAATTCTCCGTGCCGCGCGAAGGGACTATCTCTCTTGTCATCTACAACATGCTGGGTCAACGTCTCCGCGTGCTCGCGCAAGGCTCTTACGTTCCCGGCCATTACACAGTAACCTGGGATGGCAGGGATGAGGTCGGCCGCACGGTCGGCTCCGGCGTCTATTTCTATCGATTAGAAACCGGGTCGACTGCGCTCGTTAAGAAGATGCTGCTGTTGAAGTAGCCTCAAAGGAACGGGGTGGGGCACGCGCCGCACCCCGTTTTTCTTTATCGAGAACCAAGCCAGCGGAGACTGTCGATGCGCGTCATTCGCCGTCCGTTGTTTTGTATGGCTCTCGTTCTGGCGTTGTTGGCACTCGAACTCCACGCCGGTACAAAAGGCAAGATTGCAGGAAAAGTTCTTGATGCAAGGACGAAGGAGCCGCTGATCGGCGTCAACGTCGTTATCGTTGGCACGACGTTGGGTGCCTCGGTCGACGTGGACGGCAACTACTTCATCATCAATATTCCTCCCGGTACGTATCAGCTCAAAGCCACGCTCGTCGGCTACGCGGCCTTCCTCGTCGACAGCGTGCGCGTCTATGTTGACCAGACGACGAAAGTCGATTTTGAATTGCGGGAGCAAGCGGTGGAAATGGGAACCGTCACGGTCACGGCAACACATCCGATCGTCCAGAGGGATCTCACATCAACGGTTTCCACGATCAGCAGCGATCAAATCTCGGCGCTGCCGCTCGAAACCGTCTCGTCCGTCGTAAATCTGCAGGCGGGGGTCGTGGAGGGACATTTCCGAGGGGGGCGCACAGGTGAGGTGAAATACCTGGTGGATGGACTCTCGGTCAACGATGTATTCTCTGGAGATGCATCGCTGGAGCCGGAAGTGAACAGCATTCAGGAAATTCAAGTGCTGAGCGGTACGTTCAACGCGGAGTATGGTGAGGCGCTTTCGGGCGTTGTCAACCAAGTCACCAAAATCGCCACCGACAAATACAAGGGGGAGATCTCGGCCTATTCCGGTGACTACGTGACTCCACGGAAGGACCTCTATGAGAACATCGGTCATATTTCACCATCTGACCTGCAGAACTTCGAAGGCTCGGTGAGCGGACCAGTGCCGGGGGCAGGATCGTTGATGAAATTCTTTGCCTCGGGCAGGTACTATTATGACGATGGATATCTGTACGGGAAGCGGATGTTCAACCCTTCCGACTCGTCGAATTTCTCCGCGAACGATCCGTCGCAATGGTACATCGGAGCGACGGGCGACGGAAAATATGTTCCGATGAACTATCAGAAGCGGTGGAGCCTCCAGGGTAAACTCTCGATCGACGTCGGCTCCTCGAGAGACCTTGTTTTGCAGGGAATGTATCAGAACCATGAGTACAAGGAGTACGATCATCAATTTGAGCTTGACCCCGACGGAGACTACAGGCATTTTCAAAAGAGTTTTCTTGGGATCGCGAGTTTCAACTACGTCCTCAGCGCCTCCTCGTTCATTGATTTCAACGCTTCGACGATCATCTCGGATTACAAACAATACGTCTACGAAAATCCGCTCGACCCCCGCTATGTGAATCCGGAGCGGATGCGCGACGTCGGCGGGAACGCGTTTCTCACGGGAGGGACACAGAACTGGCATTTCTCCCACCGAACGAACAGTTACACCGGTAAGATCGACTTTACGTCGCAGATCAGCAATGCGCACCTGATCAAGGCAGGTGTGGAAGCACAGATCCACCGATTACACTATGAGGATTTTCAGATTCACGTCGACGCGAGCAGCGGGTTCAAGCCGGCGCTGCCGAAGGTGGGCGACTTCGACTACAATGTGTACACGAACCACCCGTACCAGCTCGCGTCGTACATTCAGGACAAGATTGAGCTCGACTACTTGGTTGTGAACGTCGGTATCCGCTTCGACTATTTTCAACCGGACGGGAGGGTGCTGAAGAACCCCGACAACATCGCAGGGCTGGATGAGCTCGCGCCCCCCTTCCCCGATTCTCTCACGTACGCCGCGAGCGCGAAGTATCAGTTGAGTCCGCGCGTCGGCATTTCGTATCCGATCACCGATCGCGGAGCGATTCACTTTTCCTACGGTCATTTCTTCCAGGTACCTCCGTTTGAGTACCTCTACAAGAACCCGAACTTTCGCATTCCTCTGACGGGCAACTTCCCCGAATTCGTCGGCAACGCGATCGGGAACTCCGACCTGCAGCCGCAGCGCACGACGATGTACGAAATCGGCCTGCAGCAAGAGCTCACCCCGGTCCTCGGGATGACCGCTACCGCTTACTACAAAGATATCCGCAACCTGCTCGGAATGCAATTGCACATCAAGAATGACTTCAAGAAGTTTGGGGAGTACATCAACAGGGATTATGGTGCAGTGAAGGGGTTTACGATTTCGCTCGATAAGCGCTTCAGCGATGGATTTGGGGCCACGCTGGACTATACGTACCAGATTGCCAAAGGGAACGCGTCCGATCCAAACGACGACTTCAACAAACAGCAGGCGACCCCTCCGATCGAGATCAACAAAGAGCTCGTCCCGCTGGACTGGGATCGCCGGCATTCACTGAATATGACCCTGACGGTCGGGGTTCCCGACGACATCACCGGCAGCCTCATCGCCCGCTTGGGCTCGGGCCTCCCGTACACGCCGTCATTCCAGAATCAGCGCACCGGGTTGGAAAACAGCGACAACCGGCCCGCGTTTTTCAATACCGATCTCTACGTGACGAAGTATATCCGGTGGCAAGAGTACGCGTTCTCCGTTTTCCTGAAGATCTATAACCTCTTCGATACGCCGAACGAAATCAACATTTTCACCGACACCGGACGCGCGGGCTACACGCTTGAGCTGACCCGGGCACAGGAAGCACCGAGGGGAGTGAACACGCTGCAACAATACTTTACAAGGCCGGATTTCTACTCGGCACCGCGTCAAGTCATCATCGGCGCGGCGGTATCCTTCTAAGGAGTGCACAACAGAGCTACGCAATGGTCCGATCATCCTTACAAATGCGTCTCTTCCTTGCAGCGTTCATTCTCGTCGCGGGACCCTCGTTTCTCTCCGCACAGCGACTGGTCGACAAGAACAAAGGCAACCATAACGAGACAAAGAAGGGAACGATGGATGGGAACCTCGTCGCGACGGTCTACTACAATTTCGGCGAGGTCGCGGATTGGCTGAACGAACCGAGCCTCAGCGGTGTGTGGCCCAAAGGGACGAATCACACCTACGTGGACGGCGTCGCGGTGATCGTGCAGGCGGAGACAAAAGACCCTCATGGGAACAGCATCCATCCTCTGGAGACGAACTACTACGAATATACACGTTATGCTGTGGCGACGGGCGTGACCTACGGTTGGTGGCCTTTGCCCGGTTATGCCAATCGCTTTCAGTCGGTCCCGGCGCAAAGTTCGGACCCAAGCACCTGGCCTCCAACGTGGCCGGACCGGCCGAGCGACTGGAACGGGCGATGGAACGGATTCTTCGGCAACGGCGTCCAGAATGCAGACCTTGAAACGTACTTTGTTTTCGATGACAATGAAGATCGCGAGTACATCCTGAAGAACAACTTTCACCCCGACGGCGATGATTCGACGCGGGGCGGCCTCGGCATGCAAGTGCACGCGCGAGGATTTCAATGGTCGCAAGTGCTCGCAGAGGATGTGATCTTCTGGTTGTATGAGATCACGAACATGGGCACGATGGACTACACGAAGACGCTCTTTGCACAGTACGTCGACTGGGGAATTGGAGGTCACGACAACTCTTCCAATAACGCCGGTGACTATAATCAAGATCTGAACCTCTCCTATTCGTGGTCCACGGTGCCGTTCGGGAGTCCCGGCAATTGGAGTCCCGTGGGCGTTTCCGGCTACGCGTTTCTCGAAAGCCCCGGGATCGCTGATGACCACATCGACAACGACCGCGACGGTCTGACCGACGAGCGGCGCGACAACGATGTGCGCGTCTTCATCAGCAGCCCCTATCAAGACCCGTTCCTGGTCGATGTTCAACAGGACACAGCCCGTTTCAGAAAGTTCTACGGCTACTCGTGGAAGCCCCATTGGGACGCGGATGAGAACTGCAATTGGCGTTCGTTTACCGACCTCAGTAACAACGGCAAGTGGGACCCGGGAGAGCCGCTCAATGACGATGTCGGAAGCGATGGAATCGGACCGCTGGACGATGGCTATCCCGGACCCGATCCCGACGGCACGGAGGGCAACGGCAAACCGGATCAAGGCGAGCCTGACTTCGGCATCCTCGACAAGGACGAATCCGATCAGCTGGGTCTGACCGGGTTCGTCATTGCCGCCGTGCACACCTACGACCTGAACAACGACGAGCGGAACTGGACCGCTCTCTCGGCCCTCCCGCAGCCGCACGGACAATCGTTGATCGGCGTCAATCTCGCAAACTATTTCTCGAGTTATCTGTTCCATCTGTTCGGACGAAACACCTACAGTGCCCGTTCCGGTAAACTCGAAGAGACGGGGGAGACGGAGCGTTTTTCGATGGCGTTGATCTTCGGTATGAACCCTGATGATCTCTTCCGCCGCAAACGAACCGTCCAGCAGATCTACAACGCCAATTACCGGTTCGCCAAGCCGCCCGACAAACCAATGGCGAAAGTGATTCCCGGTGATCACCGTGTGACGCTGTACTGGGACGACCGTGCCGAGCGCACGTTCGACGCCTTCTATCAGAAATACAACTTCGAGGGATACCGCATCTACCGGAGCACCGAAGCCAATTTCCTCGAGGACAAGATCATCACCGATGCGTTCGGCAGAGCGACGTTTCGACAGCCGATCGCCCAGTTTGATCTGATCGATGGTATCACGGGACTGCATCCCATCGGGGTGAACGGAGCTTATTTCTATCTCGGCGATGATACAGGGTTGCAGCACTCGTTCGTGGACACGACCGTCGAAAATGGACAGACCTACTACTATGCGGTCGTCGCGTACGACCAGGGTTTCACGACGACGACGGTCACGGGCGAGTTCCTGGGCATTCCGCCTTCAGAAACGACAAGCATCATCAAAATAGACATTAACGGGAACGTCAAGACGGATATCAATACCGCCGTCGTGACACCGCGCGCCCCATCGGCAGGATACGTTCCGCCGGAAATCAATCATTTCATGGCAACGGGTCCGGGGACCGGATCGATGAACCTCACGATCCTCGACCCGGATTCCATGCGCGACAATCACACGTATCGTTTGCAGTTCGTGGATTCAACGGCATTCCACAACAATCCCTACCCATCGTATCAGCTCATCGACAAATCGACGGGCGATACGGTGGTTGCGCTCACGCGTCTCCAGTCGACACAGGTGCAGACACCCGTAACTCAGGGTTTTGTTGTGAACCTCACCAACGACCCCGATGTCGTCATCGATCAGGCGAAGACGGGATGGGTGAGCGGCAACAGCAACTACGTGACGCAAGTCGGTTTCGATTCGCGATTTGCCCCCGCCTACCTCCCGCGTCGCATCAACTATCCTGCCGACTTTGAAATTCGCTTCACAGCCACGGGCCAGGGCGACACATCCTTCCCGGGCTCCAGTTTCAGCACAGGGATACCGTCGAACATCGTCATTAAAAATCTCACGGAGAATATCGATCACGTCCAGTTCATCTTTCAGGACGTCAACGGAAATTTGCTGTTCGATCCGGGCGATGCGGTCTTCATCGTGGTGGGCGACTCTGCGGGCGCGCGGGCGACACAATTTTTCAGCGCGCGGAAGAGCTGGTCGCTCACGTTACTGCAAGACACCATGATCGCTGCGCCGCTGCAACGAGCACCGCAACCAGGGGACGTGTTCCGCATCGCGACGGAGAAACCGTTCCGGACGGGCGAGTACTTCGAATTTAGCACGAAGGCACCTACTCTCGATCGAGCCAAGGCGGAAAGCGATCTCAGCAAGATTGCCGTTGTCCCCAATCCGTATGTCGGAGCTGCCTCGTGGGAACCGGCGACCACCACGGTCGGCAGGGGGGAGCGACGCATCTTCTTCATTCATTTGCCGCGTGAATGTACCATCCGCATCTATACGATGAGCGGACGCCTCGTGCAGACCTTGCGGCACAGCAGCACGATCGATGATGGGCAGGAGCCGTGGAATTTGGTCTCCCGTGACGGCATGGACATTGCCTTCGGAGTCTATGTCTACCAGGTCGATGCGCCCGGCATTGGAACGTACATCGATAAATTTGCCGTCTTGAAATAGCAGACTTCCCTATCCTCAGGCGAAGCGACACGGAGTTGAAACGCATGAAGAGACTTCTCACTCTCGTCCTGATCTGCAGTTCAGTGGTGCTGGTGGCTCGTGCTCAAATCGGCAGCCAGGACGTTTCGAAATCCGGCACAACGGCGGCCACGTTCTTGGAGATCGGTGTTGGTGCCTCGGCCGTGGGTATGGGGGGAGCGTATGTGAGCGTTGCCAAGGATGCGACGGCGTTGTACTGGAATGCCGCCGGCGTCACCTCGATTGAACAGATGGATCTCTCTCTCGTTCACACGAACTGGATTGCTGATACGAAGTTTGACTTTGCCGGCTTTGTGCTGCCGCTGGGAAGTCTCGGGACACTTGGGTTGAGTTTGACTTCACTGTCCATGGGGGACATGAAAGTGCGGACGGTCGAGATGCCGGAAGGGACGGGGGAATATTTCAGCGCCGGCGACCTTGCGGCCGGCATCTCGTACGCACGGCGGCTCACGGAACGGTTTGCCATTGGATTCAGCGCAAAGTATATTCAAGAGACGATTTGGCACGAGAGCGCCAGTGCGTTTGCAGTTGATGTCGGGACCACGTTTAGGACAAACTTGTTCGGTGGGATGACAATCGGCGCGTCGTTAAAGAATTTCGGGACGAGCATGAAAATGTCGGGACGCGATGCTCGTCAATTCATTCGCCTCGACCCGAACAAGCAAGGCTCGACCGACCGAATCCCCACAGACATTGAATTCGATTCGTGGGACCTGCCGTTGCTCTTTCAGTTCGGTGTGTCGACCCGCGTGCTGGATAACAATCGGTACCGCTGGACCATCGCTGTCGATGCGCTTCATCCCAATGACAACTACGAAAGCCTCAACGTCGGCACAGAATTTGGCTATTCCGACTTTTTGTTTCTGCGCGCCGGCTATCAATCGCTCTTTCTCGATCAAGCTGAGGGGGGAATGTCGTTTGGTGTTGGTTTGACGTCGAGCGATGTTCTCGGCAGCATACGAGTCGGAGTTGATTACGCCTTTCAGGATATGGGTCGCCTCCAGGGGATCCACGTCTTTACCGTCGGACTCCGCTTTTGACAGCATGAGAAGCCGATTCGCGTTCGTATCGAGGCGGGTATCGTTCCTCGCATCACTAGCGATTGTTGTCGGCAGCAGCACGGGGACTTCCCAACACATCCGCGAAATTCCGTCCCTCTTTTCCCTCATCAACCCGAAATTGGATACAGTCACGCTCGCGACGGTCGGTCCTTGGAGGATCTCCGCGACCGAGTTTATGTTGAGTTATGAGTACGGACCTGCGTTCGTTAAGCGTGAGAAGGATTCGAAGAAGCATTATTTGATATTCATGCTCTACGAAAAACTGCTGGCGTTTGACGCGCAACAGCGTGGCCTCGACAAGGAGTCTGATGTTCAGCAGCTGGTGAAGCAAATTGAGGCGGATCTTGCGACCGAAGAGCTATACAGGGACGACGTTTTGAGCAAGGTGGATGTCAGTGACAGGAGCGTCGCGCTGGGTGTCGAACAGGAGCGAGTTCACCTCGCGGTGAGATGGATCTATGCGCCGTCGGCGGGTCAAATTCATGAGCAGGTCCGGGTGATGAAAGAGGGTGTCTCATTCGATTCCCTCTTCGCGCTCCAGCTTCGCAGGGGCGTGAAGGCTGAGGATCGGACGATGGAGACGACAAGATTCAGGCTGAGGGTGCGGAATCCCCTGTTGGCGGCCGTGGTTGATACCCTGCCGCCGGGTATCGTCTCTCCCCCGGTGCAGGGCCCGGACGGATGGTACCTGGTGAAAATCGTCGACGAGGAGATCAATCCTGTCGTCACGCAGTCGGAAGGGGTGAAGATGGGGAAGGACGTCCGACGCACCCTGACGCAACACGTCGCTGACTCACTTTCCGACGATTATGCGCAAAGGATGATCGTCGATCAACATCCCGTCATTCTGCGTGAGTCCTTCAATGCTGTTCAAGCCTATCTCGGAAAGAAATTCCTCAGGAGGGAGAAGTTTGATGAATGGGGGCTGGCCAGTCGCAAGGGGGCGAAGGAACTGAAGGACCTTTCACAGCTCGACACCATCGCGTCCCGAGTTCTCGTCCAAATGAAAAAGAAGAGTCTTGACGTGCGTTCATTTCTCGACTGGTATCGTCTGCGTGAACCGTACGTCAAATTGACGTTGACATCCCCGCAAGCTTTTTTTCAGTCTGTTGAGGGATTGATCTGGCGCATGGTTCGTGACCGCCTGCTGACCCATCGAGCGTTCGAGCGAGGATTGCAGAAGCGGACGAGCGTCAGGAGACAAAAGGAGTGGTGGAAGGAGAAATTTCTGTATCTTGCCAATAAACAGCGACTTGCAGCCACAATTACCGATTCGCTCCCATTGTTGCGGAAGTACTACGAGCAACATACACACGACTTCTGTGACACGAGCGGAGTTGTCAAAGCCTTCGAGGATGCTCGGGAAGATGTTTGGAGAGAATATTACTCGTACGAACTGAAGAAGAACCTGCTTCACGAGATCCTCCGCTTGAAAGAAAAGTATGGTGTGAGGATCGATGAAGCGGCATTGAACAAGATGGCGGTCGATATCGAGAATGATCCAAGGGCTATCGACGTCTACACGGTCAAGACGGGAGGGATTTATCCTCGGACCGCGTTTCCATCCATTGATTATGACTGGCAAACGTGGCAATGAACGAACGAGACTCGAGCTGGGGCGTTGATCGTGCACCGAGCTGAATCGATCTCTACGCTGCTCATCGTGTCGGCTTGCCTCGCGACCTGGGGAACCGGGTGCTCCGGCCGAACGAGCCCTGCGGCTGCCGGGGGTGGTGACATTATCGAGCTGACGTACTGGCCCGCTCCGAATCCGCAGGAGATGCAGCTCGCGGACACACTTGTCAGCCGGTGGAATCGACTTCATCCGCGCATTCACGTCCGGATGCAGGCCATCCCTGTCAGCCAATCGACTGAAGAAGTCTTGCTCGCTGCGATTGCAGGGAAGACAACACCGGATATCTGTTCCAACATCTGGCCCGGTGCGCTTCACGAATACACCCGCGCCGGCGGATTGATCGCACTTGATCAATTCCGGGATTTCGATTCCGTTGCTCTCGCGCGCACACCACGCGATCTGCTTGAGCCGTTCCGCTCCGAAGACGGACATTACTATCAGGTGCCGTGGAAGACGAACCCCGTCATGATGTTCTACAACATCCGCCTATTTGAAGAATCGGGCGTGCAGGGGGTCCCGCGAACATATTCTGAGTACCTTGAAGCGGCCAAGAAGCTTACCCGCGACCTCGACGGAGACGGACAGATCGATATTTGGGCCGGTGAGCGGGACATTCGTCCGATCTGGTGGCAGAGGATGTTTGATTTCTACCCGTTCTATATCGCCGCCTCAGGGGGGAAGACATTGTTCCGAGCGGGGGAGCCAGATTTCAACGACGATGCTGCGAAAAGCGTGTTTCAATTCTTTCAGGAATGCTATCAGCGGAATTATTTCCCACACACCTACTTCCAAGGGGATCCCTTCCTTCTCGAGAAGAAGGCGACCAACTTTTCCGGACCGTGGGAGATCGCGACGCTCCGCACCCTTGCGCCGCACATTCGGTATGGGGTTACGCCGCTGCCGGTACCTGATCAACACACGGGACCTGTGTACACGTACGGTGATTACAAGAACATTGCAATCTTTGGGACGACCAAACATCCGCGGGAGGCGTGGCAGTTTGTGAAATACCTTCTGCAGCCAGAGCACGACTTGATGTTGTTGACGATCACGGACCAGATCCCCGTCCGCGGAGATTTGTTGACGAATCCGATGTTTGCAGGGTACTTTCAACGCAACCCGATGATGGTGAAGTTCGCCCAGCAAGCAGCCTACACCCGCGGAGTCGATGCCGCGCCGGATTTGAAGGAAATCCTGGATGCCATTTCGCAGGAATATGAAGCCTGTGCGGTGTATGGAAAAATCTCTCCGGGGGAAGCTGTGGATGATGCGTTTCGACGAACGAAAATGATCGTGGAGTGGAACAAGTGAGGCTCTTCAGAATCTTCCATCCTCGATGGCGCAAGAGACAGCGAACCGGCTATTGGCTGACTCTCCCGTACGTCATCTTCTTTGGGATGTTTATTGCCTACCCCCTGATCTTTTCCTTCATCCTGCTGTTCCATCGCTGGAATGTCGTCACGCCGATGGAGTGGATAGGACTCAAGAACTTCGAGCGCCTGTTGAGCGACCCTTTGTTCTTCAAAGCAATTTGGAATACGGTGAAGTTTCTGCTCGTTCACATCCCCCTTCAGAATGTCGTTGCGCTCGGCTTTGCGTTGCTGCTTCATTCGCGAATGAAATTCCGCGGGTTCTTTTGTGCAGTCTACTTTTTGCCCGTTGTGGTATCAGGGGTTGTGGTGGCGATCCTGTGGCAGCAGCTCTTCGCGTTCGATTCCGGCCTGCTGAACCGGATGCTCACCGCGCTTGGGATTCGGAGGATACCGTGGCTCGTCGATCCTGACATCGCGATGCCGTCCATCGCTCTGATGGCGACCTGGAAGAATGTAGGCATTTACATTATTCTGTTTCTGGTGGGTCTTCAGGACATTCCGCATGAGCTGTACGAATCTGCCAGCCTTGATGGTGCCACCGGAGCCCGCCAGTTCTTTTACATCACGCTGCCGATGCTGCGCCCAACCTTCGTTGTCGTCGTGGTGCTCTCCACCATTGGAGGATTCTCATTGTTTATCGAGCCGTATGTGCTCACGGGCGGCGGTCCGATGGAGAGCACGCTCTCCGCGGTCCTCTATATTTACAACCAGGCATTCTATTTCAACCATATGGGGTACGCTGCCACTCTCGGATTCGTGTTCGCCCTTATCATCCTCGGAGTGGCGTTGCTCCAGCGGAAGATCATTGAACCGGAACCGATGGCGTGAAGTCAATCATCAAATATACGATGCTGGGGCTCGGCGCTCTTCTCTTCGCCTACCCGTTCTTGTGGATGGTTGCGTCGTCGCTCAAGCCGGAGGCCGAGATCGGCGGGTTCGGATTGTGGTCATCGCACTTCACCACTTACAATTATGAGCAGGTGCTCACGCGCATTCCTCTTGGAAGGGCCTTCCTGAATAGCATCATCGTGTCTGTCTCCTCGACCCTTTCCGTGGTCGTCTTCGGGTCGATGGTGGGATATGCGCTCGCGCGCCTTCGGTTCACGGGCCGAGGTATCCTGTATGCCGTCGTCCTTTTCACGATGACTTTGCCATTCCAGGTCACTCTCATCCCGCAATACATTTTGATGGTCAAGCTCGGCATTACCGATACCTATCTGGCGCTCGTGGCACCAACCTTGATGACGGCTTTTAGCATCATTCTGTTCCGCCAGTTTTTTTTGTATGTGCCGCAAGCGTTCATCGACGCAGCACGAATCGACGGATGCTCGGAGTTACGGATCCTCTACCGCGTGATCTGGCCGCTCTCCCGACCGGTTGTGATTACGGTGTCGATTCTCACATTTATGTCGAGCTGGAATGAAGTCCTGTGGCCGTTGATCGTCGTGCGGAATCGCTTGTTGATGACGATGCCGCAACTCGTGACGATTTTCACGATCGGGGGGGAGGCTGAGTCGTTGCTGGGGCTGAAATTGGCGGCTGCCACACTTCTCGCTTTGCCGATCATCATCGCTTACTCGTTCTTGCAGCGGTATTTCATCGAGAGCATGGCGTCCACAGGCATAAAAGGGTAGCGGGTGAGGGTGGTCCGTTCTGAGGTGGAAAAACAAAGGATGAAGGAAGAAAGAGTGCGCCGATCGCGTAAAGGATCTTATGTGGTAATTCTGGTTGCATGGTGCGCGTTTCCCTTCACGCTGCAGGCCCAGGAGGGGCGATCGGAACGCGATCCCTTGAGGTATTTCTTCGACGGTCGGCGCGGCCAGATTGAAGTGGGAGGGAGGTACGTGGGCGTGGAATTTCATCACAGCCGGCCGGTTCCTTCGCGCATCAGCTTCTACTATCCGGTTGCCAACAGCATCGACCTCAGTTCGGACTACTGGAAGCGGGACCGCTCGCTCCCGATGGCGATCGGAGTGCGGATCGGCGGTGGCCGGGTTGAATGGATCCATCGCGAGTCGCTGTCGTATGTTCTGAGCCCTCACAAGGTCACGTTCGTGAAGGACGCTGAGACACTGCAATGGGCGATCACGTATGAATTCTGTTTCAATGAGCCGGCCGCCGTTGTCACTATTCTGGTGAGGAACGCCGGCAATCGACCGTTGCCGGTCGAGTTGTACACGCACCTCCTGATAAATCTGCGAACGTGTCAGACCTACGCGAGGAAAGACTCATCGTGGGGGATGTACGATCGAGGTGTGCAAGCAGTTACCGCCCGCTTCGATGGTGTGGACACCGATAGCGCAGCGGTGTTCGTAGAAAATGTCGGTGAACAGCCGAACGAATGGACATCGGACGCCAGCGAAGTCAATGCGACGGACGACGGCGGCACGCAATGGCCTACGCGTCGCGGTACGCTGGCGAGCGGTATATCGGCTCAACCGGCCAAACGCCGCAGCATCGCAGCATTTGTGTATCGCAAGCTGCTTGCTCCTTCCGATACACTCAAGATCGTGCAGATCCTCGGAAGTTGCAGAGGAGAAGAAATCTTGGAGCGGACTTCGCGGTTACGCGTACAGTGGAGCAAAGAGATTCAAGCATACGATAACTACATCCGGATGCAAGCTCAAGCGCTCTTCGTCACGGGCAGCGAGGAGATCGACCGCTCCGCCGCCTGGGCGCGTGCCTTGATCGCCGCGAACGCTCACTACCTGCACGGATCGATTGTACCGATGCCGTGCCCGGCGGAGTACAATTTCTTCTTCACGCATGACCTGCTGCTCACCGACCTCGGAGCGGTGAACTTTGATCTTCCCCGAGTGAAGAAAGACCTGCTCTACGTTGTGTCGTTGGCGAAGGACTGCGTGATCCCGCACGCCTTCTACTGGCGTGACGACGGATTCAAGACGGAATACTGTGAGCCCGAAAACTGGAACCATCTCTGGTTTATCCTGGTCACCGGAAGCTATCTCCGGCACTCGCTCGACGATTCGACGGGAGGAGTGTTGTACCCGTTTCTTCAGAAGAGCGTTCACGAGCTCCTTACGCGCCTCCATTCCGGTGGCCTGATGTATGCCTATCGACCCGACTGGTGGGATATCGGCCATATCGAAGGCCCACGCGCCTATCTCACTGCGCTAACGGTGCGAGCCTTGAGAGAATATCTCTTCATCAGTTCTTATCTCCACCGTCAGAGTCCAGAGTTCCTTGACTATGAACAGACAGCCGATAGGATGCAGCGCGCCCTCGTCGACCGGTTGTGGGATGGTAGGGATGAGTACCTGACGAACTACAATGCAGGAACAAAGGATTATCATTTCTATGCCGGATCGTTGATCGCTCCTGTCTACGGCCTGCTGGATCGGGCGCACGCGCTGAAGCTGGTTGCTACCGCTGGTCAGCGATTGCTCGATGAGCGAATCGGGATACGCATTGCAGTACCAGTCGATTTCAGCACCGATTCTGTCATCCAGAAATTCAAGTTTGCGGACGCCGAGGCAGGTCCGCCTTACTCCTATGCCAATGGGGGAGTGTGGCCGCACGGAAATGCCTGGTATGCGCTGGCATTGAAAAACGTTGGCAGGCTGGATGAGGCGTATCGTTTCACTCAGCGCACGATGACGATCGATGGCGTTGCCCGCAGTCCCAATGGGCTGCCGGCGATGTACGAGTATCGCAGCTCTGATCCGAACTCCCCCGCGTTCGGGACGATCGACAAGCCTTCCTTCCTGTGGGCTGGGGGGATGTATCTGCAGGTGCTGTACCGGCTCCTCGCGATCGACGAGAATGAATGGAACATTGCTATTCGCGACGAGCTGCCATCGCAGTGCGATTCGGTCTCTTGTTCTTTTTCGTTTGATGGCCTGAAGGAGCTTACCGTCCATCGCGTCGAGGGTGGACATGGCACGCTGCTCGCCGACGGTGAGGAGGTCCCGTCACGCATCGTCCCTCTCGATTTACGGACGAAGCGTCGCTGGGTGTCCACGGGTAAGAGGGACCGCCATCCCGTGCTCGTCAGTGCAAATGCCCTTGTGCATTCCGCAAGGTATGATCCCGAGAAGAATCAGCTCCGTTGTGACGTGTCTTCGTTCAACGGGCATCGGACACGTGTTACGGTTGAGAGTGAGAAACCGCCAAAACGCATCGTGATCGATGGAGCGATCCGTCACGGGTCGGTTACTCCGTCGCGCCACCCCGCACTCTGGGAAATCACTGTAGAATTCTCTGGTTCGGAACAACGACAACACATCGTACTTGAATTCTGACGAACAATGAAGGTCGCGCTGTTCGAAAAGCCTCACCATCTCACCATCGCGCAGAAAGATCTCCGCGGTCTGAAGGGCGGTGAGGTTCTGGTGAAAGTGACTGCGTGCGGTATCTGCGGAACCGATCTCCATATCATTGATGGCAGCTCGCGCTCGTCTCCCCCGGTCGTCTTAGGACACGAGTACGCAGGTATCGTCGCCGACAAGGGGACGGGATCTCACGGATTTTCTCCCGGCGACTTCGTTGCAGTCGATCCGAACATCTCGTGCGGAACGTGCTTCCATTGTCGCCGCGGCGAGGTCCACTTGTGTGAACGACTACAGGCGTTGGGTGTTGACATCGATGGTGGCATGGCGGAATTCTCTATTGTTCCCTCCTCGCGACTCTATCGCCTCTCGAACACCATGACTCCGGAGACAGCGGCTTTCATCGAACCGCTCTCGTGTGCGGTGCATGGTATCGATCGCGCTCGAATTCGATCTGGTGATGCGGTCGTGATCCTCGGAGGCGGAACCGTCGGACTCTTGTTGCTGCAACTTGCCAGAGTTTCTGGAGCTTCGCGCGTGTTCGTCGTTGAACCCGTGGAGTGGAAAAGAGCGATTGCCGCTCGCATTGGTGCGGACGAAGTGATCGATCCGAAAACCGCGGATGTCTTTGGCCAGGTCTTGGATCTGACGAGGGTCGGAGCTGATGTGGTGATAGAGTGTGCTGGCAGACCCGAGACCGCAGCGATGTCGTTGAAGCTCGCACGTCGTGGGGGCACAGTGGAGTTGTTCGGCGTATGCCCGTTCGGTGAGACTGTCCCGATGGAACCGAACAGTGTGTATTTCAAGGAGCTCATGATCGTTGGCTCGTACGTGAACCCGCACACATTCGACAGGGCAATCGCGTTGCTGACGGCAAACAAGGTGAGCATCGAGCATTTTGCTATTCACAAGTTTCCTCTGGAAGGAGTCCAGGACGCGCTGAAAATGTTGTCCGAAGGGCAAACTATCAAGAGTCTCATTATGCCGACGCTGTGAACCGCGCCGGAGGAACGCCGTCATTTGTCATAGTGGGGAGTGTAGGTCCCGGCGCCTCTTCGGTGTTCCCTGGAAAGTTGGTATGAAGAAGCCGAAACTTATTCTATTACTTGCTGTTACGACCGCTTTCAGTCAGCCCCGCGGGGGCTCCCTGGTGAACTTCGCACATCTCAGGCATCTCACCCAGGAGATCGAACTGAACGGTGATCGTGTCAGTATCGTGCACATTTATGCAAACTATCCGAACTATGAGTGGCTTGACGCAGGCGAGGAGGGTATTGCGTGCGTGGACGATGTCGCGCGTGCTGCCGTGGTATATCTGAGAAGTTATGAACTTCAGCGCGACACCGAGAGCCTCGCGCGTGCACGCTCGCTTCTGCGATTCGTACTGACCATGCAGGCAGATGACGGGCAGTTCTATAACTTCATTCGGAGTGACTATTCAGTTAACCGTGACGGGAAAACAAGTTCCAAATCGTTTGGATGGTGGGCAGGGCGTGGAGTGTGGGCGATGTGCCTCGGTTATCGCGTGGCGAAGGATGTTGACGCACAATTCGCCGCCGAGTTGCTACGACATATTCGCCGATCGCTTCCGCATGTTGAGCGGTTGATTGACAAATACGGTCGGACGGGAATGATCAGCGACTTACGAGTGCCGGAATGGCTTCTGTATGGTTCCGGGGCTGACGCCACGACTGAGCTCATGCTCGGCCTCATCGAGTACTACCGCGCAACGCACGATGAACACGTGAAGGGCTCCATACGGAAGCTTGCCGACGGGCTGATGATCATGCAGGACGGAGATGTCCGCACATTTCCTTATGACGCACATCGCTCATGGGAAGCGATGTGGCACGCCTGGGGGAACAGTCAATCTCACGTCCTAGCTTACGCAGGCAGCGTGCTCAAAGACGAGAGAATGATTGCATCGGCGGAGAAGGAGGCCTGCGAGTTCTACAGCCGTTTGCTGATTGACGGAATGCTCAAGGAGTGGAATTTTGCGGAGCCCCGGAAGAAGATCGAGTACGAGCAGATCGCGTATGGTATCCGCCCTATGGCAGTAGGCTTGCTCCGATTGCACGATGCCACCCGTAACGATGTTTACCTGAAGATGGCGGGCCTCGCCGCCTCGTGGTTCTTTGGGAACAATGTTCTGCATCAGCCGATGTACGATACCACCACCGGACGGTGTTTTGACGGCATCACCGATTCGAGTCATCTGAACCGCAATTCCGGCGCGGAATCGACCGTTGAAGCCTTGTATACGCTCCTTGAGGTTGAACAGTATCCGCTGGCAAAGAAATATTTGAACTACAAGAAAGTGGCCAAGATGTCGACGAACGAAATCATCAGTGCCACATTTAAGGATGAGTCCGGCGATGAATTGGTACTCGCATTGAACTTGAAGACCGGGAAGCTCTTTACACGCGAAGAGAGAGGCACTCGATAAAATGGTGAGTGTGATCTCGTGAAGTGCGAATTCAAGATCTTGGCTCTGCTGCTGTTCGTGGCGGTGACAGTCTGTACCTCGCAGCAGATTTCGATCCCGCGGATCGACGCCATGCCCAATAGGCCGTCACCGTACGTGATGAGGAATTGGAGGCAGGTTGCCGTCGGATATGATTCGCTTGTGTTCAATCCCAATTTGACCGGAACATACTTGCCGCTCGTGTCGGTGAGCCAGGGCTTTGGTCTCTCCAGCTACGTGGGTCGGCCGCCGTCCGAATCACGAGAGGCAATCAACTGCCTTGCTGCCGTTGTCGGTGCAGGTCTTGTCGGGGTCAATAAAACCGACCAATATGATTACAACTGGGTACTTCTGTGTCAGGATTGGTTCAATTCGGACCCTCAAGAAAGCGTCTATCTGAATAATCCGGGTGGAAGCAGCGGAAGCGACTGGTGGTATGATATGATGCCGAACGTGTTCTTCTATCAGCTCTACAGCATGTATCCGAATGTGGGCGACTTTCAGCATCAATTCACGACGGTTGCGGATCGGTGGCTGGCTGCATTGAAGGCCATGGGGGGGAGCACAGCGCCCTGGAGTATTGCGAATGTAAACCACACAGCCTGGAATCTCTCCACAATGACCCCAACAGAGCAGGCCTGGAGCGAACGCGAGGCCGCGGGCGCCATTGCGTGGTTATTGTACGATGCGTTTGTCCAAACCGGCGACCCGAAGTACAGGATCGGGGCTGAGCTGGCAATGGAATCCCTGCTCGTCTATCCTGTTAGCGAGAATCCTTCGTACGAGCTTCAACTGCCGTACGGCGCCTACATCGCGGCCCGTATGAATGCCGAACTTGGAACAACATACGATATGGCGAAAATTGTGGGCTGGTGCTTCTCCGACGGCAACGACAATCCGAGGCGGTGGGGCGTTACAACCGGGAGATGGGGAGAGTACGACTGCTATGGACTTATCGGAGAAACGACCGAGGCTGCGACTGATGGCTATGCGTTCCTCATGAACACGTTTGAGCAAGTGGGGGCCCTCGTCCCGATGGTGCGATACGACGCTCGCTTCGCCGCAGCGATCGGCAAGTGGGTGCTGAACGCCGCGAATGCCGCGCGCCTGTTCTACACAAACTATCTGCCCGATCAGAATCAAGACAGTGCGGGCTGGTCTCATCAATATGATCCCCAGTCGTACATTGCTCACGAAGCCCTCCGCCAACATGAGCCGGGAAATAAGGGCATTAGTCCGTATGCCACGGGGGACGCCATTGAGAATGACAATCCTACCAATTTCGCGCTGTACGGATCTTCCCACGTCGGCATTTTCGGGGGCATCATCGACACGACGAATGTGCCGATGATCTTGCGGCTCAACGTCCTCAAGACCGACTATTTCCACAGCACTGCATTTCCGACGTTTCTGTACTTTAACCCGGCCTCGGTGCGGCAGAACGTAAATTTCGATGCCGGATCCAGCCAACGCGACTTGTATGATGCTGTATCCCATTCGTTCATCGCGCAGAACGTCACTGGAGTGATCTCACTGTCGATCGACGCGAAGAGCGCTGTGCTCGTTGTGAACGCGCCAGCGGCGGGGAAGACGACGTACTATCTGGACAGGATGCTCATCGATAGTGTGGTCGTCGATTATCATTCAGATCAGGTGGTAGAGAACTATCCGCCAAGGATCAAGAGCCTCTCGCCCGAGAGCGACACCGTCCTCACCAAGCATGCAATCCACATCTATTGCACTGCCACGGACAGAGACGACGACATGCTGACGTACGCGTGGAGTAGCTCAGGAGGATCTGTTGTTGGTACTGGCTCCGTCGTTACCTGGAACGCACCCGATTCACCTGGAACCTGTGTTGTAACGTGCACAGTCAGCGATAGCAGTGGAGCACAGGCGGTCGCGACTGATACGCTCATCGTCCTCCAATCAGTCAATCATCCACCTGTGATTCAGAAGATGAAAGCAGTCCCGAGGAAGATCAACATCGGCGGGGCGAGCCTCATCAGTTGTCTTGCCGTTGATCCGGACAGTAGTCCATTGACATACCGCTGGTCGGCGGCGAGCGGTTCGCTCACCGGGAGCGGCCCGGTTCTATCATGGCAGGCTCCGATGAACGAGGGCAACTACTATGTGGAATGCGTCGCCGACGATGGCCAGGGTGGGACGGCCGTAGATAGCATCGGTCTGGAGGTGAGAGATTCCTCCAAGACGCAATCGGGCAACCTGGTGGCATTCTATCCATTCAACGGAGATGCGAATGACAAGAGCGGGCACGGCCATAATGGTACTGTCAACAATGTGCGGCTTGTGAGTGATCGCTTCGGACAATCGAACAGTGCGTATTCTTTCGACGGAACCACGAGTTCCATCGTTGTGCCCAATGATACCGGGCTGAATTTCCAGAACTCGATCTCGGTGAACTTCTGGATGAAGGTGAGCGCGTTCTACCCGACTCGCGAGCAATATCCCATCTCCCACGGAAATTGGCAGAGCCGGTGGAAATTTTCCATCACGCCGATCACCAACACGCTTCGATGGACGGTGAAAAACACGAATCGAGGTGTCGAGGATCTGGATTCTGAAACCCATCTCGTCCTTGACAGCCTCTATAATGTGACGGGCGTTTACAGCGGGTCTGATTTCGAGATCTATCTGAACGGCCAACTGGATGCCTTCACATCCTTTTCTGGCCTGATCAATGACACGACGTGCGCCCTGACGATCGGCCAGGACCTGCCCGGGGATAATAACTACAGTTTCAAAGGCGTGCTGGACGATATCCGCATTTACGACTATGCACTCTCGGTCGAACAGATCGCAGGTCTTTATGATATCGGCACTGCCGTCACCGTCGCGAATGATCCTGCAAGTCTCAAGAGATTTGTACTCTACCAAAACTATCCAAACCCATTCAATCCTTCCACTATCATTCGATTCAATGTGCCTCAGGACGACGCAAGATTTGTGCGACTTGAGGTGTATGATGTTCTTGGCCGGAGGGTGGACACGCTCGTCGATGGTGAGGTGATCGGAGGATTGCAGGAGGTCGTGTGGGATGCAAGTCGATTCCCGAGCGGCGTGTACTACTGTCGGTTGATGAATTCGGCCGGGTTTCAGATTCGAAAAATGATTGTGATGAAATAAGGAACCATGAGAAGGATTGACCTGAACGGCGATTGGCATTTCAAAGCCTTGCCATCCAGAAAGAAGCTATCGGACGAACACGCCGACGTGAAACAATGGATGCCGGCTTCCGTTCCCGGTACTGTGCACACGGATCTTCTGGCCGCCGGACGGATCCCCGATCCGTTCTATCGGATGAATGAGCTCGAGGTGCAATGGGTCGATTCCGAGCGCTGGCTCTACAGGAAGGAGTTTGAGGTTGGTGAAGAAATCCTCGGCGAAGACGTCGTCTTTCTCGTTGCCGAAGGGTTGGACACTTACGGGCATCTGACGCTGAACGGAAAGATCGTAGGCGATACGGCGAATATGTTCGTGGAGCACCGCTTCAATGTGAAGCGATTTCTGAGAGCGGGGAAGAATGTCCTCGACGTTCTCTTTGATTCACCAACCAGGCGGGCGAAGCGATTGGAGAAGAAGTACGGAGCCTTGAACGTCGCTCTCGAGTCTCATCGTGTCTATGTACGCAAAGCCCAATACTCCTTCGGCTGGGATTGGGGACCGAAGCTTACTACCTCCGGCATTTGGCGAGACATCTATCTTGAAGCAGTTTCACATTGCCGGATCCGCAGCATCTTCGCTGGAGCGAAAAAGGTCACAAAACAGAATGCGTCGGTCCGTGTCGATGTCGATCTTGAGCATTACACGAAATCTCCGGTTGTCCTGAGACTCGAAATTACAGGAGAAGGGTTTGAACACAGACAGTCACACACTCTCCGTGGTGGTCGGAAGTCGGTGACGATCAACGTGCCGAAGCCGCGCTTGTGGTGGCCGAACGGATATGGAGATCAATCGCTGTATAGGGTTCGCGCGACAGTGGAAGTGGATGGCATTGCCTGTGACGCAAGAACCTCTTCATTCGGTATACGAACGGTGCGGCTACTGCAGGAAAAAGATGAAGAAGGGCGGTCCTTCATTATCGAAGTCAACGGCGTGAAGGTCTTCTGCAAGGGTGCGGATTGGATTCCCAGTGACAGCTTCATCCCACGGATTCTTCCCGCGACCTATGAGCGCCTGCTGGGGTATGCGCGCGATGCACACATGAATATGATTCGGGTGTGGGGGGGTGGTATCTATGAACAGGATGTTTTCTATGAACTCTGTGACCGGTTCGGGTTGATGGTGTGGCAGGATTTCATGTTTGCGTGTGGGGAGTACCCCCAGCAGCAATGGTTTCTCCGGCAAGTGAGGGAGGAGGCGACCAATGCGATCATTCGTCTCCGCAATCATCCTTGCCTGACGATCTGGTGCGGCAACAATGAATGCGAGTGGATCTTCTGCGCCGATCATCCCGGCAAAACGCCTGACGAGATGCGCGGGGCGCCGATCTTTCGTGATCTCCTCCCATCCCTTTGCCGCAGGCTCGACGGAACTCGTCCCTATTGGCGCAGCTCACCCTTCGGGAGTGGCTTCCCCAACGACGAATCGAACGGAAACCATCATCAGTGGGTCGCGTGGAGCGGTTGGAGGGATTCCGCCGAGTATGAACGGGACAGTGCCCGATTTGTCACTGAGTTCGGGTTCCAGGCGCCGGCGAATCGCCGAACCTTTGAGGAGGTCGCTAAACCCGAGGACCGCGACCCGCAAAGCGAAGTGATGGAACATCACAACAAACAGCTCGAGGGAACCGAACGGCTGATGAGATTTCAAGCTGGCCACTTCAAAGTCACAAACGACTTCGACCGTTTTATCTACCAAGGACAGTTGGTGCAGGCGGAGTCGCTCAAGCGGGCGGTGGAGCATTGGCGGCGCCGCAAATTCAAGACCGCGGGGTCATTGTTCTGGCAGCTCAATGATTGCTGGCCCGTGAGCAGCTGGTCGGTTATCGATAGTGCGATGCGGCCCAAGGCAGCTTACTACTATGCTAAGAAATTCTTTGCGCCGACGCTCGTTAGCTTCAAGAGAACGGCGGGTAGGCTGGAAGTGTGGATCACCAACGATTTTCTCGCGCCGGCCGGCGGCGAGCTGGAAGTGAGCCTTCGCTCTTTTGATGGAGCTGTAGCCTGGTCGAAGAGATCACACGTCCTCATCTCCCGTAATGCATCCAGAGTGATGATGCGCATCAACGCTTCAGAGTGCGATCAGTCTGACCCGAAGCAATCCTATCTCTTGGCGCGGTTCAAGACGGGAGAGGCAACTCTCTCTGAAAACAGGTTCTTTTTCTGTGAACCAAAACATATGCAGAAGCAAGCGGCGAGCATAGACATGAAGCTGGAGAAGGGCGAGGGGAGCGCCTATCTCGTGACCCTCACCTCATCCTGGTTTGTCAAGAGTGCATGGCTCGAGCTGGAAGGAGAAGATGTGGAGGTCGACGATAACCACTTTGACCTGGATGCGGGAATATCAAAAAAGGTCCGAATCATCTCTCGAAGTCCTGAAGACCTGATCAGACAAAGGCTGAGACTTCGATCGTTGTGGAGTTGATTTAGATCCTGACACTCGGAGAGTATCAATCATTTATTAGGAGAGTTTGTGTCTATGAAATGGGCAGGGCCACAGGTGCGGCGGCACGGTATACTCATCACACCGGACAAAACGCGAGTTCTCCTCAGGCCATTTGTCCCTGGTAACGCGGAAAGGACGAAGGCTATTTTCCACCGGGTCATGGAACTCTCTGAAGATGAAGCAAAGGGAGTTCTCGATGACGTCCTCATCGAGCTCCGCGACCGCCATCGCGATCTCGAGAGTTTCTTTGAACAGCGCTTTGATCAAATGAGATCCTTTCTCCCGTCACAGTACCAGCCATCGGCGGTGAGGCGCCTGCTGATTGGCTCGTTTTTTACCTGCGAGTATTCCCTCGAGGCAGCAGCCCTTTTTAACCCATCTATTGTTTCTCATCCCGACCAGAGTGGACTAGAGCCTGGCTCGCTCAGGTTCATCATGAGCTTGCGTGCCACCGGGGAGGGTCACATCTCGTCCATTGAGTTCCGCACCGGAATCATCAACGGGCAGGGGGAGGTTGCGGTGGATGCACCCAGCCGCTATGTCACGCTTCCACAAGTGAATGGCGATCCTGTGTACGTCAAGTCCGAGTTCACGGAGAAGCTTCGCGATCAGGCTTGCCTGACATCTGCGACAAGGGAGATCCTCCGTGTTTTGTCGGAACGGTTCAGCCGATCACAGCTCATGGCACGGATCAAGCGATTTAGGAAGAGCCGTGCAAGACTCTCGAGTGCCCAGAGTCGTTCGATAGAATGGGCCGAAGCGCTGGCCGACCTGAACTACGAGATCAGCTTCTCGGCAACGCACCAACTTTCTGAGCGAGTAGTTTTTCCAGTCTCGTCATATGAGAGCAACGGTATAGAGGATGCACGCTTCGTCCGATTCATTGATGAGGACGGCAGCGTCACCTACTATGCTACGTACACCGCGTACAACGGCAGGACGATCATGCCTCTGCTCCTCGAAACGACCGATTTCATGCATTTTCGCATTCGCTCGGTCAGCGGAGGAGCTTCGAGAAACAAGGGCATGGCATTGTTCCCGAGAAAGATCGACGGCAAGTATGCAATGATATCAAGACACGACGGCGAGAACCTCTACATCGTGTTGTCGGACGATGTCTATCAGTGGAACGAGCCCCGCGTCTTGCTAGAACCGACCCATCCCTGGGAGTTTACTCAAGTCGGTAACTGCGGTTCACCTCTGGAAACGGAAAAAGGATGGCTTCTCCTCACTCACGGTGTTGGGCCTGTGAGGAAGTATTCTATTGGGGCGGTGTTGCTCGACCGAGAAAATCCCGGCAAGGTGATTGGACGCCTCCGGGAACCGTTGATCGCCCCAAATGAATCCGAGCGGGAAGGCTACGTGCCGAATGTCGTCTATACTTGCGGTTCAATTCTGCACAATCGCAGGCTGATCATACCCTATGCTATGTCGGACTCTGCCACGTGTGTCGCGAGCGTATCGGTCGATGAGCTTTTGGAAAAGATGCAGTGGTGAACTGAGGCTCCGGGCTAAAGCCCCTTAAGATACTGACCTTGAGCAGGATGAGTAGCAGGCGATGTCGGTGCGTTCAACTCCGTGACTGTGGGTGTCGTGATCATCACTTGGGACCATCAAATCTTCAAACTTCAACTCCGGCATCATTTCGGGCAGGCCTTCTTTGTCTTCTGCTCTTCTTACCTAAAGGAGGGGTGATAAGTGTCAAGCGTTCGACTTGACAACGTACGCAAAGTGTTTGACGGCGGCGTAACAGCCGTGCATGAAATGACGCTTGAAATCGCAGACAAGGAGTTTGTCGTGTTGGTTGGTCCGTCGGGCTGCGGGAAGTCAACAACGCTAAGAATGATTGCAGGCCTGGAAGAGGTTACGTCAG
>Ga0315282_10004199_pt1 | contig 25216 bp, 17 predicted proteins | sample YL17G07_20_MG_FD_203693 | JGI IMG/M metagenome (GOLD analysis project Ga0315282, IMG submission 203693) | Sediment microbial communities from Yellowstone Lake, YNP, Wyoming, USA - YL17G07_20 | ecosystem: Environmental > Aquatic > Freshwater > Lake > Sediment | place: USA: Wyoming | collected... | reverse complement strand
TGGTTCTTGATCAGGTCCACGATATTCGGCCTTCCTTCATGGACTTTATGGACTACCCTCACCGGGATCCCGTTTTGCGAAAGAGCCTTGGCCGTCCCCCGGGTGGCCACAATCTGAAACCCGAAGTCCGAGAGCTTTTTGGCGATGAAGATGATGGCCCGCTTGTCTTTGTTCTTCACGCTGATGAAGACTTTTCCTTTTTGGGGGAGGAGCTGCCCGGCGGCCAGTTGGGCCTTTGCGAAGGCTATGCCAAAGGCATGGTCGATGCCCATGACCTCGCCCGTGGACTTCATCTCCGGGCCCAGAACCGTGTCCACCCCCGGAAAGCGGTTGAAAGGAAAGACCGATTCTTTGACGGCGACATGACCGATCTGTACTTCCCGGGTCAAGCCCAACTCCTCCAGCGTCCGGCCAACCATCACCCTGGCGGCCAGCTTGGCGAAGGGAACGCCCGTCGCCTTGGAGACAAAAGGTATGGTCCGCGAAGCCCGGGGGTTGACTTCCAGCACGTAGATCACATCATTGCGGATGGCATACTGGATGTTCATAAGCCCCTTGACCCCCAACTCTCTGGCCAAGGCGTGAGTGTTCTCCTTGATGACCTCGATCAGGTCGTCGCTCAGGGTGTATGGAGGGAGGACGCAGGCGCTGTCGCCGGAATGGATGCCCGCTTCTTCTATATGCTCCATGATCCCGGCAATGACCGATCTCTCTCCATCGGAAATGGCATCCACGTCCACTTCGATGGCCTCTTCCAAGAATTTATCGATCAGCACAGGATGCTCGGGAGAGGCCTTGACGGCATCGCGGATGTAGCGTTCCAGGCTCTCCCCGTCATAGACGATTTCCATGGCCCGGCCCCCGAGCACGTAGGACGGCCGGACGACCACCGGATATCCCACTTCTCTGGCTACGGCCCGCGCCTGTTCGAAGGAAATGGCTGTGCCGTTCTGGGGCTGAACGAGACCCAATTTCTTGATCAGGTTTTGGAAACGCTCCCGGTCCTCGGCGCGATCGATGCTATCCGGGGAAGTCCCCAGAATGCGCACCCCGGCCTTCTCCAAAGGTATGGCTAAGTTCAGGGGGGTTTGCCCGCCGAACTGGACGATCACCCCTTCAGGCCGCTCTTTCTCGACGATGTTCAGCACGTCCTCCAGGGTCAAGGGCTCAAAATAGAGCCGGTCGGAAGTGTCGTAATCCGTGGACACCGTTTCCGGGTTGCTATTGACCATAATGGTCTCGAAGCCCTCCTCCCGGAGGGCAAAAGAAGCATGGACGCAGCAATAATCAAATTCGATACCCTGCCCGATGCGGTTCGGCCCGCCGCCGAGGATCATCACTTTCTTCTTTCCCGAGGGCCGGACCTCGTCTTCCGATTCATAGGTGGAATAATAATACGGCGTGTAGGCTTCGAACTCGGCCGCGCAGGTGTCCACAAGTTTGAAGGTCGAGCGGACTTGCAACCCCTCCCTCCACTGCCTGATGTACTTCTCTTCTGAGCCTAAGAGGTGGGCCATCTGCTTATCCGAGAACCCATAGGCTTTGGCTTCCCGCAGAAACTCCGGGGACATCTCTGGAACCCAGGTTTCCACTGGCTGGCCATCTCTCCGGAACTTGCGGACCTCCTCTTCCAACTGGCAGATCTGCCTGATATTTTCCAGGAACCAGGGATCAATCCCGGTCAGTTCAGCAACCTCTGCAACCGGGAGACCCATTTCCAGACCCGCTTTCAGGAAAAAGATTCGTTCGGCCGTGGGGACAATGAGTTTTTCTCTTATCTCTCCCCTCAGGGTTTCTTCTTTTCCATCACTGCCGAGCCCGAACCTGCCGATCTCCAGGGAACGGATGGCTTTCTGCAGGGCCTCTTTGAAAGTCCGGCCCACGGCCATGGTTTCACCGACCGACTTCATCGAAGTAGTCAGGGTGGGGTCAGCGCCGGGGAACTTCTCGAAGGCCCACCGGGGCACCTTCACCACGCAGTAATCGATGGTCGGCTCAAAGGACGCCATGGTTTCCCGGGTGATGTCGTTGGGAATTTCGTCGAGGGTATAGCCAACCGCTAACTTCGCCGCCACCTTGGCAATGGGAAACCCGGTTGCCTTGGAAGCCAGGGCGGAACTGCGCGAAACCCTGGGGTTCATCTCGATGACGACCATTCGACCGGTCCGCGGGTGAACGGCAAATTGGATATTCGAACCGCCGGTCTCCACCCCGATCTCCCGGATGATGGCGATGGCCGCATCGCGCATGCGCTGGTATTCTTTGTCGCTTAGGGTCTGGGCTGGGGCCACTGTGATGCTGTCGCCCGTGTGTACGCCCATGGGGTCGAAGTTCTCGATGGAGCAGATGATCACCACGTTGTCTTTCAGGTCCCGCATGACTTCCAGCTCGAACTCTTTCCATCCCAGGACGGATTCCTCGATCATGATCTCGTGAATCAGGCTCTGCTCAATGCCCTGGCTGGCCAGCTGCTTGAACTCTTCCAGGTTGAAGGCGATTCCTCCCCCTGTGCCCCCCAGAGTGAAGCTGGGCCGGATCACTGCCGGGAGACCTAATTCTTTGGCCACTTTCAAGGCCTCTTCCAGGCTGTGGGCGAAACCGCTGCGGGGGACTTCCAGGCCGATGCGCACCATGGCTTTCTTGAAAAGCTCCCGGTCTTCCGCCTTGCGGATGGACTCCTGATTGGCGCCGATCATCTCCACCGAGAAGGCCTGCAGAACACCCATCTCAGCCACCTGGATGGCCGTGTTCAATCCGGTTTGCCCTCCCAGGGTGGGCAGGAGGGCCTGGGGCCGCTCCCGCTCGATGATCTTGGCGACGATCTCCGGAACAATGGGCTCGATATAGGTCCGGTCGGCCATCTGGGGATCGGTCATGATCGTCGCCGGGTTGGAATTGATTAATACAATCTCAAACCCTTCTTCCTTGAGGGCTTTGCAGGCCTGTGTCCCGGAGTAATCGAACTCGCAGGCCTGGCTGATAATAATCGGCCCGGAACCTATGATTAAGATCTTTTTGATGTCCCTGCGCTTGGGCATTATTCCTTCAAAAAGCGATGAGCAATCAGCTTTCAGCTATCAGCCAAAAAAAAATGCTTTTATCTTGCGCTGACCGCTGACAGCGGATAGCTACCCGTTCAATGGCCCTGTAAGAGCCCCATCCTGGCGCGACTCCGTCTTTCATCGCGGCTGGAAGCCGCTCCTGCGACCCGTTTAGTTCTCATTTTTTCCCCGCCCCCGCAGGTTCGCATTTGCCCCCCAATTGCTCGGCGGTGAATTATCAATAATACTTTTCCATCAAGGTGATGAATTCATCGAAGAGATAAGCTGCGTCATGGGGGCCCGGGGAAGCTTCCGGATGGTACTGCACGGAAAAGGCCGGAATCCTGCGGTGACGCATCCCCTCTAAGCTCCGGTCATTGAGGTTGATGTGGGTGATCTCCACCTGCCCGGCCGGAAGCGAGTCCATGTCCACGCAGAACCCATGATTCTGGGTGGTGATCTCAACTTTTCCGTTGAGCAGATTCTTCACGGGCTGGTTTCCCCCCCGATGGCCGAATTTGAGTTTATACGTCTTGCCCCCCATGGCCAAACCTAAGAGCTGATGACCCAGACAGATCCCGAAGATCGGCCGCTTTCCTAAAAGGGCCCGGACTGTCTCAATTGCGTAGGTCACCGCCGCCGGGTCCCCCGGCCCGTTGGACAGAAAGATCCCGTGGGGATTCATGGCCAGAATCTGCTCCGCCGGGGTTTCTGCCGGCACCACGAGAATCTGGCATCCCTTGCTGGCCAGATGACGCAGGATGTTGTGTTTCACCCCGAAGTCTACGGCCACTACCTTGAACTTTCTTGCCCCGGACCGTCCGAGGGTTTGCTGTTTTCCCCATTCCCAGAGCTCGACACCCGCCTTTATGGCCCCCACCCGCGCCCCTGTATTATCCCCCCACTCATAAGCCTGGGGGCAGGTTACGGCCTTAACCCAATCGCTCCCCACCATCAAGGGAGAGTTGCGCGCCTTTTCCACCAGACGTTCTGAGTCGAGGTCCTCGGTTGAGAGAACTCCCCGCATCGCCCCGGCGGTCCGGATATGCCTGGTTAAAGCCCGGGTGTCCACTCCTTCAACCGCCATGACGCCATACCTTTGCAAGTATTCGCTGAGGTCTCCCTGGGAGCGCCAGTTGCTCGGGAATGGGCAGTATTCCCTGACAACGAACCCTTCGACGTGCGGCCGGAGGGATTCATAGTCTTCTTCGTTAGCCCCATAATTGCCAATCAAGGGGTAGGTCATGTTCACGATTTGGCCCTTATAGGAAGGATCGTTGAGGATTTCCTGATACCCGGTCATGGAGGTGTTAAAAACCACCTCCCCGAAATGCTCTCCCAATACTCCGAAGGACCAGCCCTCAAAAACCTTTCCGTCCTCCAGGGCAAGAATGGCTCTTGACCTTTCTTTTTTCATCTCACTAAAAGCTCTCCGGCCAGTTGGGCGTTCCTCCGGGCTGCGCCCCGTTGAGCCAGAAGGGCTTCCTTCCCGCCTTCCCCCCTGGACTTAGTTCTTTCCGGGTGACGGATAAGATTGAGAAGCCGCCTGGCCATCTCTTCGGAATTTCGCACCATGATTCCTGCCTTCACGCTCTGCAAAAGCTCGTGGGCATCCACAAAATCCTCCATCGAAGGACCGTAGAGAACCATTTTGCCCCAGGCCGCCGGCTCCAGAATGTTCTGTCCACGCTTGGGAACCAAACTGGCACCGCAAAAAACAACCGTTCCGAGACTGTACACTTTAAAGAGCTCTCCAAAAGTGTCCCAGAGGACCACCCGCTTGCCCTGCAGACCCCCTTCCCCGATCTGGCTCCGACGGATGTAATCATTGACCCCATACCTCAGCAGAACCTTCTCTACCCTCCCCGACCGCTCCACATGTCTGGGAGCCAGCACCAAAATCGTCTCGGGATAGTGCTCCCGAACTTTCAGGTAGGCTTCCACCACCGCTTCCTCTTCACCCTCGTGCGTGCTCCCGGCAACGAAGAAAAGCTCCTTCCCGTTCACTCTCAGGAGCCTCTTCATCTCTTCCCGGAAAGTCGGGTCGGCGGAGAAGGCGGCCTGGTCGAACTTACAGTTTCCATTGACAAAGACCTTTACCGGGTCTGCCCCAATGGTGATGATTCGTTCCCCATCCTGGATGCGAATCATGCTCATGACATCTAAGTAGTCCAGAACGGCCGTCCAGAAGAATCTCGTCTTCCGATACCGCCTGAAGGATCGATCGGAGATACGGCCGTTGGCCAGCATCGTCCGCGCCCCCCTACGCTTTACGATCCGCAAGAAGTTCGGCCAGAGTTCCGTCTCCGCTGTTATGAAGAGGTCCGGCCGCACCCGGCCTACGGCACGCCGCACTGCAAAAGAGAGGTCCAGGGGAAAATAGCAGGTGGCCGTTGCTTCCAAAACCCTCTCTCGCCCCACCTTCTGCCCGCTTTCCGTTCCCGTGGAAAGGAGCAGACATGCTCCTGGATAGGCTTCCCGCAACTCTCGGATCAGAGGATGGATGGCCGAAACTTCGCCCACCGATACCGCGTGCACCCAAATCCTCGGCTCCCCTTTCATCTTAACCAGGGTCTCTGCCGGGATGAAGCCGAGTTTCTGAATAAAACTCTCCCGGTATTTTCCCCCAAAAACCATTCTCACAAGAAAAAAAGGAAGCGCGGTAAGAAAGAAAACCCAGAGAAGAAGATTATAGAGGGTATACACCCGCTTTTTTGCCTCGAATTACCGAATTGCCCGCAGGAAAAAATCACCCATGATCAAACCTCATTCACCAGCTAACAACCAATAATTCAAACACCCAGTTCAACAAGCGATCATTCCCCGCACCTTTTCCAGGTCTTCGGGAGTATCCACCTCCTGGGAGTCGAACTTTGTCTCGACAACTTTGATCCGGTATCCGTGTTCCAGGGCTCTTAGCTGTTCCAGGGACTCTGCTTGTTCCAAATCACCCCGCTCCATCCGGGTGAATTCCAGCAGGAACCCCATCCTGTAAGCGTATGGGCCGATATGTTTATAATACCTGGCAACCCATGAAGAAGATATGACGTAGGGCATGGGGGATCGAGAAAAGTAAAGGGCGAAGCCATTTTTGTCAAAGACCACTTTCACCACGCTTGGATTGACCAGCTCCTCTGGCGTCCGGATCGGGTAAACCAGAACGCCCATGGGCAGGGTGGCGTCCTCGCGGAATGGCCCGACGATTTCGTCCATCATCCCGGCTTCGAAGAGAGGCTGGTCACCCTGAATGTTGACGATCAGGTCTGAATCTCTTGCCCCTATGATCCGGGCCGCTTCGGCCACACGGTCTGTTCCCGATGGATGGGTGGGGGAGGTTTTCAGCACTTCACCCCCAAAACCTTTAACCCGGTCATAGATGCGGTCGTCATCCGTGGCCACGATCAGCCGGTCCAGGGAGGGCGAATGCCTGGCCCGCTCATAGACCCGCTGGATCATGGGCTTTCCGCTGATATCCGCCAGGACCTTCGCCTCCAGCCGGGTCGATCCATAACGGGCGGGAATGATACCGTAAATTTTCATTTTATGATGAGCAGGCAGCCATCTAATTTCAGCTATCAGCGACCCGACTGCTGACAGCCTTCTTAACTAAAGCACCCCTCTCGCTGCCCGCTTGACTCCTTCGATGACCCGCCCAATCTGCTCTTCACTCATGCGAACGGAGATGGGAAGGGCAACCGCCCTTTTTAAGAGGGCTTCGGACTTTGGCCAGGCATCGGCCCGGTACGGGGGACAGAATTTTATAATATGGTTCCAGTTTCCGACGAAGTGCCAGTTCATCGCCGAGGGTAAGATCTTTGTATCGATCTTGTCGCGCATTAATGAGTCGTTGAACCCCCTGGCGGTCCTAACATCGGGCAGGAAAAAAACCAGCGTATCCCCGCCGTCCCCGGCAGGGTCGGGAAGGTCCCGGAATTCGATTCCTTTGAGGCTATCAATTGCCCTCTTGATCTTGCCCTTATTCGCCCTCTGTTCGGACAGGACATAATCCAGGCGTTCCAGCTGGACCGTCCCGAAGGCTCCCTGAATCTCATTCATGCGGAAATTGAAGCCGGTGAGGCTGTGAGAATCTTCTCCCCGGGGAAGTTCTGGATTATGCTCATGCCCGTGGTCGTGATAATATGTGGCCAGGTCATAAAGGGTCTTGTCGTTCGTGACCACCATGCCCCCTTCCCCCGTGGTCAGGGTCTTCACATAATCGAAACTATACGTTCCCATGGCCCCAATGGCCCCGGTCTTCTTTCCCAGGTAGGAAGAACCGCAGGCCTGGCAGGAGTCCTCCAACACAGGAATATTCCTCTTTTGGGCAACGGCTATGATCTCATTCATGCGGGCTGGAACCCCGAGCATATGAACGGGCACGATGGCCCGGGTCCGTTCCGTTATCCTGGCTTCCAGGTCTTGGGGGTCGAGGTTCAGGGACCTGTCGACTTCGGCGATGACCGGGACGCCCCCGGCCTCCAGGATGGATTCGATCGTGGCCACGAAGGTAAAGGACTGGGTGATAACCTCATCGCCCCTCTGAATGCCCAGCGCGGCCAGGGCCACGCGCAAGGCTGCTGATCCAGAGGAAACCCCCAGGGCATAGGAACACCCCATATATCGAGCGAATCGCCCCTCGAACTCTTGCACTTTAAAAATGTTCTTCCGTTTTTCATTGAACCCGTAGCGAAAGAGAACGCCCCGGTCGATGACCTCGGACACCGCTTCCCTTTCTTCCTTTCCGATCAACTCAGCTCCCCCCATCCTCTCTCTCCCTTTTGAATAGAAATAAGCATTCAGCCATCAATAAAAGGAAATATTATTTTCTTTGCGGCTGAAGGCTGACTGCTGCAAGCCTCCTCTTTAAAAAACAGTCTGATAAATACGGATGGCGTCCTCCAGGGATACGGGCCTGGGGTTATTCTCCAGGGGACGGGCCACTTTCATGGCCTCCTCGGCCATCCCCGGAATGGCCCTCATGGGAATGCCCAGATCGCTCAGGCGTTGGGGTACCTGGATATCCCGGGCCAGCCGTCTAATGGCTTCCACGGCCAGAATGGCTGCTTCTCTCGGGGGCACTCCTTCTGTTTTTTCTCCCAAGCCCGCCGCAATCCTGGCAAACTTTTCCGGGCTGTGGAAGGCATTGTAATCCACCACCGCGGGCAGAAGCAAGGCATTGGCCACGCCGTGGGCGATGTGAAAGACCCCGCCCATTGGATAAGCCAAGGAATGAGCGGCCCCCACGCCGGCATTGGCCAAACCGATGCCGGCCAGCAGGCTTCCTAAAAGCATGTTCGACCGGGCTTGCAGGTCTGATCCTTCCTCCACAGCCCGGCGCAGGCTTTTACCGATCAGGCTCACGGCCTCCAGGCTGAACATCTCGGACACCGGGCTGGCTGCCCGGGAGGTGTAAGATTCAATGGCATGGGTCAGAGCATCCATACCCGTGGAAGCAGTCACGGCAGGAGGGAGAGCCATCGTCAGCTCCGGGTCCAGGATGGCTACCTCCGGATACAGATAACGGCTATTGATACCCGCCTTCTTTTTTTCCTCCTCATTAATAAAGACCGCCGTGAAGGTCACTTCACTCCCCGTTCCGGCAGTGGTCGGTACCATGCCTTTGGGCAAGCCCGGCCTGGGGACTTTGTCAAGGCCTTGATAATCTCTGGCGATCCCTCCATTTGTGGCCAGGATGGCCGCTGCCTTGGCCGTGTCCATGGCACTCCCCCCGCCGACCCCCAGAACGAAGTCACATTGCCCCCGCCTGGCTGCTTCTGCACACCGGTCAGCTACCTCGGTCCGGGGTTCCGGCTCGACGGCATCGAAAAGGACGGAAGGGATTCTCTCTTTTTCCAGGGCCTCCAAAATTTTTTTCATCTGGGCGGTCCTAGCGAACCCGGGGTCCACCACCAGTAAAACTTTTTTCCCTCCGTGCTTCTGGATTTCAACCCCGGCGCGCTCAATCACTCCCGTCCCGAAAATAACCTCCCCGGCAACCCGAAAATTAAAAATTCCCATTGTCTGGCCCGCTCCTTTTTTCTGTTCTTGGCTCAGGACAAACTTTCTCCCGGTAAAAGCCCTCCGCTCTTCTGTAATTTAATGTACTCTTCGATCCTCTTCCGGTTCTCCTGATGGAGGTTCAAAAACTTCACGCCCATGCCCCGGGACATGCCCTTGCCTTCTTTGCCGTATTTATTCGTCCAGACGACCTTGCAGACCACCTCGATCGGCTCCCGGCCGTCGGGGACATGGAGCTTTAAAAGGAACTGGTCCCCCGGGTCCAACGGGTCTGGCGTTCGGATGAAGATCCCCCCCTCGCTGAGGTTCAGGGTTTGGGCGGCGGATTCGTCCTCGAAATCCACCCGCAAAACTTCTTCCCGCCTCTCATCCCGCCGCTGTTCGTCGCCTAACTTCCCGCTCAGGATGATGGTCTTCTCCAGGCCGGCGGCCGGCTTCATCCATTGCGGCTCGAGGGGATGGAGGCCGGGGAATTTTTTCCCATCCAGCAATTTTTTTATGGGCTCTTCGACGCGCTTTCGTTCCTCTGCCGAAAGGTTCTGGGAAAAGATTTTCAGCAGGTCATTGAAACATCCTTCGTAACTCTTCCGCAAATTCGCTTCCTGGCGCACCTCTTCGGCCAGATTGGAGTTTTCCATGGCAATGGAAGCGTGGTTCCCAAAGAGGGAAAGGAGCTTGAGGTCTTCCTCGTTGAACTTGCGCTCCCCGTCGATCAGGGCGACGCTGAGCGATCCGATGGATTTGCCCCGTGCCGAAAGGGAAATACTCAGGAGGGAGGTAATCTTTCGCCCGCCCTCATCGTATTTAAAAAAATCGACAAAATCTTCCGGCTCTCTCAGCAGGAGGGAGCGGCTCTGGTGGAGTACCTTCCGGGCCACCTCCTTCTCCTCCAACTGGCTCACAGGCTCATCCAGGGGGTTGGGGGCGTAAGTGAATTGGGTCTTCAGAATCCCGCTCTCGCTGTCTACGAGGAAGACGGTGGAGCGGTCGGCCTTCAAACAGCTGAGGGATTCCCTGGCAATGGTCTCCAGGATTGTGGGAAGATCCTTTTTGGCCTTGATCACCGAGCTGATCTGAAAGAAGGCCATAACTTCCTCCAGGGAGCCGGCCATCCGCTCCAGCTGGCCCTTTTGCATAAAAACCTCTTTGCGCAAACGGCGGAGCTCTCTGTTCTTGAAGAGGAGGTAAACGCAAAAAACCAGGATCAGGACCGCCGACCCGATCAGATAGGTATTGATGAAGAAGAACTGTTTGAAAACTCCCCGGGGGGACCCGCTGAGCTCCTCTAAGTAGCTGAATATGATGAAAACCACAAGGGCCAGGATGATGAAGATCGCCAGGATCCAGAGCTGCCAGCCCCGCTTCTCCAGGCGCTCCATGCTTATGATTTTCTTGGATTCAGAAATGGCTTTCTCGGCCATACGCCCGCCCCCCCATATCTCGCCGGGTTTGGCAGAGTCACTGGGGAAAGAAAATTTGTAAAACTACTTTATGGAGCCGCCGTCAGACAGATTTCAGGTGGAAAACGGGAGGCATGCCGCGCTTGTGCCCCGAACGAGCGATCATTCCTTTGACATAGCTTATCCGAGCCTTGGGCAGCCCGCTTACTTCCCGCCGTTCCAGAGAAACGATGATTTTGTCCAGGTCTTCATAGCTAATGTTCATCTCTTCTTCGTCCGTCTGCCCATCCCAGAGGCCAGCGCTCGGGGGCCGGTTGATGATCCGGGCTGGCACCTCCAATTCCTCCGCCAACTCCCGGACCTGGGCCTTGGTCAAATCTCCCAAGGGAAAAAGGTCTGCGCCTCCATCGCCGTATTTGGTGAAGTAGCCCATCAACCGTTCGGACTTGTTCCCCGTTCCAGCAACCAGATAATTCAGTTTATTGGCGAAATAATAGAGGGTGGTCATTCTCAGGCGGGGCTTGAGGTTGGCCCTGCACATCTCCCCGCCATCGGGAAGCTGCTGCAGGAAGGCTTCGTAAACCGGGGAAAGGTCCACCCGCTGGGAGCGAATCCCGAAGGTCTGTGCTACCAGCAAGGCATCGCGTTCATCCTCAATAAGACTATGGCAGGGCATGAGGAGGGCGAAGACCTGATCCCCCATCGCCCGCCTGCCGAGAATAGCTACTACGGCAGAATCAATTCCTCCGCTCAAACCTATTAGAATCCCGGCAGCTCCTGCAGCTTCCACCTGGTTCCGGATCCATTGGCCGATCCTTTCGCTCAATCTCATCAGGGCCCTCTCTTCAAAAAATTGTAATCATCTTAAACGAAGAAGGAGCCCCTGTCAATTACAACAGAGCGCAACCTCAAGGTTACGGTTACAAACTCTCTCGATCTTTGACTCGAAGGATCACATGAATATGTCAAGAAATTTGTGATTCACTGCCCTGGCAGCGTTTGGCGTCCAGCCGCCAGCTGACAGCTAAAAGGGGGAATTTTAAATTGATAGTTGATAGGTGAAGGCTGACCGTCTATTTCATACCCTGCCCTCGCAGAATCGCTTCAGATAATCAAGGTAATGATGGAGCAGGTGATAATTCTCCTGATATTCCGCTCCCTCCGAGGCTCGCTTCATCGATTCGAGAGTGATCATGGCATTGACAACCAGATTTTTCGCCACCCCCCGAAAACGTTCCAATTTCTTCGCTTCCGGGGAAGGGCATTGGACGATGGGCCGCTGGGGAAAATCCCTCACCACTCCAACTGTTACTGCTTGCTCCATAGCCATGGCGTGCCTCCCTTTCGTTCTCGCCCGTTTTCCATTTCAATCCATATTGAACTATCCTCGAATGGTCCTTCAAAACCCTTTCCTCCAGGCCCTATGCCTTTGTTCATTTATTCTTGCTTCTCGGTTCGCTGGGTGAAGAAATCGGAAGACCCTTTTACTCCCCATCCTCTGTCGAAGCCAGGACAGACAGCTTGACGGCCCTCACCTTGCGGTAGACCTCTTCGGGTCTCCGCTCTTCCCCATTAACAGTCAGAAGGTCTCTTTCCACGGAAATCATAAAGAGTCGTTCATTCTCCTTAAGATAGGGCAGGATGAGCTTCCAGTCTTTTTCCGTCAGGGGAGCGAATTCTCCCCCGTTGAGTTGATCTTTGGCCAGCCGCCTGTGGGGGTCACGCACGTAAATTGCCCCCCCCGAGGCCAGAGAAAATAGATTGGAACCCGGGAAGGGTGTGGGTTGCTCCCGAACTCTCCCCTTCTCGTTGAACTCCATCCCGTTCAGGATCACAAATCCCCCCCCGTTGTGGGGGTCACCAGCCATGAAGGATTCCGCCAGATAATCCAGGCAGGTGCCGTTGATCACGACCCGCGGCCTGCCCACGGCATTGATCAGGGGTCGCCCGGCCGCATTTCCTGAGACGTAGACTTCACCCCCTTTCGCCCCGTACAAGAATGTTTGCCCCACATCTCCATGGATGACCATCTTCCCTGTCTTCATGATCTGGCCCAACTGGTCCTGGGCGTTCCCATGGACATAAATTTCCAGACCATCGATCCCCGACCCGAGGTAATCGCCCGAGCTCCCATACACATCGATGCGCACTCCCCCTGTTCCCGGGCCCAGACCGGAGCCGCAGAAACGCTGTCCCCGATAGCCGTAGGCGATGAATCGCCGCCACCCCAGGCCCCAGGCCTCGGCGATCAGCCGGGCATCGCAATCTTCTCCCTCAGGGGGAAATCTTTCAGCGTCCAGGACCAATATTTCCTCCCCTTCCTGAGGCTTGCGCAAGTATTGCCGCGTCGTCCAATCGACCCTTCGAAAACGTCCTGCGCTCTGGGCAGACAGGAGAGGAACGGCAGCAAAAATTCTTTCCAGGCTCTCTTCCAGAAGCTCGACCAGCGAGCTCCGCCGCTTCTTTCCCGGGTCGTAATGCTGATCATGGAAAAGAGTTAGGATTGCGATGGCCAGGGCGCGGCTGCGGTCTCCCTCGGCCGCTTTCCGTACGATCTCCCGGCAAAACCAGGAAAAGGCCGGGTAATCCCATTCTGAGAGCCTCTCCCTGAAAGACTGGAAAAATGTTAGGGAAGTTTCTTTCTGAAACCGTACCGCCACTTCATCCCCTAATCCTTCCTCCGGCGCCCAGAGAGGGTCCTCCTCTGCCCGGTCCCTGGCCATCTGGTCCCGGGGCAGCTCGACGGCCTGGCCGAATTTATCCGTGCAGGTTAAAGCCCTCCCCTGTCCGCCGTTCCCCCCATTCCCGTTCCCCCGTACTGTAAAAATAAAAGCACCCCCGTCGGTATGGCTGCCCCCGCGGGCGTTCCAGTACCTATCAGCCACGGCATGGAACCGCCTATCTTCCCCGGCCAGGCTGTGCAGGGTTGCATCGACGGCCTGCTTCTCCGAGCAGATCAAGCCGATCTGTACCTCACCCTCAGAAAGGGCAAAGACCTGGGGGCGCAACATGGCCGTATCCGTGATGCCGATAAGCTGGAAACATTTTTGATAGGGATCATTCCGGGCGATGATGAAAAACCAGGGACCATCGGGAGACCCGTGGATGTGGGCCGCCTGGATCTCTCGATAAATTTTTTGTTTTTCCGCTGGCAGATGATCGAAATCCAGTTCAGCGGTGGGCGCCAGGGCCTCGATGATGTACTCCAGCGGGTACCCGTACACCCGGTTCAAAAGATCGAAGAGCAAAATCGCCACTTCGGTGTCCGTGAGGAAAAGGGGAAATAGATTCCCCTGTCGGAGATACTCGCAGACCGAGTGGTAATTGGCAAAATCGCCGTTGTGCACTAAGGCTTCATCCATGCCCATGAAAGGATGGGCTCCCCCCGGGTGCCAGACCCGGCCTTTTGTCGGGTACCTCTGGTGCGCAATCCAGACATGGGCCTTGAAATCTTCCAGCTTATAGTAATGGGCTACCTGCTCGGCATAGCCCACGATCTTCAGGATCAACATGTTCCGGCCGTGGGAGAGGACAAAAGCCTTCTTTTCCCCCAGGGAGGCATAAAAGCGCTGGTTGAGCTGAAAGCTGTTCTGGAAAATGAACTCATCCTCGACCCTTCTCGGGTTCATTCCGGTAAAATGATTCCGGGCCGTAAAATCGGCCAGGACCTCTTTCTTCACCCGGACGAAGTAACGGCAGACATCGGGGGGCTTCACCTCCAGCCCTTCCACTTCACGGTAGTCGCTGACCGTGGGGATGCGCTCGGCGTGATGAACTTTTAGGAAAGGATCGATGAAGGACTGTTCCACGTCCCGGCGCGCCCCCGGGTCGAGAAAGGCCACCTGGAGCAGATAATCTTCCTCCAGGATATGCCGGGGAACTCCCAGGTCCTCCGGGGAAAGACCGACGGCTGCAATTCCCCCTCCCTTCCCGTTCCCCCGGTTGTGCATCTGGCGGGAGGGCGCGATGATGTGGCGGCCACCCACGGGGATAGAACAGGCAAACCCTGTTACCCCGCAGCCTCCTTCTTCTTCTGCTTTCCAGCGGGGCGGTTCCGAACTGCCTTCCATCAACCTTTTTCGGGAGGCAACGATTCTGCCGGCATTGATCCAGTTTGCATCCATAACGAATCCCCAAGTAACGAGGCAAAGGGCCCTGAGCGGAGCCCATATCGATTTTTTGGGGGCTGTACGCTATGCGCTATGCGCCACGCATCTTTTCCCGTTCCCACTCTTCAACAAAGGTTTGACGTCGTCGTCCCCGAATCCTCTCCGCTGATAATCCAGGTGTACCAGGCAATCTGTCCTGCCCACCAGCTCCCCGATGCTTCTCATACCCAAAACCCGGAGGACGGCGACCAATTGCTCTCTCCAGGCAGCATAGAGATTGATGATCCGCTGGGCCCCCCATTCTACATCCATCAGGCTGGAAAGCTGGGGGTCCGTGGTGGCGATGCCCCTCGGGCATCCCCGCCCGCTCTCACAATTCCGGCAGCGGATGCATTCGAGGGCAACCAGGTCGGCCGTTCCTATGACCACTCCATCAGCCCCTAAGGCAATGGCTTTGGCGATATCGTAGGCGCTGCGGATGCCGCCGCTGGCGATCAGGGTGATTTGTTCGCGGATTCCCTCCTCTAACAAAAAACGGTGCACCTTGGGAATGGCATATTCGATGGGCATGGCGATGTTCTTTTTAGCGATATCCGGCGCCGCCCCTGTCCCGCCGTAGCTTCCGTCAAGATGGATGATATGGGCCCCGGCATAGTAACTCCCTACCGCCACCATGTCCACGTCAGTGGGCGTTGAAACTTTGACCGCAATCAGGCACCGGGGGTTGACCTCTTTGATCCAGTCCACATGCTTCTTATGGTCTTCCACCGAATACACGCTATGGAAAGGAAACGGAGAAAACAGAGAACTTCCTGTCACGGCCTCGCGCATTCGGGCAACAACCGGAGTGACTTTATCGCCCAGAAGATGCCCACCCAGTCCGGGCTTAGCTCCCTGGGCATATTTGAACTCCACGATGCGCACCCGTTGAATGGTTTCCTCCCGGACTCCGAATAAACCGGTGGCCACCTGGGTGATCATGTGGTCATCGTATCGCCGCAGCGGTTCGGGATATCCTCCCTCGCCAGTGCAGGTAAAGGTATCCCAGGCTTCAGCGGCCCGGGCCCGGGCCAGCATCGTATTCAGGCTGACCGACCCGAAGGACATGCCCCCGCCATAAAAAGGAACGCCAATGGAAATCCGGGGGCGGCCGTCGCCCCGGCGATTCAACTCCATGGCTGTGGAGACCTCCCCTTCATAGAGAGCGGAACATCCCTCTCCTTCGGGGAAGCGGATTCTCATCCGGTCAAAACCTCCCTGCGAATTGCCCATCCGGTATTCCAGGTCAGCGTACGGGATCTCTCCTGTCTCGGCCTGCTGCCAGGTGGCCAGCAGAAGATCGGCGGGCCAGCGGCTGTCCCGCAAGGCCTGAAGGTTGGGATGCACGGCCATCCGCAGCGCTCCTTTGGGGCAACCGGAGAGGCAACAGAATTCATTTCCCCTGCAGGATGGACCGATGCAAAACTCATCTTTCGGGGCCAGCATTTTCTTGCCCAGGCGTTGGTGAACGCCCTTGGGACAGAGGTCCGCACAAAGCCCGCAATGGACGCACTGCGGCCCGCGCTGGACCTTAAACTTTCCGATGGCGTTGCGAAACCGCGAAGGGGTCCGTCTGATTTCAGGAGGCCAGGGCACGGATCCTCTCCTCTTTTCTGGCCTCCTTCAAAGGCTCAGCGAAGATCTGGCCGAAGGTCTCCTTTTCGATCTCTTCCTGAAAAATCGCCCGGCCCACTTCCCCCCGCAGCCTGCGGACATCCCGCAGGCCCATGGCTCCCAGGACTTCTAAAAGCTGGGCGTGCCAGGCAGCGATTAAATTCACCATCCGCTGCCTTCCCCATTCCGGGTTAATCTTTTCCAATTCTGCCGGACAGGCCATTCCCCGGGCACATCGCCCGCAGAGCCGGCATTCCAGGGCCAAAAGGAGGGACCGCTCGACTGAAACAGCGTCCGCCCCGCAGATGATGGCTTTGGCCACGTGTTCGGCCATGGCGATCCCGCCCCCGAAGATCAGGCTTATCCCATCCCGGCGTCCCCGGCCAACCAGGCGACGGTGAATATTGCGGATCAGATCTTTGATGAATCGAGGAGCGGCGGTTTCCCGTTCCCTCCCCTTTTCATCTGCCAGAAGATGGAGCACTTCTGCCCCTGATTGCTCCAGATTTTCCACTTGCTCTTCTGCGCGGGGAGTAAGGGGAAGGCGAATGCCAATCACAGCTCGGGGGTTGATTTTTTTTATCGCCTTTGCTCTTTCCATGGCCCCGTCGACAAGAGAAATCTGGACCATCCTGGAGGCGGAAATGGCCGGAATAAATCTTTCCAAGGGCCCCTGGGGGAGCAGCGGGATAAGATGGTCAGTTAGAGGCCGCAATTTTTCGTCGATATGCTCCGCTCCCACAACCAGGAAAGTATTTGTCTCCCGGGCAGCCAGGGCCATGGCTAAAAGAACAGAAGGGCTGAACTGGCCGAAAGGGGAGAGGTCGAAGATCAAGGGAATGGAAGCCTCCACCCGGGGAGGAAAAGAGTCGCCTGAAAAGTTCGACGAAAACAAGTTTTTCCCGTGAGGAATCCGTCCTAAAGTCACGGAGGTACTGATGTATTCTCTTCCATGAATTCCATCGCGCGTGGGACGCACAATCTCGGACATGTCCGTCCACATGCTGTCAAAGCCGGGGCCGACGAACGGGCCGCCGTATCCCCCGCCGGAAACCGGGATTTTTCCGCTCTCTGCCTGGTTGCGGGCACTGGCAATGATCTCCGGTGTCCAGTAATCGTCCCCCATGGACCAGAACTCGGGATTCTCGCTCTTGAAGAGCACCCGGCCGTAACATCCCTGGACGCAGCGGAAACAGTTCTTGCAGAGGGAATCGGCCGTATCCATCAATTGCCGGCTGTCGTATCCCCTCTTGCGAAAAACTTCATACACGCAGGCCTTCTTCACGCAGTTGGCGCAGTTCAGGCACCCGTCCCCTTCGATGATCCCAAAAGGCCCTGGAGAAACGAAGCGCGGCGGCGCCGGTTTTGGTCTTAGATGGTATTTTTTGGGCATCGGTTAATCCTCACGGACGGTTTTTCAAAGGACTCAAGGCAGAAAAGAATTCCCGATTGCCGATTAGGGAATGGAGAATTAAAAGTCCGCAATCCGGAGTCACCATTGAGCCCTCTACCTGCTGCAATGGATCGGTCCCATAGTCCTGATCTGACCGAGCCATTCGCTCAATCTTCCCGTAGAATCCGAAGAAATGCCCCCGGCGAAGACAAACCGCTGAATCCGGTCTTCCCCCAGGCCTATTTCGCTTAAGATCTTCCTGGCCTGCCTCACCCTGCCCCCGGCCCGTGCGCTTCCGGCCAGATATTGACAATCCCCTTCCGGACAGCCAACCACAGCCACGCCATCGGACCCGCTTTCAAGGGCCTTGAGCAAATGGGAGACCTCCAATTTGCCAGAACAGGGCAAGGCCACTTTTCGGAACCGAGGCCCCTGCGGGCCATCCAACGGACCCAGGAAACCCTTGATCGCCGGGGCGTGGCGGTGACAATAAAAAATAGCCAACTCGATCTCGGACGGTTGCATCTTTCAGGTTCCCCATGTAAAAAGCTCTCAGCACTCAGCTTTCAGCGGTCAGCTAAAAATAAAAATATATTTCGTTTTGCCTTGAGCTGAATGCTGACGGCATAACGCTTCTACCGCTATCAAGATGAACGGGGGGGGCCTAAGCCCCCCCCGTCGGCCGGGCCGCTTGCCTTCTTTTGGGGGTAGAGGGAATGGCAGCCCGGCTTTGCTTAAAGCACCGGCAGATACTTCTCGAGCTCATAAGAAGAAATCTGGATGCGGTAATGATCCCACTCCACTTTCTTATTTTCGATAAAATGGCTGAAGACGTGATCCCCCAGGGCCTTGCGCACCAGGGCGCTTCTCTCGGTAAGCTGCAGGGCCTCCAAAAGACTTCCGGGAAGCTGCCTGATCCCGCGCTTCTCCCGCTCCGCCGGGCTCATCTTGTAGACGTTCTCTTCGACCGGCTCGGGCGGTTCAATCTTTTCTTCCATCCCCGCCAAACCCGCCGCCAGCATGACCGTGAAGGCCAGGTAGGGGTTGCAGGCCGGGTCCGGGCTGCGATACTCGACCCGCGTGGCCTCTTCTTTGCCCGGCTTGTACATGGGGACCCTGATCAGGTCCGACCGGTTTCGCTGCGCCCAGGAAAGATAAACCGGGGCTTCATAACCGGGAACCAATCGCTTATAAGAGTTAACCCACTGGCAGGTAATCGACGTGATTTCCGGGGCATATTTCAGCAGGCCGCCGATGAAGTACCGGGCGTCATTCGAAAGATGGTACTTGCCCGTAGCGTTGAAAAAAACATTCCGCTTCCCTTTGAACAGGGACATATGGGTGTGCATTCCGGACCCGTTCTCCCCGAACAGGGGCTTGGGCATGAAGGTGGCGTAAACACCCTGGCGGTAGGCTACCTCTTTGACGACGAGACGATAGGTCATGACATTGTCGGCCATGGTCAGGGCATCCTCGTAGCGCATATCGATCTCATGCTGCGAGGGAGCCACTTCATGATGCGAGTATTCGATCTTTATTCCCAGGATCTCGCAAAAAAGAACAGTCTCCCGCCGGAGGTCGATGGCTTCATCTCGGGGAATCAGGTCAAAATACCCTCCCTTGTCCAGGATCTGAGGGGGGGCGGTGGTGTCTTTAAAATAAAAGTATTCCAGTTCCGGGCCCACGTAATACGTAAAACCTTTCTCCCTGGCCTTCTCCAGGTTTCTCTTTAAAACATACCGGGGGTCCCCCTCAAAAGGATTTCCATCGGGCGTGACGATGTCGCAGAACATCCGGGCCACGCCCTTTTCTTTGGGCCGCCAGGGAAGGATGGCGAAGGTGGACGGGTCTGGAATGGCCACCATGTCGCTCTCGTCGATGCGCACGAACCCCTCGATGGAAGAACCATCGAAGCCAATCCCCTCCATGAAGGCTTTCTCGATCTCCTCTTTGGGAACGGAAAAACTCTTCAGGAAACCCAGGATGTCGGTGAACCAGAGTTTGATGAACTTGATGTCGTTCTCTTCGATTTTTTGCATTACCTGACTGAAATCTTTTTTCGCCATATCCACTCCTCCTGAGATGGTTAATCGCCGGACAGCGCTCTACCGGCTGATGACCCGGGTGACGATATTCAGCTCTCTAATCTTCTTTCTTAAAGTGTTGCGGTTTATCCCCAGGCGCCTCGCCGCCCGCACCTGGTTCCCCTTTTCCTCTTCGAGGACGATCCCGATCAGTGTCTTCTCCACCTCGCCGATCACGGAACCCCGGATGTTGCTGTTATGCTGCCTTTCGATTTCTCCTCTGAGGTATTCTCTGACAGCTTCTTTTAACGCAGGAACGGGGGTATTCTTCATGCCCGCCCCCTCCGGGTTTTCTATATTCTCTTCTTTCCCCGGGGGATACGTCTTGAAGACCTTTATCTCTTCTTTGGGAAACAACTTTTCGATCAACCCATGAACATTGCGATCATCCTCGATCAGCAATATCGATCCCATTTCACCCGCTCCAGATCATTTTTTCCTGTTGTTGACAAAGCAATGGCAATACCAACCTGGAATCCTTTTGACCTCTAATTTAAAAACTTAATAATGATGAGGGGTTGGAAAAAAATCCCTGTTCCTTTGGCTTTCTGTTCGTGATTTCGGCAATACTCACCCTGCCAATTTTCTGGGCACTAATAATAATTTTCAAAGGGTGTTTTTTATAAAAATTAATATTTTTGAGATGTTATAAATGTGATTGGAAAATGGGCAGACTGCTTAAAATTCGTCAGGATGATAAAGTTGGATTCGCGGGCCGAACACTGCAGCAAAAGGGTGGGGGGAAATCTTTCCTTAAAATCTTTCCAGCTCCTCGATTAAGTTGTTCTTCATCTTCAGAATAATATCGGTCCCCTGCACTTTGGCCCCGCTCAAGTCCTGGACGTAGAATGTATCCACCACCTGGTCCACTTTCGTCGATATCTTGGCCATCCAGATACTCAGCCCCATCTCGAAAATTTTTTGAGCGACCCGGTAAAGGAGGCCCGGGCGGTCATGGGTAAAGACCTCCAGGATGGTAAAAAAATCAGAGCCGGAATTGTCCACGTCTACCCTTGTGCTCACCCGGGGCGCAGGGTATCGCTGGAAGAGAGGCGCAGCTCTCTGCTGTATAAGGGACTCTACTGTAACCCTTCCCCGAAGCACCCCCTCCATGTCTTCCTTCAGCCTGGTCCAGCGGGGTGCCCCGAAAAGGGGTTCATCGATCAGGTTCTGGACCCTGAAGACGTCCACGGCCAGGCCGCTTTCCCAGGTGCTCACCAACGCTGAAAGAATGTTGAGCGAGTGGACGGCCATAACTCCCGAGATTTTGGCGAACAGGCCGGGCTCGTCCCTGCCCACGACAGTCACCTCATCGCAGCCTTCCTCCGCTTTTTCCTCTCCCTCCAGAACTACGGTTTGATCAACCAGCTTCTCAGCCATTAAAATTTGCTGGGCAATGGAGCGCGAATCGTTGACCGCGTAGTGGCGGGGTGGGATGCTGACGAGATATTCCGAAACCTTTGGAGCGGGCATCTGTCCGAGGAGGAGTTCCATCACCCCCGCTTGAATGTTGACAACCTGCTCCCGTGCCTCCTGCCCCAGGCCCTCTCCTTTTTCAAGAAGGTGAAGAGTTTTTAAGAACAGCTCCCGCATCAACGTGTCTTTCCAGGCCGTCCAGGCCGAAGGGCCCACCGCCCGCAGGTCGGCGAAAGACAATAAATAGAGCATCCTCAGGCGTTCGCTGTCGCCGATAGTCTGGGCAAATCGAAAAATGAGATTTTCGTCGCTCAGGTCTCTCCTCTGAGCGATCTCCGAAAAAGTCAAATGCTCCCGTACCAGGAACTGGAGGGTCTCCACCTTTTCGGCAGGCAACAGCAATCTTTCAGCGATGGAAGCTGCGATCTGCTCCCCCCGCAGGGCGTGAGATGGACCCTCGGCTTTTCCTAAGTCATGAACCAGGGCCGCCAATTTTAAAAGTCCGGGATTTTTTACCTCAGCCATCAGCTGTCTGAGCAGCGGCCACGATTTTTCCCCTGCTTTTCTTTCCAGTAGCTCCAGCTCGCGCACCGCGTAAAAGGAATGGACGTCCACGGGATAGATATGGTAGCGGTCATATTGCACGTGGCAATGGACCCGGTCAAACTCCGGGATAAACTTCCCCAGAAAACCCGATTCATGCATCGCTTCTAAGACCCGGAAAAGGTGCCCGGGCCGCTCAAAGAACGGTAAGAACGATCGGACAGACTCCTCCCCCGCCCGAAAGCGCTCGCCCACCACATCCAGATGTTCTGTAATGGTCTCCTGAAGCAGGGGGTCCAGTTCCACCCCGTGCTCATGGACAATCTTGAAAGCTTCCCACAGATGAAAGGGGTTTCTGTCGAATAACAAAGGGTCAGCCAACGTTAGCTTGCCATGGAAAATGAAGAACCCCGGCAAAATCTCTGCGGGAAAGCTTGGTTTCTGGGGCGGGCGGAGACCCGGTCGCCCATTCAGGCATTTTTCTAACAAGCTCCAGGAAAGGCGATGAATACGGACAGCCTGGACAAAGTAATCCTTCAAGAAAGATTCCGTGGCCAGGAGGGGACTCTCTGCCCGGTACCCCAGAGTCCTGGCAACATCTTCCTGATCCTCAAAGGAAAGTCGATCCTCCCTCCTCCCGTGAAAGTAGTGAAGCTGATTCCGCACCCGCCATAGAAACCCAAGGGCCTTACGGTATGTTTCCCATTCTCGTATTGTCAGGAGTTCATTATCGGTCAATTCTGCCGCGGAGTGGATATGATATTTCAACTTTGCAGCCGACAGGGCCGAGTGGTAATCCCTCAACCCCCCTTTTCCTTCTTTAACCTCTGGCTCGAGGACGAAAACGGAATCTCCATACCGGATGTTCCGGGCCTCTGCCCTCTGGCAAATTTGGAGAATCACTTTTTCACCCTTGCCCGATGATAGGGACCGGCATAATTCCCCCGCCGATTGGAAATAGATGGCTTTCTCCCCCGCCACCCATCGGGCATCCAGGAAGGACAGGCAGAGTTCAAAATCTTTTTGCGCTGCCCGCCAGCTTTCCTTGGGCGTTTGCACGGTGTAACCCACAGTCAAACCCCAATCCCAAAGAGGATAGAGCAATCCCCGGAGCCACTCTCCCAGATCCCTTCCCTTCCCGGGAGGATGAAGGAGAAGAAGGTCAATGTCCGAGAACGGGCTCAGCTCCTCCCGCCCATATCCTCCCAGGGCCACGAGGGATGTACCCGGTACTGATTTTCCATGACCATGGTTCATCTGAAAGAGACGCTGGATGACGCTATCCATCAAAGCAGAGTAGCTCTGCCCGTATTCCTCCCCGGAAATCCCTTCCCCATGGCTCTTTTTCAGCCACTCCCGGCCTTTTAAATAGAACCTTTGAATGTCTTCGAGGGTTTCTTCTCTTCCAACACCCGCCATGATGCTTTCTCCAGGAACGCAGAACGCCATTGCGCGACGAGGGACGAGGGAACAATAGGTTCACGTCTCATGTCCCGCGGCCCCCGCCCCAGGTTTCGCTATGCCCTATGCCCTATGCTCTCTGCGCTTTGCGTTCTTACAGGGCCACATCGCCCCTCTCTCCCGTTCGGATCCTTACCGCCTCCTCCACGGGCAGGACGAAAATCTTCCCATCCCCGATCTTCCCGGTCTTGGCTGCCTTGGCGATGGTCTCCACCACCCTCGCCACCGCCTGATCCGGTACCACCACTTCTATCTTTACCTTGGGAACCAATTCCACGACATACTCTGCACCGCGGTAAACCTCTTTGTGCCCTTTTTGCCTGCCGAAACCCCTGACCTCGGTGACGGTCATTCCCTGAACAGCCACAGCGCTGAGCGCGTTTTTCACTTCTTCCAATTTGAAAGGTTTGACGATCGCTTCAATCTTCTTCATCTTTTCCTCCTTCCCCACCTTTCTCCATTCGGCAGATCAATTATACCCTTTTTTAGCATACATAAGAATCCAACAGTCAAATCCCCGAATCCCAATAATCATCAATAACCAAAGTTTCAATCACCGAATTTGGATACTGGCCATTGGAATTTATTTGGTTATTGGTGCTTGGTGTTTGGAATTTGGATTTCTTATCCCGCCTTCAAAAATCAAAAGCTGTACCCCGTTTCGCTGTGCTGGCTTAAGTCGAGGCCGGTATCCTCGTCCTCTTCACTCACCCGCAGACCCATGGTCCAGTCCAGGATCTTTAAAAGGGCGAAAGTCATTCCAAACGCATAAACCCAGGTGACTGCCACCGCCAGCGCCTGAATGCCGAGCAGCTCCGGATTGCCGAAAAAAAGGCCGTTGTTCCCGGCATCATTGATCACCTTCGAGGCAAAAAATCCTATGGCCAGGGCTCCCCACGTTCCGCCGATTCCATGAATTCCCACCACGTCCAAACTGTCATCATAGCCGAATTTGTTCTTGCCAATCACCCCCAAATAGCAGAAGATTCCCGCTGTCAATCCAATGAATAAGGCCGGCATGGGCCCAACGAACCCCGAGGCGGGTGTGATGGTCGCGAGTCCGGCAACCGCACCGCTGGCCGCCCCCAGAGTGGTCGGTTTCCCTTTGTAAACCCATTCGACCACGGCCCACGAAAGGGCGCCTGCCGCCCCGGCGATGTGAGTGACAACGAAAGCGTTGGTGCTCAACATCCCGGCGGCAACAGCGCTTCCGGCATTGAATCCAAACCACCCAAACCAAAGGATCCCGGCCCCTGTAATGGTCATCGGCAGGCTGTGAGGGGCCAGGGGTTCCGTCCCAAACCCCCTGCGTTTTCCAAGGAGGATGGCGGCCGCGAGAGCGGAGATCCCGGAGCTGATATGCACTACGATTCCCCCGGCAAAATCGAGCCCTCCCATCTTTCTAATCCACCCCCCCGTCGCCCAGACCCAGTGAGCGATAGGGTCATAGACCAGAGTGGCCCAGAGGAGGGTGAAGAAAAAGAAGGTTTTAAATTTCATCCGCTCGGCCACGGCTCCGGTAAGCAGGGCCGGGGTGATGATAGCGAACATGGCCTGGAAAATCATGAAAGCCTGATGCGGCACAGTCTCGGCATAATCAGGGTTCGGCGCCAACCCCACGCCATTCAATCCAAACCAGGAAAGATCCCCGATAATCCCGCCGAGGGTTGGACCGAAGGCCAGACTGTACCCGAAAAGAACCCATTGCACGCTGATCAGGGCAATAATAATAAAACTCTGCATGATCGTTCCCAGGACATTTTTGGTACGCACCATGCCGCCATAAAAAAGGGCGAGGCCCGGCGTCATCAGCATTACCAGGGCGGCAGAAACCAAAATCCAGGCCGTATCCCCGGGGCTGACTTTGGGGGTCACCGGGGAAGCTGGTGCGGCCGGAACTGCTCTTGCCTGCTCAGCAGAAACGGGGGAAGGGGGAATTGATTGCCCCGGTTCTCCGGCCAATCCCCATCCAGCAAGAAAGATGAAACTTACCACGGCCAAGAAAGCGAAGGATCTTCTCATAACCGCCTCCCGAGTCATATTTTCGGTATGGGAATGTTACCCTGCGTCAATAACTTATTGATCAACTCCCATGCCA
>Ga0315282_10004197_pt1 | contig 25221 bp, 19 predicted proteins | sample YL17G07_20_MG_FD_203693 | JGI IMG/M metagenome (GOLD analysis project Ga0315282, IMG submission 203693) | Sediment microbial communities from Yellowstone Lake, YNP, Wyoming, USA - YL17G07_20 | ecosystem: Environmental > Aquatic > Freshwater > Lake > Sediment | place: USA: Wyoming | collected... | reverse complement strand
CTCCTGCAGCAGAGCAGTTGGCTTGCGCTCTCCGGGAGTACTCCACACGCAGAACTTGACCTCTTCTACAGAGAAATCATCGAGGGAACGGACAGGTCGAAGTGCCACGTCGTTCTCGATTCGTATGGCGAAGCTTTTAAGCAGGGCGTGAAGGCAAAGCCTTTCATGGTCAAACCGAATGTAAAGGAGTACGAACACACATTCGGCGTTAAGCTCTCGACTGAGCATGCAGTCCTTGACCAACTTGACCGGCTTGAGGACTATGGAGTCCCCCTCGCCATCCTGACTGACACTGAAAGACCCTTTTACTTCAGTTACCTTGGGAAGCGTTGGAGAGTCACACCGCCCACTGTTCAGACGGTGAACCCCGTAGGTTCTGGCGATACATTTGTCGCTGCGATAATCTTCGGATTCATGCAAAACTGGGAAATTGAGAGGACGATCCGGTTTGCGGCTGCCGCGGGTGCAGTTAATGCAACGCGTTGGGCGGTGGTGGACGTCACCCTTCAAGAGGCACAGAATCTGGCTTCAGGGGTCGATCTGGAAGCTCTTTGAGTAGGAAATTTGTTACATTAGATAACAAAGGGAGGTCTCGCAATGGCTGTCGTTGATAGAAGGAGCTTCGGCAATCGTTTCACCGTCAGAGAAAACGCAGAGCGTCTGGCGAACTACCGATTCACGGAAATAGAAATCATGGAGATGATCGGTGGTTGGTCCGTGAGTGTCTCCGAGATGCCTGTGAAGATAAACTTTGGATATCGGATGTGGGAACAGGCCCAGTCTGCCGACGAACTCGGGAAGCGGATGGTGGAGTTTCAGATGAACCTGAAGAAAACCCACGCTCCAAACGATGATTTCGTTCGGCTATGTGAAGAAATCTGGAGCGCACAAGACACCCTCCAGCGTCTCGTGGCCATCTGCCGAGTACTCAAACCCCATCTTCTGACACATTATGTCTACCACCTCGAGGCAACGGACGCACTGGCTGACAACCCGACGCAGCGGATCCTTCAACCCATTATTGAGCGGGCGAAAGGGCAAATTGAGTGGGGTCAAGGAATGATCGAAAACCTGGCCGACTCGCCAGCGAAGCGGAGAAACGCCCTTGAGTGACAGACTCGTCTCGAGGAAGCGCTTGTCCGTGCTGGCGGCGTCACCGGGCGAGGCGCTGACGAACACTGGCTCCCCTGCTCCGACGTCGAAGCGACAGAAGAGAAGCCAATGCGAGCAGATACCTGGTACAAGGTGAAGTATTCTTACTCGAAGAAATTCCCATTCATCAAGGCGCCTGCGCGCGATCAACGCTGGAAGATTGTCTCCGTGTCAGAACTTCCGCCTGCTCTCCCCTTCACTGATCAAGCAGGGAGAATCTACACGCTTCACACGCTCTTGAATAACGAAGTAATCACAGTGGGGCGAATGGGGAAAATGCTTGCCGAGTTTCCTGGACTTCCTTGGGAAATGCGGATGGACCTTGCACATGCACAGGACCTCGCGGAGATGAGGGCGAAAGCAGGAAAGTGGTTCTCTCCTGAGCACGGTGCTCAGAATATCGAGAAGGTGGCCCCTGAAGGTGAATATTGAGTTGCGCATCATCCCTCAGCTGGATGCGAAGGACACCGTTGTGTAACTAGCAGGATGTTGAGCAATTGTCGCGTGTGGTCGATTCACGTTCGAACGGAATAACGTTGTGCACGGGTCCATTGGGAGCCAGGATTAAGAACGACCTTGTGGATATAGCAGAATGTTTTGCTCACAGAATCAATTTCATTCATTTGCGAAACGTCACCGGAAACAAGGATGGTGGTTTCATCGAAGAAAATCATCTGGATGGTGACGTAGACATGTATGGTGTTATGAAAGCGCTTCTCTTGGAACAGAAACGGCGTGCAGATGAAAGAAGAAAAGACACACGCATGCCCATGCGTCCAGATCACGGGCATCTCATGCTCCCTGACCAGCACAGACAAGGTATATATCCCGGTTATTCATTGTTCGGAAGAATGAGAGCCCTAGCTGAGTTACGGGGCCTTGAATTGGGCATTAGGCGATCTCTAGGACTGTGACCGTAGAAGAGAAGACATTTGAAGAGTTCCGTTCAGAAGTGTTGTTTACAATATAGAGCCTAAAGCTGGCAGTGTATCCAGGTATGCAATTGAAAAAAAACATTGACCCCAGATCGACGGTCAATAGGAGCCCAAAATGCTATCACTCGGTTACGATATAGGCAGTTCCTCAATCAAGTGCGCAATCCTCGACTGCGAGAGTGGAAAGACGATCGCGCATGGTTCCTATCCAGCTGAGGAAATGGAAATCCAATCGCCCAAACCCGGTTGGGCAGAACAAGACCCAGAGCTGTGGTGGAAGTACGTCATCACACTGACGCAGAAATTGTTAAGAGAGAGCCGGATCGATCCCGCATTGATAAAGACGATCGGCATCTCTTATCAAATGCACGGACTTGTTCTTGTCGATAATCAACAGCGTGTGTTGCGTCCGTCGATAATCTGGTGCGACAGCAGGGCTGTCGATATAGGTCGTGCTGCTTTCTCAACGCTGGGTGAGGATTACTGTCTCCAACATTTGCTCAACTCTCCCGGCAATTTCACTGCATCGAAGCTGCGATGGGTGAAGGAGAACGAGCCGGAGATTCTCAAGCAGGTGCACAAAGCAATGCTGCCTGGCGAATTCATTGCAATGAAACTGACAGGAGAAATCTCGACCACTGTGTCGGGTCTATCTGAAGGGATCTACTGGGATTTTGTGAAGGATGCAGCGTCAACGAAGCTGCTGCAGTATTACCAAATTGATGAGCGCCTCCTCGCACCTATTCGACCGACATTCTCCGATCAGGGGCATCTGACAAAGTCTGCTGCAGAACAACTTGGTTTGCGCGAAGGAATATCAGTAGCATATCGTGCCGGTGATCAACCGAACAATGCCTTCTCGCTCAATGTCCTTAATCCGGGCGAAGTAGCCGCCACGGCGGGAACATCTGGAGTCGTGTACGGCGTCATCGACAAGATTACGTACGACAAGAAGTCGCGCGTTAATCCGTTCGCTCACGTGAATCATTCTGCTGCTCAGCCGCGGCTCGGCGTTCTTCTTTGCATCAACGGCACGGGCATCCTGAATTCATGGCTTCGCAAGAATGTTGCTTCGGGCATGTCCTATGCTGACATCAACGACCTGGCAGCTGAAGTTGCTATCGGCTCAGATGGGGTGATCGTTATCCCGTTCGGAAACGGTTCAGAGCGTATTCTCGAAAACAAAAACATCGGCAGTCAGATATTAGGGCTCGACTTCAACCGCCATTCGCGGTCGCACGTCCTCCGTGCTGCACAGGAAGGAGTCGCGTTCTCCTTCAAGTATGGAGTCGACATTATGAAGGAGATGGGGATGGACATTCAGGTAATCAGGGCGGGATACGCGAACATGTTCCTGAGTCCGGTCTTCCGACAGACGCTGGCGAATATCACTGGCGCAACAATTGAACTTTACGACACGGACGGAGCACAAGGTGCGGCACGAGGTGCAGCCGTTGGCGCAGGCCTTTTCGCATCATTCCAAGACGCATTCAAGTCATTGAGAAAGACAGATCAAGTACGTCCATCGAGTGGCGCGATTGATGCGACGCGCAGCGCATATAAATCCTGGCTATCTTACCTGCAGCGAACTCTTCAATAGTAACACAATCCGGACCGGAATGACCAGTGAGAGTTGATCAAATATCCATCCCACGAAACAGTTCTTGCCCTATGTTTGCGCCGCGCTTGCTGTTACCCAATCATTCACAACACCGAGAACAGAGTGGATAGGGCCAACCCGATTTCACATCGGCAACGGCACAGAGATGGTGAGATATACTCCCTGACGCCACACGGTTCGAGCTCTCGTCCCGTCACGAAAGTGACGCGACGGACTTTTTGGCTTTTGCTGCTGAAGCAAAAGAACCTGCTAGCAACGAAATTCTCGCTGCCGACAGGTTCCTGGTGGACAGGGCCAGAATCGAACTGGCGACACACGGCTTTTCAGGCCGTTGCTCTACCGACTGAGCTACCTGTCCGAAAATTTCTGAACTTAGCGAGTGAGCGAAAGCGAACGAAGCTAAATTTGCTGAAACTTTTAGGATCCCGCTGCTTTACAGCGGAAACGGGATCATGAGCGTCTAAAGATATTCAAATCTGTGTAGAAATTCAAACGTCGCAATCTATACCGCCGTTACAAACTGATCCATATCGACGAGCATCGTATCGAATCCGTGCAAGATGCGCTCCGCGTGCATAAGCGATTTCGAGTAGCTGTCACTGATGTACTTCTTTGCGACAAGCAGCTTCTTCGGGGAGATCGCCGCCTCATTGAGGACCAAGTAACCCACGTAGATCGACCCGTACATCTCGACAAGGTTGTGAGCCTGCAGCTCCTGATACGCTGAATCTTTCTTTGCAGCCAGAAAGTCCTGACACTCTTTGAACCTCTTTCGGATCTCTACTAGCTGTTGATGAAGTGGGCGCAGCTCCCCGCGGTACGTCTGCTGCTCATACGCATCAAGGAGATGGTCTAGCACACCAGTCACGGCCCCACCCGTTGCAGCGACGATTTGAAGCTGGGAAGTCCCTTCGTAGATGTTTGTCACTCGCACATCCCGATAGTGTCGCTCGACATTGAACTCCTGCATGAATCCCGTCCCGCCATGCACCTGGATGGCATCGTAACAGATCTGATTTGCTAGCTCGGTGACCATGTACTTTGTGAAAGGCGTGAGGAAAGTGGCAACGCGCGTCCCCTGCTTTAGTCGATCATTCAACTCCTTGAATGGCTGGCCTTGTGACTTGGCTCGGTTCACCTGACGCTCCAACTCATCACGCGTGTCGACTGCTTTTGCCGCTGCGTACAGGAGCGACCTGCACGTCTCAATGTTGACCTTCATGTTGATAAGCATCTCAGCCACGGCGGGGAAGTGATGAATGGTCTTGCCGAATTGTTCACGCTCATGGGCGTACTTGAAGGCTTCGACATAAGCTGCCTGAGCAATGCCCAATGCCTGCGCAGATACACCTAGCCGAGCGCCGTTCATCAGTGACATGACGTAGGTGATCAGTCCTCGCCTCCGCTCACCGATGAGTTTGCAGGGTGTGTCGTTAAACTGTATCTCGCACGTCGGTGAGCCGTGAATGCCCAGCTTGTTCTCGATGCGACGTACTTGAACTCCCGCCTGTTCACATACAAAGAGACTTAACCCCCGCGCATCTATCGTTCCTTCTTCGGAGCGTGCGAGGACAAGAAGCACATCTCCGCACCCATTCGTGATGAAACGCTTTACGCCGCTGAGATACCAGTTCCCTTCTTCGTCTTGGTATGCACGAGTCTGAACGGACTGCAGATCGGATCCGGCATCCGGCTCCGTCAAAGCCATCGCTCCTGTGACGGCACCGCTACTGAATTTCGGCAGATAATCCTGTTGAATCTCTTCATCACCAAAACGGTGGATGGTCTCGGCGATGTCTTGCAACCCGAACAAATTCATGAGAGCCGCATCACCACGGGAGATCATCTCCACGGCCATCATGTAGATGGTCGTCGGGAAATTCAGACCTCCATATTTCCTCGGCAGCGTCATGCCCATCAGGTTGGCTTTCGACAGCCGCTCTAACGCTTCGGCAACACCTTTCGCGTAGGTCACTCTCCCGTTTTCAAAATGCGAACCCTCGCGGTCTACCTCGGCAGCACGTGGAGCCACGAAGTCACCAGCGATGTCTCCCGCCACTTCGAGCACGCGACGATAGCTGTCCATTGCATCCTCGATGCTTAATGGTGCATAGGGATACTCGTCACACTCGGAGAAATTGTTCTCTCGCGACTGGATGATATCCTCGAGATGCAGGTTCTCAAACTGAAAGATGAGGTCTTCGTTATCCTTGAAAAAATTCGACATGGCTGCGCCACCTCGTCTAGTACAGGTTTGCTGTCAGAGCAGCGCTACCTTGATCTTTGTTTGTAGACCTCAATCAACCTTGGGATCACTTCAGCGACATCACCGACGATGCCATAATGTGCGATATCAAAGATTGGAGCGTTCGGGTTCTTATTAATCGCGATGATTTTCTTTGATTCACTCATCCCGGCGCGATGCTGGATGGCTCCTGAGATTCCGCAGGCAATATAAAGCTTTGGCCGGACCGTCGTCCCTGTCTGCCCAACCTGATGATCCCGACTGATGAAACCTGCGTCCACCGCAGCACGTGAAGCTCCAATTTCGCCACCTAGAACTCTAGCCAACTCCTCTATGAGGTGAAAATTCTCCTTCTTCCCAACCCCATAGCCACCGGAAACTACGATGTCGGCTGCTTTGAGGTTCACGCGCGGCTTCTCCTTGTAGCGCTCGAGCAGTTCAACGGCGAAATCTTCTTCACTTAAGTCGACATCCAGGTCGATGACCTGCCCCTGACGTCCGTTATCGGCTTTCTCCATTTTCATGACACCTTCACGGACTGTCGCCATCTGAGTCTTGGAGTTCGGCGAGATGATAGTGGCGATAATATTCCCACCAAATGCAGGCCGGATTTGCAGAAGGAGATTCTTGTACAACTGACCACGCTGAGTGACGTCGGAAATCTGCAGATCCGTGCAATCGGCTGTCATCCCGGACCGTGTGTTTGAAGCCACTCTTGGGGCAAGATCGCGCCCGATGGATGTAGCGCCGAAGAGCATGACTCGCGGCTCGTGAAGCTTCACCAACTGTATCAGCACCTTTGCATAGGGAAGCGTCAGGCAATGCTGAAGCCGTTCGTCATCAGCAAGGAAGACGTCGTCAGCACCGTACGAGTAGAGCGTCGGCACAAGGTTCCGCACTTGATGGCCGATGAGCACAGCTGCAAGAGGCGCCGCAAGCTGGTTCGCAAGCCTTCGACCTTTGGAAAGCAACTCCAGACCCACGTCGTGCAGGTGTCCGTCTTCTTGTTCAGCAAAAACCCATACGCCGGAGATTCGTTCCATCGAATCCTCAACCAAATATGTGATCAGTCATTAGTTCGTCGATGAGCTTCTCCAGATCAGCTTTCGTCGGCTCATATCTCTTGCGTTCTGCACTCGCGAGCACAACATTCTCAACTTTGTAGACCTGAGTTGGGGAACCCTTCAGTCCGCATTTTTCCTCTTCCGCCTTGATGTCCTCGACAGTCCACGTTGAGATGAGCAGACCTCGTTGTTCAAGGTTGTGCAGATCGTTGTAGAAGTAGTAGAAGGGGTTATCTTCGCTCATGCGTTCAAGTTCAAACTGAGACTTCGCTCGCTTCTTCTCCATGATGAGCTTGGCATTGAATGGACGAGGAACAGCAGCATCGCCGAAAACCGTCACCAGAACAGGGAGCTTCGCACGGACGCGCTCAAAACCGCCATCTATCTTCCGCTTCGCATAAAGCCAACCGTCTTCAACCTTTTCAATTTTCTCGGTGTATGTCACCTGCGGAATGCCCAGCTTCTCTGCCAGTTGTGGCCCCACCTGTGCCGTGTCTCCGTCGATGGCCTGACGACCACAGAAAACCAAATCAACATCCCCTATCTTCCGAACTGCCATGCTTAGTGCATAGCCAGTTGCCAAGGTGTCCGCCGCGGCAAAACGGCGGTCACTGATAAGCACGACATCATCCGCACCCATGTAAAGGGATTGCCTCAGTACCTCTGCTGCTGGAGGCGGCCCCATCGTGATCACCGTGACTTTCCCGCCATAGGTATCCTTCACCTGCAATGCTAATTCCAATGCTGCGAGATCGTCAGGATTGAAGATCGTTGGGAGTTTAGAACGGTTCACTGTCCCATCCGGCTTCATCACCTGTCCAGATATGTTGGATGTATCCGGGACTTGCTTTACACAGACGACGGAGTTGTAAGGCATCGAAGTCTCCAACAGAGTCTATCGAAGTTACACTTGGAGGTTAAGAATTGAAGCTCAGAGCAACAGTTCGGGAAGGAGTCCTCTTCCAACGTTCCGGGACCAATCAATTCCAATGAGCCTGAAAGAAAAGTCTTCTCCCTTCCTGACCAATGGTTCGCTCATTCAATATGAACAGGACCCTCCCGAGCAACAAACCCGACAATGTCCTCGCCAGCATCAACCTTGATCACATTCCCTGAGACCCATTGGGAACGACCGTCGCTTAGGAGTACGATTGCTCTTGCCACGTCCGCGGGAGTTGTCGCACGGCCTGTAGGGTTCTTGAACTCTGCTGCTTTCAACAACCGGAGACCCGAGGGGATCTTCCGCAACGCAGGAGTGTCAGTCACGCCCGCCATGATTGCATTCGCTGTGATGCCCAGCGGTCCCAATTCCATCGCCAACTGGCGTATGTGCGATTCGAGAGCCGCCTTTGCCGCTGATACAGCACCGTATGAAGGCATCACTGTATGACCTCCAGAACTCGTCATCGCGAAGATTCGCCCGCCCTGGCGCACCAGCTTGCGCTGCACCAAACCCTGGACCCAATAGACGAGGCTGTTCGCCATCACGTCGAGTGTCATTTCCATCTGTGCTTGCGTGATCATCTCGTCTGAAGTCTCACTGATATACGGCTTGAGCGTTCCAAACGCCAACGAATGCAGGAGCACCCGGACTGTCGCAGAATGGTCGGAACTCAGCTCCTTTCTGATAACGTCGAGCGTTTCGTTTCTCCTTGCGGCATCTGCCGCATTAATGTTGAAGAATAAGACCTTGCTGCCTGTGGCCTTGATCTCTTGAAGAATCTGTTTCACGTTTGGCATCGTCGCCGCGCGGTCGAAGTGTACACCGAGGATGCTCATCCCATGATGTGCCAATTCGATAGCAGTGGCACCGCCGAACCCGCTCGATGAGCCGAGTATGAGTGCCCAATCACTCTTGCTAAACCTTAGTTCGGTAGCCACAGGCTAACCTTCCATTGACAGAGATTCGCTGGTATCATAGTTGTGGCGTAAAGGAAAAGCAGATAATGAAAATGCAACGGATGTAGAGCCGCGCAGTGTCCAGATGCTTGCAGCAAAGACTCTGGAGCCAGGCTGCAGTTCACTCGACTGTCACACTCTTTGCTAGGTTTCGAGGTTGGTCGACGTCGCAACCCCTCTCTACCGCGATGTAGTACGCAAGGAGTTGCAATGGGATAACATTGAGGATAGGACCAAGGAACCCGTAGGTTCGGGGGACCCGGATGACAAACTCCGCAAGGTCCGAGATTTGATGATCATCCTCATTGGCAATGGCAATGATTCGCCCTTTTCTCGCTCTCACCTCCTGGATGTTGCTCACAACCTTCTCGTACAATGCATCCCTGGGGACTATAAACACCACGGGCATCTTCTCATCGATCAATGCAATCGGTCCATGTTTCATCTCGGCTGCAGGATAGCCTTCAGCATGAATGTACGAAATCTCTTTGAGCTTCAAGGCGCCTTCAAGTGCAGTCGGGAAGTTCGTGCCTCTCCCAAGGTAGAGGAAGTTCCTTAAATCTTTGAACTCCCATGCAATCGCCTGGATTTCGTCAGTCCGTTGGAGAATGCCGCGGACTTTCCCTGGAAGCGAACTGATCTCCCGTGCAATCTTCTGCCCGTCTTCCAGTAGCATTCCCTTTGACCTCGCCATCATCAAGCTAATAAGCGCAAGGACGACAAGCTGTGAAGTGAACGCCTTCGTCGAGGCAACGCCAATCTCTGGCCCCGCGTGAACATAAACCCCCGCCTGACTTTCCCGCGCGATTGTACTCCCGACGACATTGACTATTCCCAGCACCGTCACTCCCTTCGCCTTGGCCTCGCGGAGTGCGGCCAGCGTGTCCGCTGTCTCGCCGCTCTGACTGATGAAGAAAACCACGTCGTCAGGAGAGAGGACCGGATTTCTGCTGCGGAACTCCGAAGCATACTCGACCTCGGTGGGAATCCGAGCAAGTTGCTCCATCATGTATTCGCCGACAAGCCCCGCGTGCCATGATGTTCCACAAGCCGCAAGAATGAACCGCCGTGCGTTCCGGAGCTTGTCCTGAACGCCCTCCAGCCCACCGAGCTTCGCTGTTCCCTCATCGATGCGCAGTCGTCCTCGCATCGAATTCTGGATTGTCTCAGGCTGCTCGTGAATTTCCTTCAGCATGAAGTGAGCATACCCGCTCCGCTCGATTTGTTTAAGGTCGAACGTGATCTCCTCTATCTGTTTATCAATCTCGACATCATCGATTGTCTTTATGGTGAAGTCATCTTTCGTCACAGTCGCAATTTCGCCGTCCTTGAGATACACGACCTGGCGAGTATAGTCCACCATGGCCGCTGGATCAGAAGCAATGAAATTCTCGCCCTCACCCACGCCGATCACAAGAGGGCTTCCTTTTCTCGCCACGACGATTTTGTCAGGCTCCTTCCCAGAGAGGACTGCGATGCCGTATGTCCCATCCACTTCGTGAAGAGAAATCCTCACCGCTGAACTGAGGTCGCCGGTAATCTTGTAGACTTCCTCAATGAGATGGACAAGCACTTCAGTATCGGTTGCCGTTCGGAAGGAGTGACCTGCCCTTTCGAGTTTCATTCTTATGGCGCGGTAGTTCTCGATTATCCCGTTATGGATAATTGCGAAATCGCCAGTGCAGTCTGTGTGAGGGTGCGCGTTCAGATCACTCGGTTCACCGTGCGTCGCCCATCGGGTATGACCGATTCCGACGGTTGCATCCGAGCCGTTCTGGAGGAGAAACGTCTCAAGGTCGCTTACCTTACCGGCCTTTTTCCAGACTGACAGCTTTTCGTGGGAAATGACTGCAACACCCGCTGAGTCGTAGCCACGGTACTCGAGTCGCTTCAATCCGGAAACAAGAATGGGCAAAGCGCTTCGATTCCCAAGATATCCGACTATGCCGCACATAGTGGCCAAAAGATAGCCACGATTCTTGAGAAAATCAACATGGGAAATTCGTGCTGGATCAGGCGATATGAGAGAACTCGGGAGAAATTCCGATCACACCCATCATCCTCCCTGATCGTTCACCGTCCCGCCTGTAAGAGCAGAAGAGTTCTGGTGTGCAGATGGTACAGTGTCCGTCCTCTTCGATCCGATCTTCCCTCACACCATTTTGGATCAGTTCGGCCCTTGTGACCCCAGTGAGGTCAAGGAGTAATTTTCCAGGAGATTTCGGTTGAAGAAATTGTGGTGGGAATTTGCTTGCGACATCTTCCCCAACTTCATAACAGCATGCGCGGGCCGAAGGGCCAAGATAAACAACCAGGTCCTCCGGCGCTGTGACGAACTCCTCTCTGAGAACCCCCATTGTCTGCTTCACAATCCCTGACGCACTGCCGCGCCATCCTACGTGAACAGCAGCGATCACATGCTTGCTTGGATCGTACATGAACAACGGGATGCAGTCCGCAACACTCACCATTAGATATACGCCCTTCTGTTCCGTGATGAGTGCATCGCAATTCGCGTACTCACCGGGATGAGTAACCCGCCGAACAGCCGTGCTGTGAGATTGCCCTGGGATTCCGAGTCGATCTGAGGGTACCTTAAGTGTCTCGAGGAACCTCCGTCTGTCCTCCACGACGCTCCCATGATCGTCACCGACGCTGAGACTTGAGTCTTGCGCATGGGGTTCGGGGCTAACACTGCCGATTCTCGTACTGAAACCAAATACGATTGATGGGTACTCAGAAAATGTCTGAGATCGGATTACCCGAATTTCATCCATGTGGTGAGCCTAAGAGCCAAAAGTCACGGGAAGAGTTATTCTCACCTGTGTTCCTATTCCCAGAGTGCTTTCGATTTCGATGTGGCCGTTGAGATCGACAATCGTCTGCTTCGAGATGGCCAGACCAAGACCCATGCCCTCACTTTTCGTCGAGAAGTTCGGTTCGAATAGCCTTCCCTTGATTTCATCTGGAATTCCTCGACCCGTGTCTGCTATCACAATATCGACCTGGCTTTCGGTGAGGCGCGTTGTCACCCGGATTTCTCCATCGGCTACGATAGCTTGGACCGCATTCCGAAGAACATTGATAAAAACTCTCCTGAGCTCCTCCTTGTCAGCCAGGACAGTGGCTTTTGCCCCGACGAGGTCGGTTCTAAAATGGACATTCTTCTCCTGATCAAAAAGTCGGATTGCGTCGTTTAACAGGCTGTTGACGTCGCAAAGTTCATATCTCCTTTTCGGCATCTTCGCGTATGCGGAGAATTCTGCGGCGATCCGACCTAATGCATCCACCTGTTCGATAATGGTTTGAGAGACCTCATCTAAAAGGGTGTGAAAATCGTTCACGCGATCTGCGTATGCCTGACGTAAATGTTGAATCGAAAGCTTCATCGGTGTCAGAGGATTCTTTATCTCATGAGCAACTTGCTTCGCCATCTCTCGCCATGCCACTTCGCGTTCGGCAGCGGCCAGTTCTTTCTGGATCCGCTTCAGGTCTTGCGTCATCTTATTGAAGGCCGTTACAAGCTCGCCGAGTTCGTCTTTACTGCGAACCTCCAGAGCCAAGTCGAGGTCGCCTCGCGATACCCTTCTTATGCCTTCTGTCAATTTCTTTATCGGAGAAGCGATCCTGTACGCGAAGAATGCACCAATGAGTACAATCAGGACCATGAGGCCTGCATAGGTTCCAAAAATCAACGCGCTTCGCTTGAATAATTCCTCATCGACTGCTTGGTGCTTAAATGCCGTGAAAACAGAGACTACGGCAAGTGGACGTCCAGCCTCGTCGTCCATCCTCTCGTATCCTACAAGAAACGGGTATCTCCCAATGGACTCCGTCTGAAGAAAGAATTTTTCCCCCTCGAGCACAAGCTCCTTGTATGCCGTGCTGTTCAACCGAGCATCAATAAGCTCTGCGTCGTAGAGCTCAGGACGACTGCTCGCCTGGACAAAAGCTCCGACATAAACATTAAAATCGCTTCCCGTTTCCTGCGCGATTCGCTCACAGAGGCTGTCAGTGAGAGAGCTTGTGATGAGACCGGATGGAGAATGACCGAGATGATCAAGAAGATTTGACCCGACGACTCTTAATTCATCCTCTGCCTGGCGGCGGAAAATCTCGATTCGACTCTCGTTTGTAAACTGCCTGTCGTAGTATGAAAGGAGGAGCAACGGTATTGTTGCTAGAGACAGCAATGCCGCAAGAAGTTTTCCCCTGAATGAAAGGTGAAAACTCTTCTTTCGAGCAGCGACAAAGAGAACATAGACACCTGCAGTAATAGTGCCAATGATGAGGTAGAGAAAGACGACCTTTAAGAGGTTGAAGATGTGCCATCGGATGTCCAGACTCTCCATGCTGAGAGCAAGAATTCTCCGGCGACTGCTCTCATCCCTCTGTACGGTGTAGAGGGATTCGTAGCTCTTCCCATCAACCATTTCATTTGCCCAAACGGATGCGAACTTTCCTGAGGCCAGTGCGTTGTAGGCTTCTTCAGGTACCAGGCGATCCTTCTCAAAGTTCTCCCCGGTCGTTTGGACAAGACGTCGATCGACGAACTCCGATACGACCAGATTCCGGAATTCTGTCTCGAGATTGAGCGCAGAAGGTGTCTGCAGAATTTCGGGCGTTTCGGTCCTCAAGAGCGTGCCTTGGCCGGAAACAATGATAACGACCATGTTCGCGAGTATGTGCCCATCGGGTGCACGTATCGGTGCAGTGCCGACGTACCGATCAAGACCACGAACCTTCTTGCCAGAGCGCACCCGAAAAATCCTGCTCTCAGGAAAACCACCGACGTTTGCGATGAGGCCCGAAGCCTCAGACCGCTGGAGACCAAGGTTGAAAAGGCTCTCAATCTTCCCCCCTCGAACAACACCAACAGCACAGTTTAGTCCCTCCCTGCTCAACCTACTCTCTGCCCAGAGTTTGAACGCCAAGCCACTGATCACATCACGATCTTCACTCATGAGCGAGTGAACGATGTCCTCATCGGATTCTACTTGACCCAATGTCTCCTGTAGAGTCAAGCGAATCCAGTTGTCGACGGGGCGAGTCAGTTCCGTTGCATAGAGTCGGAGTGCCTGGCGATCATGCTCGTGGATGTTAGCATCCAAGACAGGCGTGGCAATGAGTATGCTAAATCCGACAGCGAGGACTAGACTTCTTCCGGTGTAGGGTCGACCGACTTCTCTAATCTCATGCTGGAGCACAAAAGCAAGAAGTGCGACCGAGACAATCAAGATGACCCGGTAGAGCAAAGTGGTTTCAGGATTCGGATGAAGGAGACCAAAGATAAAGGTTTCCACCGCAAACAGCGCAATCACTGGCATCCAAACTGGTATCCGTGGGAAGCAAGCTGCCCTCAGAAACGTCCTCGTGATGCGGGCCGACAGGAAATATACAATCACACCAACAAACAGCGTAGATATTGTAAGAAGCAGCACCCCAAAGAGCATCACTCCTACGAGCGGCTGCAGAACGATCGTCGTCGGATCTATAAATTTGAGTTTAGAATCGAAGATCGCACTGCGTATTCCCTCGGCATAGCCCCGAGTTAGAAACGCGAGACCGCCTCCAAGGATGATGAGAACGATTGGGGCTGCCAAACTGGTGAACCTCGAAGGCCTCCAGTCCTCATCAGGTCCGTTGTGGACGAGTATGGCCAGACAGAAGGTTGTGGTGACAATGAGAAACAAACTCGAGATCAGTACTTCCCCAATCGATTTCGTCAGGCCAAATCCAAATGGTGAGGCAAAATAGGATGGATCAAAAATACCTTCGGGAAAAAAGACAGACGGAAAATCTACTACGATCCAAAGATACCGCGCCGCCCACACAAACGGAACGAAAAGGAAGACCTGCGTGAGTGGTCTCAGTCTTTTGAAGTTGGGCCAAGCCGCGACAAAGATGATGATGGGGACGATGGCTACGAGACTGCTTACAACACTCTCGGATATGCGCTGAGAATCCTGCAGGTACGAAATGAGCGTAGGACGATCGATGCGAACGATTCCAACCTTTCTGCCGTCAAGACCTACTAGTTTCTCGGACAAAGTCTGCGCGTCTTTGTCCGGCTCAGCCTTTTCCGCGAACTCGAGACGGATTGCCGTGTCGAAGTCACCCGACAATTCTTTCTGCAGCCCGCTGCTCGTCAGGAAGCGATTGTTGAGTGGATAATTGACTTCGACCGGCCGACTTACGGCAACAACGCCAATCGCCTTGCCGTTTGTGGAGCGGATCGGAGTGAAGACGGTGAGAAATGTATAGAGTGCGCTCTGCGAAACTGTAGAAAGAGGGCCGGAGTTCAAAGCCCTGCGGATATCGTCTGAGTCGGCTTCAGCTTGCTGACCTCCCCAGGCGATTAGTGAGAGTTGTCGATCATAAACCTCAAGGCCATAACTTTGCATTGCATTGAGTTTCTCAACCAATGAAAATATCTCAATGCGATTCGGATTCTCTTCGTTCAGGAGCGACCCGAGCGTCCCGTTCTGGGCAACGAGCTGCGCGAAGTTGTAGGTGTCCTTTTGGACGTCTTCGAAAGCTCCCACAACACCGACGAGGACCTCTTGGGTCCTTGCTTCGGAGATCTGTTCCCAGTGAGCACCAACGTAACGGTTGAAAAAGTGTGTGGCAAGTTCGACGAGAATGATCGCCACAAAAACAAAAAAGACGATAAGTAAATATCGCCTCGTCCTTGATGTGTATTTGAGCGAAAGACGCTCCCGGATGGAAGACATCAGCTCACGTCAGTAGACATTGAATTCCACCACCACCCATCGCCCGTCAGATCGGGTGAGAGAAACGTACACTTGGGCGGATTCGCGCAATCCTTTAGCGATGAAGAAACCTCTCCCCGTAGCGAAGGGATTATCTTCTTGTTCACCTTGGGTGCTGAAAGTAAACGAAATCGGCCGATGGATGGACAAGAAGCTCTGGAGGACATAGAGCGCTTGATTCGCACTGTAATATCCACCCTCGGTTCCCTTCAGACTCATGTACACCTGCGGCCCCAAATGATCGGCAAACAGACGTGCATCACCCTTCGCAATGCCTGCCTGAATCTCAGTGAGAATCTGCCTCTGAACAATCTTTTGAGTGGAGACCTCAGTCTCTTTCGAAGACTCAGGCCGAGCGAGAAGCAAGAGAGAGTCCTTCTTCGCCTGTTTCAGTTCCTTCTTCTCCTGGCTCAGGGTCGCAGAGAGAGGACAGGCTACCGTTAGTAATATCGCCAAAGCTCGCGAGACGGATTGATTCATAGGTCTCTTCGACTAATATTACGTCAATTGAGCCAAAAAGTCAATCGAGGCGCACAAAAAAACATAGGGAGGATCGCCATCCCCTCATCTCATCTTCCCACCCAATGAAAGCGATCCCCCTACGGTTAGATTCAAGCGACGACGCTACGATCTGTGTTGCGGAGCACTCTTGCGTGTCAGAGACCCACGGTCCCCCCTTCCCTGAGTACTATGCTTGAGAAAAAGATTTCCTTCCTGCAGCTGATATGCCCAATCAAACACCGCTCGTTGAGAAGACAGCGAGGTCACCAGGAATTTTCCAAAGTGGTTATCCCACGTCCACACAACATACGTGTGACCGACAATTAGCCGAACATCTTTCGTGGGCGCCCATCCCCCGTTGGGCGCCTCACGAATGTCATCAAGTGATGATGTGAACCCCATGTCCTGAATGTCGGAATCGTCCCACACGTCCATGTATGCCACACCATTTGAATACTCAAAGAAGATGTCTGAGTACTTGTCGTTGTACGGACCAATGCTATTTGTCGAAAAATCATAACCTGCACTGTTCGGACTGGTGAGATAACTGAACAGCGCGACACTGTATCCCTCCGGACGAGGTGTGACTCCAAAGCCATCAATACTCAGTGCGCCCTCGTTTCCATCAAAGTCATATGCAGTCACTCCGTAGTAGTACGTTATTCCATTCATCGCGCTCCGGTCAATGAAGTTTGGGGATCGAGTGCTTGCGATCAATCTGAAGTTCCCTTGTGGGTTCGAGGCGACGTAGACGTGATAACCAGCCAGGTCCCGTTCCGTGTTGTCTGTCCACAAGATCTCAGTGAACCCATCACCCGCATACGTTTCGACTCCTCTCGGAGCTGAGGGAGGTGTGATATCAACAGATGCTGGGTGCGACCTGCAGCCCAAGCCTATGAACGACACCAAAACGGACGCTGCTAAGAATGTCTTCATCGGGAATCACCTCCCCTGCTTCGCTCTATCACAGGATCAGCGTTGTCGGAAATGTCTATCGCCTCTGTCCGGTTTTCCCCTATCGGATCGCTCGGGAACCCTCCCCTCCCTCTTTGTCTCTCCACGTCCGCGCAACTCAGGAGCACTGGATCGCTGTCGTTCAGGCGTCCGTAACTCGCGAGACCGTCCCTCCTTTTGCGCAGTTGAGCCCGGACGTTGCTGTGTTCGGAACTCTCTCTGGTTAACGCCCTGACGACCTTCTCGCTCCACGCGGGCCTTGGGTCTTTCTTCTCTCGGACGATCAAGATTCGGTCTACGAAGGTATACACGGTCTCCATCAACGAAGGAACCACGTCGCTCACCAAAGTCTCTATTGTCCATGACGACCGCCCTCCGAACCCGTGATCGAGTTGCTCGCTCGACAAACCCAACCCGTGGACCAACATTGTAAATCCGGTTTTCGCGGAACGCAATCCCACCAATCCGCCTGCTCTCGCGGATCAGGACAACGTTTTGGTGAACCGGAAGAATCTCGAGCCCTGCTCCAAGAAACCCTCTGCAATACGTGAACGACCATGCGGATTGTGGTACGACGTAGTCTCCAAATGAGATGCCAATGCCCACACGAAAACGTGCTGCTGGGGGTAATGGTGCCCAGCCTATGTATGAATCTGAGATGCGCCAGTCAACCCACGCCGGCCCCCAGACATCATCAGGCACCCAGATCCAGCCATAGTAGTCGTCATTCACCCATCGCCCGTAGTGAAAAGGCGCCCATCCCCAGGAATAGTCAGAGACCCATGTCCATCCGTAGTCAGTCCAAACCCAGCGACCGTGCGTGTACGGACGCCAACCGACCTCAACGACAGTTGGCCGCCAGCAAAGGCCGTAATCTCGGTAGTCAATCCATTCCCCGTAAGGCGCGAGGGACGAGTAGAACATACTGATGTTGACCCTTGCCTGCGCCTGGGGTTTCTGCAGAAACCCAATGAGGAGTGCGGCGAGAGCTATTGTCGTCCACTTAAACACTGAAAGTTTCATCGTTGGCCTCCCCCTGAAAGTCTTTGATCCCTTCAGATTGACACAAGAGGTCATTCACCAAACACCGTGCCATTTATCAAGTCAGAAGGACATGGCTGAAGTCTAGGAGAATGGGCTTTGGGGGCATCTGGAGACATGAACTAAGGAGGATTTCGACTCTGCCCGTTCAGTATTTAGGACAGCACGTAAAATAAAAAAGGCAACACTGACCACGATTGACTTGACTAGGCAGGATTGGCACGAGGAGATGGAGAGGCTCGAGTGCGAGAATCGGATGGTTCGAAAATCAGTCTTTGGTGAGGTGAAGAATGCCGTTATTGATGATGCCAACCGCTTTGCCAGTCAACCGTTTGCCGTGAAAGGGTGAGTTCTTTGACTTCGACTTGAACTTGTTCACGTCAACGACCCACTGAATCTCAGGGTCAAGAAGAGTTAGATTGGCTTTCTCTTGAGGTTGAATTTTCGGGACAACTAACTGCAGGATACTTCGCGGAGCGACTGAGAACTTTCTGACCAACTGTAGCCAGGTAAGAACGTTTGCCGCGATGAGTTCTGTGATCGCGAGTGCAACCGCAGTCTCCAATCCGACAATCCCGAAAGGCGCGCTGATAAACTCTACCTGTTTCTCGTCGAAGGAGTGCGGCGCATGATCGCTAGCGATCACGTCAATCGTCCCGTCACGAAGACCCGCTTTGATGGCCTCAATGTCATCCTGCGTACGCAGCGGCGGATTCATTTTTCTGTTTGTGTCAAATCCTCTGACAGCTTCATCGGTGAGTGTGAAGTGGTGCGGAGTGACTTCACAAGTCACCCGTAGTCCTTGGGTCTTCGCTCTTCGGACAAGTTCGAGGCTTCCTGCCGTACTTACGTGTGCGACGTGATAACGTCCGCCAATGTACTTTACGAGCGCTATGTCACGTGCTACAATCAACTCCTCTGCAATCGGCGGCATTGCTGGCATTCCGATTGCAGTTGACACGAAGCCTTCATTCATTGCGCCGCCTTTCGTGAGAGACACCTCCTCAGCGTGCTGAATGATGGGCGCATCAAACATTTTCACATATTCGAGGGCACGTCGCATGACCTCAGCATTCGCGACAGGTGATCCGTCATCCGAGAACGCAACAGCACCCGCCTCGTACAATTCTCCAATTGGAGCAAGCTCTTTCCCCTCTCTTCCCTTCGTCACAGCGGCGATCGGAAACACATCAACAAGGCCGCCCATTATCGCCGCCGCTTTGCGCTTCACGAATCGAACAGTACTCTCGTTGTCAATCGGAGGGTTTGTGTTTGGCATGCAACAAACACCAGTGAAACCCCCTGCGGCGGCGGCTGCACATCCAGTCTCAATTGTCTCCTTGTGCTCATAGCCAGGCTCACGGAGGTGGACGTGCATGTCGAGGAACCCCGGAGCGACTATTTTCCCTCTCAGGTCGTGCGTCTCGAGTGACTTCTTCGTTGTCAACGAACGACCGACATCTGCTATCACACCTTCGAGGATCAACACGTCGAGCATGTCGTCAGTATTCGTCTCGGGGCAAATTACTCGTCCATTGTGCAGGAGTACATTCAGCATAAAGCTCCACGTTTGATGACTTTGAGATCCTTTTACTTATGATCAGACCGAGCTGTACCGAGGAGATACAGGACTGCCATCCGGACTGCCACGCCGTTTAGCACCTGTTGGAGAATGAGTGAATGTTCGCTGTCCGCCACATCAGCAGAGAGTTCAACGTCTCGGTTGATTGGCCCCGGATGGAGTATGGCGATCGGATGCTCCGCTTTCTCAAGACGTTCTCGAGTAATCCCGTAGCGCAGATGATATTCCCTGACGGAGGGGAAGAGCGCTTCAGCGTGCCGCTCAAGCTGAATTCGAAGGACTATAAGCGCGTCGACATTGCAGAGAACCTCGTCGATGTCGTAGTGGACTGCTATGCCGAGGTCCCCAAGCTGCCGTGGAATCAATGTGGCTGGGCCGCAAACCGAGATAACAGCCCCCATTGCCCTGAGCCCGTAAATGTTCGAGAGCGCGACTCGGCTGTGTGATATATCACCGACGATGCCAATGCGAAGACCGTCAATCTTCCCAAACTTCTCTTTCAGCGTGTACATATCAAGGAGTGCTTGCGTTGGATGCTCATGCCACCCATCCCCGGCATTGATGATCACAGAGCGAAGGACTTTGCTGAGAAAATGCGGAGCCCCAGATGCTGAGTGGCGGATGACAACCATGTCCACCTTCATCGCTTCGATATTCTGTGCGGTGTCCTTCAATGTCTCGCCCTTGCTTACACTGCTACCCACTACACCAAAATTCACAACGTCTGCCGACAGCCGACGCTCTGCAAGCTCGAAGGAGGTCCGAGTTCTCGTCGAGCTCTCGAAGAAGAGGTTCGCGACAGTCATCCCCTGCAGAGTTGGAACCTTCTTTATCGGACGCTCGAGCACCTCTCTAAACGTTGAGGCCGTTTCGAGGATCAACTCGATGTCCTCTCTCGGCATTCCTTCCAATCCAAGTAAGTGCTGGCTCTTCAGGGGCATCTCACTCCTCTGATTCAATTACGACGACCGCGTCCTCCCCGTCGACTTCTCTCATGAGAACTCTCACTTCTTCACCAATTGCCGTCGGGATGTTCTTGCCTACAAAATCCGCTTTGATTGGCAGCTCACGGTGACCTCGGTCGACCATGACTGCCAATTGGATCGTGGCAGGTCGTCCCAGGTCAATCAGCTCGTCGAGAGCTGCGCGGACTGTCCGACCGGTATAAAGCACATCATCGACAAGGACAAGGTCCTTGCCCGTGACGTCGAACCGAACATCTGTCCCCTTGAGCATAGGCTGGTCGAGACGACCGCGAAGATCGTCTCTATACAGGGTGATATCAAGAAATCCGAGATGCACGTCTTTGTGCTCGATCTCCGAAATTTTCTTTGCCAGCCGCTGGGCGAGATATTCGCCTCGAGTGCGAATTCCTACCAGACCGATAGTTTCGGATCCTTTGTTTCGCTCCAGGATCTCGTGCGCAAGCCGTGCAACGGTTCGGGCAAAGCCCACGTCATCGATCACTTTTGCTTTGATCTTCACTTCGGCCCTTCGACATGAGATAAAAAAACCTCCGATCCATTCACATGGAAAGGAGGTTTATTGCGGTTGAGAACATCAGAGCAGCCAGCAACAGGATATCGATTCTCGACTCTGACTTCTCTAGATTGCCGACTACGATCATCATGCTACCTATTTCCTTTCCTACCTCGCCGGATAGGAATTAAAGGTGACCCGCTTCTTGGGTCATCCCGAGTCCCGGCTTCTGGGACGAGGGATCCACCTGTTCCTTTGTGGGCGCTAGTGGATTTGAACCACTGACCTTTCGCGTGTGAGGCGAACGCTCTGAACCAGCTGAGCTAAGCGCCCGATGGATTCGAATCCCGATCAACAGCAATCGGGATTTCGCACAAGACGCTCAACCAGTGACCTTACGCGTGTGAGGCGTACGCTCTGAACCAGCTGAGCTACGAGCCCTGTCCTACGTACCACCTGCCGCAATATACTCAATCTCTGAAGCAGAATCAAGGCATGAAAATGCATTTCTCCCGAGACAATGCCTGGCATGTGGCAGGGCCGCAGGTTGCCTTACACAGGAGGTCCCAAAGCATCAAGAACTGTCAGCCCTGCACCGAAGTGCTGGAACCTGCCGCCTCATATCGGCAGCTTCCACGAATCCTGAGTCAACTGCGGCCTACCATCCTTGATCCTTTCTGTCCTTTGGCGGGCACGCACTTGACGCCTTCAGTTCCTGAACTACTCTTTGAGACCAGCTACTCAGTCACCTTCGCTGAACTGAGCCGCACATGGAGCCAGACGTTCAGAGCCTCTGGTAGCGAGGGTCTGCTCCCACCCCCCGGACCCATCCCTCCACCTGGTGGTCCACCTCGACCCATCCCACCACCTGGAGGTCCGCCGCCTGGAGGCATTCCACCAGGAGCTTCTCCCCCCGGCTGCGGCATTCTGTTCTTGTCAAGTCCAGGCGTGTCCAACCCCACACCCAAGATGCCTTTGTCTCCAGTTTTCATGAGGGGTATTTGCAGTTCGTACACCAATTTGCCCTCATGCAAATCGACCTTCGCATCGTAGCCCTCTGAGCTCGGAAGCAAGAGCTTTCTCTGTTGATCTTTTTCCGGACCGATGATTTCCATCTGTCCCTTCAGTTTTTCAACCATCCCCTGCATTTCCTCCGGACCCTGCCGCTCGCCTTCATCCACCGAGGGCCGTTCTCGATCCATGGGCTGTCCCTGACCCATGGCTCGCAGAGGGAAGTGTATGCCCACAATCTTGTCTTCAGATCCCGTGGAGTCAAACCAGACAGTCAATCCCGTGCCCAGCACTTGTTGCTGCGTCTGGCGGTCAGTCGTTGTCATGCACAGATAGAGTGAACTGCCGTCATCGTAGAATCCAAGTGCTAGTTTCTTCTCTTTGAGGTAGGCGAGGTTGCCCTGCCAGTCGTCATCCTTACCGTCAATGCGGATAGGATGGTCCACTTTGCGGCTTGCGATTTCAATGCTGCTACTGCACCCGCTGAACTGCAGCACTACAGCAACAATGCTGAACCATGCGAGCAATGCTCCGAATGATCTTTTCATGGCATCCCTTTCTAGTAGTTCGTGGTTTATGACAACGGACATGAGACTGTATATCAGTTCGGTGGGAACCGACACATCACTCAACCATGATCGAGCTTGATACAACACCGCTGGCTGTTGTTCTCCTTCCCCATTTCATGACGCGGTCGGAGGGTTAGATGCCACAAATCACAAAAACTTGCGCTCATTCACCCATTGTTCGCTCTTTCCGAGAGTTTTATTGATGCAAGTTTTCTTGCCAACCGGCATCTAATCAATTGAAAACGAGAACAGAAGAACCGAAAGGACAACAAAGATGGCAATTCGAGGCTTCCTGAAGAATCGGATCTTGTTGATTGGGATCTCATTGACTGCGTTGATCGCAGCATCGTATCTCCTGTTTGGTTCGACCTCCAACCGGGCCTCTCAATACAAGTTCGCGACACTTACGAAAGGTGACCTGGAAAGCACCATCTCCAGCACTGGGACTCTGAGTGCTGTAACGCAGGTGGAAGTTGGGACACAGGTGTCGGGCGTGATAGACAAGCTTCTCATCGATTTCAATGACAAAGTCAAGAAGGGTCAAGTCATTGCCGTGTTGGACACAAGCCTCCTAAGTTCAGCGGTTACCGACGCACAATCCGGATTCCTGAAATCCGAAGCCCAACTCGAAGAGGCTCAGACAAACTACAGCCGGAGTAGTGATCTCTTCAAGAAAGGTATGCTCTCTGAGTCGGAGTTCCAAACTGTGAAGACAGCCCTCAAAACGGCACAAGCTTCATCGATCTCGGCCCAAGCCGCGTTGCAGCGTGCACAACAGAACCTCAAGTATGCAATCATTCGATCGCCGATCGATGGAACGGTCACAGCACGAAATGTGGAAGCCGGGCAAACAGTGGCAGCAAGCTTCTCAACACCGACGTTGTTTACCATCGCACAAGATTTGTCGAAGATGGAAATCAAGGCTTTGGTCGACGAGAGCGACATCGGACAGATCAAGAAAGGTCAATCCGTCCGATTTACTGTCCAGGCATATCCTGACAAGACATTTGAAGGCAAAGTCAAGCAGGTTCGAGTGCAGCCAACAACGATCTCCAACGTCGTCAACTACACAGTCATGATTTCAGCGGAGAACAGAGATAACCTTCTCCTGCCTGGGATGACGGCAACTGTGGACTTCATCATAGAACACAAAACAAATGTCTTGATGGTTTCGAATGCCGCGCTTCGTTTCCAGCCGACGGAGAAAGAATTAGCAGAAGCGCAAGAACGGATGCGACCCATGAAGCCCCCTCCTCCGTGGGATTCTCTTAAGATGTCGATGCCGCCACCGGCGGCGCCTTTCGGCACCACCAGCGAATGGAAACTTCTATGGTACTATGATAATGACGGCAAATTAGTTGCTGCGCCTGTTCAAGTGGGCATCACCGACGGGACTAATACGGAAATTCTTGGAAATCACTTTTCAGCAGGCATGAAAGTAATAAGCGGAAGCGAATCGGCAACAAAGGGCTCAACGACTTCAAGGCCGCCCAACAGCGGCCCTCCTCCCCCGATGATGTGAGAGTAAAGGATACTGTCGATCACAAATGTTTGTTATCAATAGTGGCTCGTATGAAGACCGTTATCGAAGCAAAACAATTGAAAAAGAACAATGCCTCCGTTTAAGGCTCTTATAGAAATTTCCCTTCGGAGCATTCTTCGCAACCGCATGCGCAGCGCGCTAACAGCGCTCGGCATCATTATCGGTGTGAGTGCGGTGATTATCATGGTGGCCATCGGGCGCGGTTCTTCCCAAAAGATCCAGGAGAACATCAATTCACTCGGAACGAATTTGATCACGATCTCACCTGGCACCGTGAAAAGCAGCGGCGTGAGTCAGGGGGGCGGAAGCTTGACCAAGTTCACATTTCGCGATGCCGAAAAGCTCAAGAAGGAAGCAACATTGCTCCTGGGCGTTTCCCCTGTTGTCCGGGTCCCCGCCCAAGTCATCGGCGGCGGGAAGAATTGGTCCACAACCGTGTACGGCGTCTCGACCGATTATTTTGCAATTCGAAAATGGGAAGTCGAGAGCGGCGGTGAGTTGTTCAGAGACCGCGATGTCACCGCAAACAAAAAGGTTGTGCTTCTGGGCAAAACCGTTGCCAACAATCTGTTCCCCTCTGAATCGGCTGTCGGGAAGCAAATTCGCATCCGCAATACGCCGTTCACGATCATCGGCGTCTTGAAATCAAAAGGACAGGGAGGAATGATGGATCAAGACGATATCGTTCTTGCGCCATCGACAACGGTGTTCTACAGGCTCAAAGGCGGCGAGTTCATCGATATGATCAACGTCAGCGCAATTTCTGAAGACAAAGTTGACGCGGCACAGCAGGAAATTGAAACGTTGATGCGGGAATCGCACCGCCTGCACAGCAGCGAAGACAACGACTTC
>Ga0315282_10004196_pt1 | contig 25229 bp, 30 predicted proteins | sample YL17G07_20_MG_FD_203693 | JGI IMG/M metagenome (GOLD analysis project Ga0315282, IMG submission 203693) | Sediment microbial communities from Yellowstone Lake, YNP, Wyoming, USA - YL17G07_20 | ecosystem: Environmental > Aquatic > Freshwater > Lake > Sediment | place: USA: Wyoming | collected... | reverse complement strand
TCTTCGCCATCTCATTTTCTTCGTTTAATTTCTTAAAAGAATGCTTCCACGAAATCAATTTTAACACCGTCCATTTTTTAGCCGCAAAAGAAGGAAATAACATTTATTAACATGTAGATATATCGCTAACTAATCGGTTTTTATCATAACTACTCGTTTTTTTGCCTTCCATGTTTCTATTTCCGCTTCCTGAACAGTTGAATTTTATCGATGGTGCATACAAACTCGAAGCCTGCTTCTATCAATTGCTTAGCTTCCTCTATGGTTTCTGCTGTTGCTGAATAATAATCGTTGCTTTCAAAGTTTATGAGCTGAGTGTAGATTAGAGTGGTCTGAATGTTTCTGTGTCCTAACACTTTCATAACGTGTAAAATGTCTTTAGTTTTAGCATATTCCATTGTAGCCTTCCAATGTCTAAGCGTGTGGAAGTGAATTTGTAGTAGTCTTGGATTCTGAAGTTTTATTGCAGCTCTTCTCCTCTGAAGGCTAAAGCTTCCCTCAAAACTTGATACTGTGCGATTTGCAAAGATTCTATCAGATTTCTTAGGCAAATTGTATAGCATGGCGATCAGTTGATTTGAAACTTGGAGCATTCTGCATATTCCATACTTTTCAGGATTATTCAATGTTATAGTGCAGTTTTTAGCGTCTATGTCTTTCCATTCAAGCCTTAAAGCTTCACCTACTCTTATGCCGCTTTCCTTCAGTAACCGTAAGAGTGTGCTAAGCTTCTTTCCACAATGAGCTATTAGGCTATCAATTTCAGATTCTAAAGGTATGAATGGTATTTTTCTGTTTGTCTTGTATTTTGGCGCTTTCCATGTTAATCCGTTTAATTGTGCAAATTTGCCATAGACTATTGAAGCTAACTGTTTCGTAGATTCACACCATCTTTTCTGTTTCGCAATAGTTTCTTTTACGCTTTCAGCATCGTAAAGGTTTGCACCATTTTCCATTAGTAACCTAAGCATTTTTGCATAGTTTTGAATGGTAACATCATGTATGCCTTCATTTTGTAGTTTTATCATGAATTGCAGTAGTTTACCTTTAGCGTCTTGCTGTGTTGTTGGAGATTCCCCCGCAACAGTTTCTTTCTGCTCTGCTGCGGCCAAGTTTTTCGCCTTTTCACCTCTTTCAAATTTTATACGAGATTCATAAGGAAGTTCGCGAGAACAATGTTCAGGAAATCTTCCTTATGAGCGTCAAAATATTCCTTTGGGACGGCTCCTTGCAGGTCAAAGTCCCATTGCGTTTTGGTGAGTGTTAGGCAATCTTCGAAGCTTAACTTTTCAAGTTCAGTTTTGACTTCATCGTTGATGAGAAGCATCGCCAAACCGAGCCACTGCCTGTAATAACGGTCATCTTCACTAAGGTAAACAAGCAGCTTCCGAGAGAGTTGTAAGAGCTTCTGAAAGTTCCTGTCTTTAAGGTTCGGAAGCGTTTGATATGGTATATCGTCAAATCGTCCAGCGTAAGCCTCTGTTCTGTATGCCCTGTTCAGTTTAGTGAACACGTGTTCAATCATTCGCGTCTGCGGATAAGTCGCCTTGACTTCTGGTATTAGCTTGTTGAGAACGCGCACGGCACGATTAATAGCCTTCTTGCGCAGGTCAAGTTTAATCCATTTATCCAAGGCTCTCCGCCACCGCCCTTGAAACCGCATTTTGAATTTCCTGAGTCATTTCATCCTTGTGAAGCTCAACGGCTCGCGTCATGAACAATTTCGCCTGCATCCTACTTGTGCCCCATTCCACGTAAGCCGCGTAAGGCGCACGAGCGAGAAGGTTAAAAGTCCATGTGCCAGGCTCAGGTTCCAGCGTTATTGTGCTAAGCAAGAAACCCGTTCTCACAGGAACAAATTGTCTTGCATCATTCAGCATTCGCTCGCCGACTATTTGAACGGCATCTGCAACATGATCGCCTATGAGACTCGGCAGCGTTGCATGAAGTGCCTCTACCAGCTCACGAGCATACTGCACATCAACCTCGATTCTTGCGCTCATGCTAATCACGTTTGAACGTGAAAGCTGACGCAAGCCACCTGAAGCGTTAACCTCACAAGGTCGGGACCTTCAACCTTGCTGCTTTCCCTTTCAATGTACAAGTCCTTAATGCCTGAAACTTTGAACTCTTGACTATGTAAAATCAGGTATATCTGGAGCCTCATGCTTTCACGGACGTCTGCGGCTCCGGCGGGTGTAGTCGTCACCTTCACGTAGACGTCAACCATAACCCGCTCGATCTGCTGCCAAACTTCCCTGCTCAACGGAACAACCTGCGTTGGGCTTGTGGGATTATAACATGATACAGCATGTTTCTTTCCGCCTGCTAGAAACGTCGCGGCATCAACCCTTGTCGTCTGCCACAAAATGTCAGCTGCAGCAGGGCTCGGAAGTTGCCAATTAGCCTGCAAAGCAGAAGAAATCACTGAGGCGTTATCATGCGTTGACGTTTAACCACTCTCCATGCTGTATGTTTCGTTGACGTCAAACTCTTCTTGTTTTGGCATTGCGGATCATCTCCATAGTTGCTACGCGATTCTCAATCGCCGTGTTCACGTCTTCAAGAATTATTACTTGCATCCATTTTGGAAACTTCAAGATGCGAACTCCAAGCCTCTCCCACATTTGCATCCACTTCTTACGCAACTCGGCCTCTCGACCCCAATCTTCTAGGACTTTAACTTCAGCAATCGTTAACCACTCTCCGTGCCGGGCGTTACGACTATTACGTCATACCCGTTGTCGAAATATTGTTGAAGTTGTTCGCTTGTTATGACGACTTTTAAGCCGTTCACCCTTGCAACGATCAAGTTGTTTGTCCAAAGAGTATTACCCTTCGGATTCGTTGGAACGCTCAAGTCGATAAGCGCCGTTCCAGCGCTTGAAGCCTGAACTTCACTTGGTAAAGGAGTCATGGGCTTATCCCACCGCCCTTGTATGTTGGCACTTTACCAGCTTCTTGTGCGTCTGCCGTTTTCACAGGCGTTGACACATTCGTTACTTGCCTAAGCAAGTCTTCCTTAAAACCTTCAATCGTGCTCTTAATCGCAGTCGCGAAAGGCCCAGCCCTCGAAACTCGCAGGTCGCCCAAGAAATAATCGTAGGCGCCCACTAAACTGCCGCCGGTGGCAATCACGAGAGCGCGAATGCAGGCCACGTCAATCGCCATCTGCTTAGCTGGATAAAACCGCATGTCCTGCGCAGTTATGTTCATGCCGATTAAGCCATTGACGTATTGATTCGCGTAGTCGCAAGCAGCTTGCATTGTCGCTGTCTGCAGTGTGAGGCCGTAAACTGTGTATGTGCTTACGCCGTCGAAAGTCGCGTTGAGCGCGGCTTGCACGTCTGCGATTTGAAGGAATACTTGTATTGAAGACATTTTTCATTACTCCAACTATTCTCGGTCTCCACGCGAAGTGGACGAGATTCGAGAAAATGAGAAAATGAGAAATTGGGGGTTTATCGAGTTTAAGTTGTTGCTAATCCTGTGATTTGTGCAACGCATTCTCCATTGAGCACGACTGGCGCGTATCTTGTGGTGAGGCTTATGTCGACGCTGTCAAACTCTTTCTTCGGGTCAACATCCGTCATCAACGGTCGCTTGATTACGAAAAAACCAAGCGGTGCGTATGATGCGCTCAAGTTCTGTCCTGTGCTTAGGACGTATGCTGTGCCTGCGGAGCAAACGTTAGAGACGAATAAGTCGAGGCCGTAAACTTTGCCGATGGCACCTGTTTGTATTACTGGTTCCCCATACTGACTTGCCAAACTAAACTGGGGCAAATACTTGAGATCTCGTCCGTTTATGGGATTGCAAATCAAGGAATCAGCGACAAAGTTCTTGCTTGCTATGTAAGCATCTGCTGCCACGATGTCCCTTGTGCCGATTCCGCCTGTGACGGTAAATTCTGTGCCCGTTGCGCCTAAGCTTTTTCCAGTTCCTGCGGATGAGTAACCGGCTGCGCTTGCGATGACCGTCATGCAGTCAAGGTCAATTTGGTAGGCAACTCTTCTGGCTAGCCTTCGGAGCTGTTGTTCGATGACGGGGATGTAGAGGTCTTCGATGTTTTCTCTGGAAATGCGTGCTTTTTGGCCTTTTTTGTAAGGTGTGACTGTCACTGTGCTAAGCGGTGTGTAGTCCATGAGTAGTTCTGCGCCTTCGCTGGTCTCGCTTATGCCAACACTTCTGGAGCCTGCCTCTTTCACGAATGTGGCGGTCTTGCCTGCTACGAGCGGAAACTCTGGCAGTAACCGTTTTACGACCAGCGCCGGCATCGTTCTCGAGGAATAGGTGTCTACACACCTAATCTAACTCGATGATGTGCTTATGTAGCGCTGGATATTGTACTGCACCGCTGTCAATCCATGATAGTGCATCTCGCACAAAACTCATTTCAATTCACCTTTTACCAAAGGGTAATGATTGCTGTGCCGCCGCTTACTGCAGAAGCTATAGCTTGTCCGAGTACCGTTGCATTTTTAGAAACGTTGTCTGTTTGAATCATTCCGATTCCAGACCCCGCGCTCGCTGATACAACATGGTCTCCTGCAGTAATGTTGCCATAGGCTATTGCTCTCGCGATTCCTCTTGCGACGACCGTGACTTTCTGACCGTTCTTAGCTATGGTTAAGTTTAAGCCCACGACTTTCGTGCTGTTCATGGTGTTGCATCTTTTAACCGTCCAGTCGCCTGTGATCTCAACGACTAAGCCTATTGTTAAGAGGTCTTCGCCCGCAATGTACGTGTTAAGGAAACGATCTGCTATGAGCGGAGTTAGGCCTTCCATTGGAAATGAACTAGACAAACATGGTCACCTTACTTCATTCCGGTAAGCGCTGTTCGCGCTTTCAGTATGTCTTTGAACCAGTCGAATTCGCCGAGTGCGTCTTTGTTAAGCTCGTCGGGAGCTAGTGCGCCTACGACTCCTTTGCCTGTGGGAATCACTAGGCTTGAGGCTTTCTTGCTTGCTTCAGCCTCTTCTCCTGCGCCTATGCCGCTGTCGCCTTTCACAGTTCCTTCTTCCTCGCCTTCTTCCTCGCCTTCTTCTTGCGCTTGCTTAAGTTTCTGTTGAAGGTCGCTTATTTTCTTCGTAAGCAGTTTCTTTGATGCTCTCTTAGCGACTTCTGCTTCAAGGTCCGAGACTCTCTTCTGCATCGCGTTCATGTCAGCATCTTCCCCTGAGCTTATCTTGTTCTGAAGGGTTGTCAACTGATTCATGAGCTCTTCATAGGTTACTTGTTTTGGTGCGCTTTCGCCGGGTGCAACGTTTACTACGCCTTGTGCTTTCTGTGGAGAAGCTGCTTGCTGAGCGTTATGTTCAGACAAGAGCTTCACCTCCTGTGCGTTCAAATTTTTGTTTTCAGGTTCTTGCAGGTTTCCCTTAGAACCCACATCTTTGTTACCTTCCAGTAACTTTGAACAAGTGCATTGTGCACATGAGTTTATGATGGCATCATGCTGATTCTCGTTCATAGCTGCCGCGAAGCCCACAGGATGAAATTGCGTCTCTTTGTAAGCTGGGCTCGCAACAATGCTTAACTCGCGAACTTTTGGATGATGAACGATTTCCCATGCCCCAGGACACAGGTGGATCAGCATACCTTCTTTCCGTGTCGGCTTCTTACACTTGCTACATTCAACATTTTCACTGTCGACCTGTGCACTCACGTGGTTTACATAGTTTCGCAGAATCTTCTCAATCATTGCTGTGTCGCCTACTTCTGCGCGGAAAAGAACTTTATCGCCTATGCGCTGCGCGAGTGAGACTTTTCCAATCACAGCTAAGGCGCTTTCAGCATGGTCAACACGAAGTTGGGCGTTCTGCAAAGTTTGAACGAAAAAGTCCAAGTCTTCAGCGGGCACCTGCCACCTGTTTTGGTTTACCGAAGTGTCCATGGCTTCGCCCTCGATATTGATGAGCTTCTCCCTGAGAGCCATCTCGGCGTTGATGCCGTCTTGCGCCTTGAACGGAATAAAGTAGCTAAGTTGCATTCTTCACTAACTCCTGGTAAGCAGCGTATCGAAGCGCCTTGAATGTCTGATTGTCTTCGAGCATGCTCTTCTTGCTGCTTGGTGTGTAACCCTTACAGCCGGGAACGCTGCATGGCGGATGAACCATGTTAAGCTCCCGGTAATGCCCCAGCAAGTGGTCATGAGCTTGTTTCTGCTGCTCCTTGCTTAGGCTTGTGTGAGTTACCCTTGCCATTGCGTTGCGAAGGTGAGGCAGGTCTACTTTTCCGCTTGAATCATGATGCGGCAGGTTTCTGTTGGTCCTTGGAACTGTTTTTCCTTCCTTGTCTTTCTCGCCTTTAACAACGAGGGCAAATGCTGAATCTTTCAGCGAATTTATGAAGCTCGTATTCCATTCAGCTGCTTGAAAACTCAATTTTATTTTCACTCCTTTTTTCGTCATTTTCATGACTATGAAACTTCTGAGATTTTGACGTAAGCGTTCACAAATCGTCTACGCCATTCATTCCATGCCTTAAAGTCAAGCAACGTCTGGATCTCCGCTTTCAAGTGTTGATCAAGCCACTTCCGCACTTGCTCACGATTGGGGAACTCCGTTTTTTGGAACATATAATTTTGAATTTCCCAACGGTCCGAACCCTTCACTTTTCCAAGCGTGATCTTGACGCCTTTCCCAAGCTCCTTAACCCTCATTTTGCCAAATTTGCTTGGATCAGCGATTCTGTATCTCCAAACGGTTTCTCCTTCTTCCAAACCGGGCATATCTAAATCACCATCAATTCGCAAGCCATTCGGCTATCGTGAGCCACCACTTCAAGATTGGTCTTTTCATTCCTTCATGTTTCCGTTTGTTATCGATGAAGAGGATGTAGGTTGTCTGGTCTTTCGGCATCACGATGCGCATGAGCCTGTTGTAATGATACTGTTTCGTGTCCATCTTGCCGTAAAAATACCGTCTTACACGGCAGAATAGACAGCTTAAGTGGGGCCTGCGCATCTCATTCGTGTAACCGCAGAGAGAGTGACATGGCATCCGCGGCCACCACTTAGAATGCTTCTTACTCGTATTGACACTCTCCCCGGACTAAGCATGGACTTTTGTCATAGTGTGGAGACTCCTAAATAATCGTAAAACTTTAAATCTCCTTTTGAGGCTAAAGTTATGGGTGAACCTCTGTGACGAGGTGGCGGAAACTGGGCGGGATGCCAATCCCGTTCTTGTTCGGCCGAGAGTTGGTTTTTCCCAGTTTTTCCCTCTCTCACCCATGATGAAAGATCAAGTAGGTCAAGAGTTGCGCCCGGTATTAGTAAACATCCTCTTCTTTCACGCATGAATCATGAGTTTCTCAACGTCTTTCAATGCTGGAAAATAGAAAAACTTTACCCGGGTAAAGTTAATGTTGGTGAAATCACTGAGCGTCAGGCTCGTGAGATTCTTGCGGCTCCTGAGGAAAAGCGATGCCTTCCTGCTGTTCCGTTGGCACGTCCTCTGGGAATCCGAGCGGCGCTCTCGCTTCTTTCGATGTGATTATGCCCTTGTCAACCATGTCGCCGAGATACTTCTCTTTCAAGTCTAACGTCGGCTCCCAGACTGGGCGCCATTTAATCTCGGGAACTTCAACGCCTTCGCCGAATTTTGCTTCAACGAGCTGCTTGAAGAGGACAGTTTCAAGCGTGTCCGCGATTGCTTCCTGATTCATCCTGATCCGCGCAACATATTCCTCCATTACGACGTCGGCCGTTGCTCTGTTTATGCCCTCTGTTTCCCCAAGGAACAATTTTGGGACGCCCAGCACTGCGATGCGTTGGACATGAAGATATTTTAACCACCATTCGACATTAATTTGCCTTGTCATGCTTTGGACAGATTGAACGTTCACGTCGCCTCTCACGAACACGTCTGTTGCTGGGCCTCTGCTTTGGAAAGCCTGCACGACTCCTGCCAGCTGCGCGTCAGAAAATGGACGTTCGGGCGTGCCGCACTGAACAACGAGCATCGGTTTCGTATAAATTTTCATCAGGGTTGCCATTTCTGTTTGGAAATCATCTATCAACGCTTGAACCAAGAGCAATGGGCGAAGCAAGCTTGTGCCGTAGCTGAACTCGTACCACCAGCTTTTAGCGCCATACCGGAAGTGGACAATGTCTCTAGCTTCAAACGCAACAGGCGGGAAGGTCAAAATCTGCAGAAAACCGAAAATATTTCCATAGCAATCCCTACGCACCCTCATATGGACGGGATCGAGCGGCTTAAGCCACCAATCTTCAGGCGGCATGCCCTCTTCCCTGCAGATTTCCAGGTAAGCGTTACCGAAGATAAGTTCATCCGCGCTTGAAATCCGTAAAGTTTGCAGGATGTTATGCTCATCAAGCCAGTTTTCAAGCCATTCACGAACGGCGTCATCCCCACCCTGAAGCTCAAACCCGTTGCTGACAGTCAAATTAACCGTGACATCGACGCTTGCTTTGATGAACGGTGTAAAGGTGTAGAGATCCTTGTATTTTCCAAGATCTTCAACAGGAGTTGCACCCCAAATTCTTTCCCAGTACGCCATATAGGGTGGGGTAACGAATCCGATGCCCGAGCCTTTAAGTATGTAGCGGTTTACGTAGCCCCACAGGTTTACATCTTTGGTCCATGTAACAGGCATTTCCTCTAGGATCTGACGCTTGCTAACCTCGGGCGGCACTTCCCGCTGCGCGGTGAGGCCCTGCTTCTCTTTCTCGCTTGTCCACGGCATTTAGTTATCCTCTGGCTTAATTTTCGCTTTCACACTTTTGCGATACCAAGGAGCTTGCTTGCCATGTTTCATGAACTTGCTCACGTCTTGCCTAGTAGCTTGCCTTCCAGCCTTCACAACTATGGTTCGTCGAGGTCTAGGTGGGAAGAGCTCATCAGCAATCGCCTTAATTTTATCTAATGCCTCAGGATCTTTTTCAGATTCAAGGATTTTAACTCCAGTTTCCTTGGATACTGTTAAGTTAAGTTACCTACTTCCTTGACCAGCGCGCGCGAAAGATTTAACTAGTGAAACCAATATTATACATTTGGGACGCAATGCAGAAGATATTGTCGGTTATCCTTTTTGTTGCAATCCTGCTGGCGTGTGGGTTGTCAGTCCATGCCGCATCCGCTCAAGAAAATGAAAAGATTAGAATAATCAGCATCAACATTACGGATCCCGTAGATGCCAATGGGACTATGGTTTTGAGTGTTGTACTGGCATCACAAGAATCCATCAGTTCTGTAACGCTTTCTTATGTGGATCCCCAAAACAGCCAGATGAATGTACCTATGGTCAAGAACGACATTACGGAACGCCCATGGGAAGCAGACGCGGCCATGAGACTGACTCTCAAGAGGTACACACAGCAAAGCATGTGGGAAGCTGCAATAAGCCCTGAAGTGCTTGTTGTTGAGAAGAAAGAGGATGCAGCCAGTGTTCAACAATTCTCACGGTTTTCCACAACGATTAAGTTGGACATTAAACTCCAGTCCGAAACAATAGAAGTATCAGTTCCACAGGACTATTTTCCGATGACGGCGAGCATACGCAGCAAGACGACGCCTTTTGCATTATTTCAGGACGGAGCGCTTCTAGTAGGACTGCTTCTCCCAGTTGCTGTTGGCTCCTTAATCATTGGAATCATGAAGTTCAAGAAGCGCGCGCTAATGAAATAATTAATCTTAAATAAGGGTCTAAGAATTTTATGCTTTGAATATTTATGATGACTGGTTTCTTCCCAGTTGTTGGTTTCGTGCTTTTCGTAATAGGCTTGATTCTATTTAGGGCAATAGGGATGGTTAATAGGAAGAGTCCATTTGCCATATGTAGAATTAGAATTGGCGGATTTTTGTTGTTTGTTGGCGTAATCGTCATGGTTCTCAGTATAATCCTCTAAGACTCAATATTTATTTTCAAATCTGCATAAGGTATCCGACGAAAGTTTACAGGGAGACAAATCCGAGCGCGCAAGCGCTACATCATGTACCTTAATCGAACAGAATCGTTTCCTTGTCTCGTTTGTATGTCCATTCCTCTTTCGGCTTCTCTCTCTCATGGGCTGCTTCAGCTTTTTCGATAGAGCGATGTAGAAGTCTGCGGAAAAACAGGCTAATCCTCTTCATGTTTACCTTCATGTTGCAGCCTTCTTCTCAGGTCCCGTTATGATAACCCCAACTTCTGCAGGCTTGCTCTCGGTAACTATGCGGACTTCTTCCAAGACAAAGTTCTTCGTGATGTCCACGCCGTTAACGTAGATGCGCAGGTCTTCCAAGTTGCAGCCAAGCTTTATGCCCACAACTTTCACAAGCCTGTCTTTAGCTGAAGCCTTGAAGATTTCCTCTTCCATTCTCTAGCCTTCTTGTTCTCTTTTTTTTCCTCTTTCGGCGAATGTGATACCTCTGTTCAAAAGTCACAGTTCATTCCTTCTAATGTGGAAGCATAACCGCGCCCTTACCAGGCAACGGCGACTGCACGCAAGCATAAACTGCTAGAGCCATACTCCAAAACACGTCATCATGCCCACCTTCAGGATGGCTAAATCGCAAGTGGCCCGTCTTCATAAGCTCGTACTTCTCAATGTTCAACTCAGCTGTCATATCGACGTCTTCAAGGCGGTTAGCGGGCACATACGGAATCCGAACCTCGGAGCCCCGCATCTTCTCACGCATAATCGTGGCCATCTCTTCTTTTGACTGAACCGTGAAGGTTACACCGGTCACGCCTTGGACGCCGCTTTTAACCATGTCTTCCACGATATAGCCGCCAACACCGGTCACGTCAGCATAAACGGCTTTGACCTCTCGCCACCGGTCTTGCAAACTCTTAATGTAGCCGATAACGCTGGCATACTTAGTTTTCAACGGAAAACGGTGGACATGAACAACCCGCAAAGTCGAACCGGACTTTTCAGCCACCAGGACCACACTGAAATCCATTTCTTTCCCAAAGTCAACCCCCACGTAAAACTCGCCCTGCGGCTCATCCTGAAAATTATAGAGCTGCAACTGGCTGTCAATGCACTGCACGATTAAGTCTTGCGTCAGCCACGCGTCGACATCCTCAACAAACTCCGCCATGAACTCCCGCTGAAAACGCTCATGCGGAAGCTGAGCCTGCATCTCGTCAATAAAACTCTGCTTGATCAGGCCCGACTTCACGACGCCTTCATACGTGGTAATATGTTTGCTGAACTTCTGGTTCTGACACATCCTGTAGAAGACGCTGTCCTTACTCCAGGGCGTGCTCGAGGCGATTAACGTCCCATCAGTCGTGCTTAGCATCGGATACAGCACATTGTAAAAGACTAGGTCATCTTCACGGAAAAACCCGGCCTCATCCGCGATCACCTGGTTCGCCGTGTATCCTCTGAGCAGCTGTGGACTGTTAGGCAACGCTACAATCCGACTGCCATTCTTGAATCGCATAGTAGTGCGCTGAAGTTTATCAATAAGTGTCTGCCGGTCTATGTGTGTGTCCAGATCTTCTTTCGGCAGACTCATTAAAAAGTCCTGAATCCGATCCGACATGATCATGGACTGCCGTAATGTCGGCGCCACAATCAACGTCAACGTCCTCGGATGAGTAAGGGCAAACCAGATAGCCCGCAGCGCTATACAAGTTGTTTTACCTGCTTGTCGACTCCAACGCACGACGATACGCTTACTCTTGTCCTCAAGCAGCGCAGCTTGATAAACTGTACAGATGAAACGAAAAAGCAGCCTGACAAACTCCACAGGATCCTGAGGCAAGTTAACGCTTACAGCAGCAGGCTCAGCTGCTGAGCTTTCCTGAAGCTTCTTCTCCAGGTTGTTCAGCCTCGTTTTTTGGCGTCCCTTTATGAAGCATAACCTCCAGCTTGTCTAGGTCCTGGTCTATTTGGCGCTCATCAATCCCCCTGGCAATAGTGTTGATAATCTGTGCAGTGTACGCAGCAATGCGAGCCCAGAACTGCCTCTCAGGAATAGTGAGCTCCCTCGCCTTTCCATCCTCATCAGTTACACGGTCAACTTTGCCACGTGCATAATCAGCGGCAATCTTGAAAATGTCCTCAAGCATCCTCACAGTCTTCTTACGCAGCTGCTGCGTGTCAACATTGACAGTCCTCCGTATTTTGGCGACTCGACGGGATACCCTCATTTTAACAGTCAAACGACCCCGCAAAATGCGCCTACCCCTCCCCCTCTAACGTTGAAAACTTCCTTGGCCACGACTGTCAACGAGAACCTCGCCCTTCTCCACGTCAGGCACATCGCCGACTTCAACAGGCCCAGTCAGCAACGCAAGAATATCTACGCGTGACATTCGACATACCGTCTCGCACCGCTGCGCATCATGAAAGCTGCTGTTGAAAATCAAAGCACGAATCAGCATCTTCTGTAAACTAACACCTTTTTTTCTCCTATGCAAGACTCTACACTCCAGAACTTGAAAAATGCTAACTGCTAGCATCACTCAAAGGCGATGAGACTGAAACGAAACGAATAAACAACTTGGATATGAAGCTGAACAGCGAAAAGAACGTTATTGCTCGCCGATACTGAACGAGCATCAAGAATCCTAATATATGCTAGAGTTCAATAGTTTTATGCGATGCCACGAAACAGAAAAGACTTGGCTGCTGCGGTTCTGGAAGAAATTATTAAAGCGCCTAATATCGCGCCGAGTAGACTCTCTGGCAGAGTAGGCATCAACTATTCTTACGTAGAAATCTTCTTACAAAATGGTCTCATGGAAGTGCAGAAAACAGGAAAGAGGCATGCTCGACTAAGTATCACGGAGAAAGGACGCACGTTCCTACAGCACTACCGCATCTGCAACCAACTTCTGCCTTGTTAACTTTTTGATGGTTCTCCAAACCACTTCAAGAGCCATTGACTTCTTTCAGCGTCAACATTGTTTCGCAGGATCACTGCATATTCTGGCATCCCTTCAAGATTCCGCTAGTAATCAGGATTTTTGGCAATTACAGATTTCTCTGGCGGATATTAGTCCATGCTCTTCTCTTCTAGTTTGTGGGGCTATGAGAGGTAGAGGACAAAGGAGAGTGATAAGATATCCTAAGTTCGGTTCCGTTAACTTCTCATGGGATTAGAGTCCTTGTTAACTGTCGTGGGATGATGTCAAAAATCGGTTGATAACAATAATTAAGCGCGCTGCCTTGTCCCGATATTTTGTGTTGAAGAACGTTGGCGAGACGCCTTACACATCTTTCTTTTTATCGATTTTGGTCAAGCGCGGCACGCTAACCGAGACTTGTCAATCTGATGCTATAGCTTTTGTGGCACATCTCCCGAACTCAGACATCACATGACCGTTCGTCAATAGGTGCGTGCGCGACTGTATTGAGAATTGATATGTAATACTTAGTAATTCTTAAAGCTGACTGCCAATTAAACTGAATTGAGGTATTTCAAGAAAAACCCTCAAAATTGGATGAAAAGAAAACGGAGGAAGAAGAAATGAAAAAGTATATAGCATTGTGTATTGCGATTGCAATGGTACTTATGCTGAGCATGCTTTGCACACCTTTTGTCTCAGCTGCTAAACCCGCCACTACAGGCTTTGACGAGTACGGATACAACTACGGAGCAAACCTATTCAACGGCTGGTATGGATACTACGATAGAAGCATAGGGGGCGGTTGGGTCACTGGTACTGGCGATGCATGGCTTAATATGAAGTGGTCACAAAATTGGTTGCCTATGGCTGATGAACCAATTGGAGCTTGGTGCACCAACCACTGGACATGGTTCAGCAATGACATCCTTGAAGCAAACTGGTATGGATTCAACACCCGCCTTGTCTGGACTGACATAAACGTTGTTCCAGAGGCAAAGTACAAAGTGACAGAGGGCATGAAAATCATGAAGGTCGGCGACGACTCAGTGGCATGGGCAGCTTATCTAGCAGGCGGAGCATACGACGCACAATGGGGAACCTATGGAGACGGTGTTCCAATGTACGTGGTCTTCCAAGACGTAGTCAGTATCTATGAACGTTCTTGGACCGTCTCTGGAACTTGGGAGTTAACATTCGTCTATGGCGGCGACTATGTTCACATGATGGTTGCTTCTCAGACCGATGGCACTTTGACTGGAACAGGATACTACGTCAGTGACCCGTCGTACACATGGACTATGACAGGCTCAGTCTCATACGACAGCATAACCTTAGACATAACCTATACAGGATCAAACCCTGGATACACGATTCATGCAACAGGGACAATTGTCCCCGATGGAACTCTAAGCGGAACATGGACTAGCAACGCAGGTCAAAGCGGAACCTGGGTAAGCACCCAAGGAAAAGCAGTAGCTAACTACAATAACCTAATTGGAACATTCAACCTATGCACAACGTCACCAAAGGGACTTGGAAAGCCAATATTCTAAGCAACTAAACCTCATCTTCCTTTTTTTTGTATTACGCTAATTTTCAAATTCAAACGGATGTCTGTTTTGGCTTTGAACGGGTTTCTTGGAGGTCTACCTGGTCCAGAAACGTGAAAACAGCCGTTCAGAATGGTTTTAGCAAAGCTTAAGTCTACGTTTCTAAAGAGAGTTTCAAGGGTCTCGTGTTCATCTTGTCCCGCTAGGACTCACCTCCTAAGCTTGGACGTAACTCACTAAATACGAGACCCCAACCACACTAATTAATTTAGGGACAAGCCAGCGCGCTTACTGAATGAAGAGCATTGCACGAACAAAATCGATCGATCTGCCATCACCGTCATCTCCATGACTGATTGAAGTCTCTGACCAATCCGTTATTTAAGGATTTTTCAGAATTAGAGCGCGCTTTTTTGTTTTTTCAAATGCGACTTGAGAGTGTGATGTTAAATGGGATAGTGAAACATTAAACTTATTAACGATACTGTGAATGCATTAGCACTCGCGCCCAATATGGCAGCAAACTGAAATTGGCGTGCTAGCAACAATCTTCTCCTAGATCCCAGACAGTAAATGTGATGTTTTTCAGAAAAACGTAAGTAATCTGTTTCTTATCTCTTTATCGGGATTTCAATTTGTGTTGAAACAGCTTGGTGAGTTAGCTGTATGAATGCTGGAGTGTGCATTGCGTATTGTATTTCAACTTGGAAGCTTGTCTGGTCTTGCCACGGTCTGATGAGAAAATCAAGCGTTATGGTCCCTGATCCTTGAAATCCTAGGTCGTCAACTTCAAAAATGATGCTTTGCCCATCACGGTCTTGGTGAAACTTTATTGGTGACCATGGATATCCTCCGGGCATTTCTAGATATGTCTGCATATAATTCGCTGCAGAAAACCTTAGGTGAAGAGAATCAAGCTGTGTAGTTTCCAAATGCCAGATTGAAAACCTCATGGAGACTAGACCTGTTTGGCGATTGACAGGGTCAGTCCCGACACAGATATCAGACGTTCTAACTCCGTTTTGATAAACGTCCGTCCCATTAGCATCTAGCCCAATCGGTCTGAAACCTTCTACCGATAGATTCTCCGTGAAAAAGAATACTTTCAGACTGGACAAAGTGACAATCACAAGAAGCGCAGCCAATACGAGACCTAGACACGCAATCAGAACAACCTTAACCCTACGTTGCACTTTCTGTGCCCCAATCCATCAAGACTTAGATGCTTAGCTTATACCTTTCGCTTTGCAATGGGTCTCGGGTCGTGTCTGCAGCATTTTTTAGCGCGCGCGCTACGGGATAAAGAATGGAACGGCGAAATTATATGGTGAAAAGGCTAAATGTGGAAAGCTTCTTCTTTTAAACAAGCTGGTTGAGCCTAACCAATTCCTGCGACAGCCCTGCAAAGATGAGGCACAAGCATGATGCATCAAGCAAAAGCGAAATGCAAACACAGGTCTAAAAGAAAATCTCTGTGCAGAGAACTCGGTAAATTCTGTAACGCACCTCACGAATATGAAACCTGTAAACACTATGAACCTCTGATTGGAAAGCGAAAATTAACGGCAACGGAAGAAAATCGCCAAGGTCTATACATAAGATGTGCTAAGGACGGTAGATGGAAGGATGAACTTGAAAAAGGGTTACAAATGGGTGAAAGAGCCACGCTTACAGCCCTCGGAAACGTAAAGTTCGACGTCCTAAGGCATATACATGGAAGAAAAGACATAGAAATAGTCAAGCTTGAAACGAGATACATGAAGAAGCGAGAGAAAGGCACGGGACTAAAAGCCATAGTAAGAAGCCGCAGACATCCAAAACCATCCTGAAAACAAGTCTTCTAAATGGGTTTTAGACTTATGGACAAGGGGTCACGCCATGGCTTTTCCCTTGGGCGACACTCCCGTATTCTTTTCCCAAAACAGGTAAACTTTACGTTTCAAAATTAATCAAGCCTTCTTAGAGTACGCAAAAAGCATAAACCTCATAACAGAAAAAGTTCATGGAAAAATTTAGGGAGGTTGGGTTTTTGTTTTTCTCTTTTTCTTCAGGAGAATCGTGGCGATTAAAGTGGTTAGCATGAACAGTGGTAGAATCATGGTTGATGGAAACTCTGGTATTATGTTAATGTCAAGGTCCACTACAATTTGATGAGTGCTGTGTATGTAATTAAAAGTCAAGAGCCAGGAATCGTCTATCGAGGTTATCGAGAATTCGGTCTGGTTGCCGTCCAGATACACTCTGATGTTTGTGATGTTCTCTACAAGGCTTTTTGCGACAGTGACTTTCACATAGCCCTTTGTGCCCGATGGACCGCTGGCGGTGAAGCTTAGTTCCCAGTTTGTCGTGTTGAATGCCAACGCGGAAATTGTGCTGTTGGACTCTACAGAGAAAATGTACTTATCCTCGTAAGGTAGAACGCTTAAGGATGTGCTGTTGCTGGCTTCAAAATATGTTTCATTACCAGGCCACCCAACTCTAATGGTGAAAGTTCCCGTGATTATTGGAATCCATGTTGCAGAGTAACTGCCGTCGGGATCGGTTGTTACTGAAGTGAGCGGTGTCTCCGTTGAGATGCCCGGGAACGTCATGTATAGAATTACTGTGGCACCTGATATTCCTCTTCCTTGAAGGTCGACAAGCGATCCGTTCAAAACGATTTTGAACCCGACAAATGTGGTTGAGCTACTCGTGGAAACTGAAATCTTTGTGTGTATACGGGTATCCACAATGTCGCCGATGTAAGTGTTATCTGCTGTGGCGACTTCACCTGGGACTGGTGTTGCGTAGGCGCTGATGTTGTATTTGCCGGGAGCTTCATCTGTGGCGTTCCAAACGAATGCGATACTTGTGGTGTTCTTCGCCGTTAAAATGATGGTTTGTGTTGAGATTTGGGTTGAATTATAGTAAGCTGTAACATTGAAGTTTTCAGTGAAATCTCCATTGTTTCGCACATTAACAGTAATGCTAACTATGCGTCCTTCATAAGTTTCAGAGACAAATGATACTATACCGATTATTGTTATGTCGTGGGTTTCCAGCCTCGGCACGACGGAGGTTCCTACTATCCTTACTTCATGAATACTGTGAGTGTAAGTGAGGTAAAGGAATGTGTGACTCGTATTCTCAGAGATGGTAAGTAAGTTTGGCGGCTGGTCGTCTACCGTGACTATCCACTGGTCTGAACTATTGCAGGACAAGAGTTGCTTCGGAATAGTGACGTTACAGAAGCCTAACGTACCCGTTTGACCTGCAATATTGAATCTGATATCCTTTGCTGATTGGTTGAAAGCCAAATCTGAAATGGTTGAGCTGCTCTCTATGGTGAGGTTGAAAACATATTGCCCATAAGGGATTATGAAGTCGTAAATTTTGACTGGTGTAAAGGGGACTGGCAAATATGTGTAAGTCCACGTGTCGCTGAAAAAGACAAGTCGCAGGTTGTTGAAACCTCCAAACATTATTGTAGCATTGTGCGTTCGACTGTATACCATAGCTGAAGCATATCTAACAGGAGGAGAAAGCGGAGGAGTCGCGTCTTTCCATTCATTTGATGTCATGTTGTAAATCCAAGTATCACCGAAAAGAGAATGTTGGTCGCCTGGCGCGCCGCCGTACAACACCGTGATGTTGTTAATGTTGTCGTATACCATGTTATGCATGACTCTTGCAGATGGAGCGGAAAGCGGCTTTAATTCTGTCCAAGTGTTCGCTTCAAAACGGTACGCCCATGTGTCATTTACTGCTGTAGAAAGCCAAATCGGGCTTCCTCCAAAAAGCAATACAGCATCATGGCTCTCATCGTAGGCGAGCTCCTGACCGCTCGTTGAAAGACTGCGGGGGCTTGGAGAAACGGATGGAGTCATGTTCATCCACAAGTTTGCGGTGATGTTGTATGCCCAAGTGTCGCCCATTGTGCCGAGCTCTCGCGAGCCTCCCCCGAATATTATGATCACATCATGCTTACTATCATACGCCATCCCCAGATTATTTCTGGCAGGAGGCGCCACAGAAGGAAACATTTGGGTCCATTGGTTTGTCTTAACATTGTACACCCATGTTTCATTCAGCATTTTCGACCCCTCAAACCCTCCAAACAATATAATAAGATCATGTCTTGTTGCATATACCATACCAGCCCTTTCTCTTGGAGATGGACTCACTTGCGGTGATTTGTTGATCCAAGTATTATTTCTGAAACTATAGATCCATGTGTCACCCAGATAAGGCCCATTCCATCCACCGAACATAACTGCAACATCGTCAACAGAGTCATACGCCATCATGTGGTTTGCCCGAGCTGGAGGAGAAGTTGAAGGCATCATATTGGTCCAGGCGCCAGCTCCTGGCGCGTGTGGTAGCATTTCACTTTCTTCAATTTTCAGCCAGTCAACGTCATAAACAGGCTGGGGTCCCGACCAAACTTCTAAGCATATGTAACGGATGTCGCTGTAGCCAAAATTACCTATGTTTGTAGCTGTTGTCGTTCCAAGCAGAACCCCCGAGTCGTTGTAAACGTTATAAGTGATTACGAACGGACTTCTCTGAACACGCATCTCCAGAACATACCAAACTCCAGTTTCGGATGGTTGGTATATTGTTGTCCAATACCAATGGGTTGTCCACCAGACAGCCAAAAAATTCTTTCCTTCCGCTGAACTGTCAAACTCCAGTTGGGCACCTAGAACGCTTCCAAAGATTGGAAGTGGACCAGCATGAATCCTCAGCGCGAAAGCAGCAAGTGACGTTGCCTTAACTCTCGTTAAAACAGTAAAATTGTCAGCTTGAGGAACGTATTCCCTGTACACAGTCATTGAGTCGTAGGGTTCTCCACTGGAAGAAATTGTTAGCATACTGTTGTTAAGGCTGTAGCTTCCACCGCGATTCTCAACCTTCCAACCTGTAGAAAGCGCAGTCCCATCGAATTCGTCATAGAAAACACTAGTTGCAAGCGACATGGACGAATATACAAATACCATAGAAAACAGCAATAAAACTATTACAGAAATCTGCTTTATCATCCTTCAAGCCCAAAGATGATAATCTCTTCTTTTAAATAAAAGCTTTTACGGAAAGACCTAGAAAACTCACATTCATTATCAAAACCAAATTAGCGTGCGCCTTAAAGTTTCGAAGACAACACCGTCCCCAACTTCTTATGCTACATAAATCATTTATATGAAAAATCTCATACCGCAGAGGCATGTTACACGTCATTAAGGAACATTTAGAAAGATTCGAGCAGATAAAGAGACTCTTCTATTCTAAGACAAAAGTACCAGTGGAGAATAATTGGCGATCACGAACCAGCAACGAAATTTGGTTAGAGATTGTTGCTCAAGTTGTTGTAGTGGGTAGGTCAGAGCCTTGGGAGAGGCTTAAAGAGAATACTGAGCTAATAAAGAAGATTTCTTACGAGAACCTTGTACAGATCCAAGATCAAGATAAGCTAAGAAGCGCAATTAACAACGTTTTGCTTAAGATTGGGGCGAGGTACGCGAGTTCTGATATCTCAAAAAGCGTTAAGGCGAAAGCCTTGGCTCACAACCTCAACATGCTGAAAAGACTTGAAGAAGGCCCGAAGGGCTTTATGAAGCGACTTGTAGAATTTAAAGGATCTGATGGTGACAGAGCCAAAATCGGATGCGTTATGAATAGCTTCATGTATATAAAAAACAAGGGTGCCAGAGACCTTTTGATGGAGCTGGGGGTTGTGAGAAATGCCATAGCCTTGGATGCTCGTATTCAAGCTATTTTTCAAAAGGTCGGTATTCAAATGCCGGAGAATTTCGGTGGCAATTCTAAGATCTATGAAGAAATCGAGAATGACATTCTGAACAAGATTTGTACTCGTCTTGGGCTACTTGGTGTAGAATTCGACAGAATGCTTTACCAAAACTATGAGGAAATCGTGAAAATGGCCTTCTGAGCACGTTATGCTCTATTATTAGTGCGCACTAGGTCATTCGCTTTAGTTTGTTTGCGTGTGTGCGTGCATACCTTGCGCGGTGTAATAGTCTCTCTGTTTCTTCAAGGACTATGCGTTTTTCTCTAAGCGCGCACGCTTTTGTTTGGAGATTTAGAATACTCGAACGTTCGAGTAGGCATCGAGGGCAAGCCTTCAAAGTTAATGCGTCCTCTACTTTATTTCATGCAGTTGCAAAGTTAGACCTTGTTTGTCGACAATAACAAATTTTATTTTCTGGAAGTGCTTAAATCCGAGAGTTGTTATGATATTCTTAGGTATTCTCAGTCCGCCATCATTACACACGATCGTTATGTCGTTTCCGACCTTGTGGTAACATTGTCTTATCGGGATATTATGTTTACCTAAAATATAGTATAACTCAAACGCGCTTATGTCATACTCTTTTTTTATGGCTGATGTACTCATCTTCTGCTGATAAGAAGCTATGATTTCTTCCTCAATGCTCCTTTCCTCATTCTTCTCCGTCATTCTTCTATTTCACCTCCTTTATAGAAAACGCCGTTGAGAATGTGTCCATCCCTAAACCTTGTAATCTCATACGGGATGAGCGATTTAATTAAAACAATGCTCAAAGTTCTTTTCTGTATTTCGCGGAGAAAAACTTCGCTGGTCTGCTCTTGAATGTTCAAGTTCCGCCCATTTTTCATGGCTACAATGAGTTCCAAATGTCGAGGCTGCGTAAGCTTAATTTTGTCCATTTCTTTTCCGTAAAACTTGTCTAAAAAGGCTATCCTTTTGTGTATGACGTACTGTCCCACGGAACTTGTTGCTCGGACGGGTTTAGTTGTGAAGCTTAAGACAAGAGATTGAAGGTACGGTGGCTTTTTATCCAGAAACTCAAGTGTCAACCTTTGGATTTGGCAGTCGTCAATTCCGTTGTGCATCGCTATATCAAGGCTTTTCCGCGAATCAAACGGAACCTTAAACTTAACGCTGCTATAACGCAAATCAAGGGCAGTGTGATGACGGCTAAAAAATTTCAGGTAAGGAAGGATCGTATCGCCGTATTTTTCCACAACATCATAGCGATAGGGTGAGCCGACCAAATACGTTATGTTCCCATCAAGTTTATGTCCGCCTTCATCGACCCACTGTCGGAGAGACGTAAACGGAATTATGGCAATAGCTTTCTCACTCATTAAATTTCCCTCACAAGTATTTTCTCTTCGGCATTTCCTTTTTCCACTTATGATATTCCTCAATGAAATTTACAGAAATATCGTATCGCACGCGAATCCGGTGCAAAGTCGTCCTCACTGTTGCTGGTTTTATACGCAGCACTTTTGCAACTGAGTTAATCCTGTGGTACATAGCGATCGCTTCCAGTATCTGTCGTTCACGATCAGTGAAGCCTATTTTCCTAACAAACCTTGGTTTCTTGACAGGGCTCATTTTTCACGTCTCCTTCTCCGTTCGCTTATCATGTAACAACGTGATGTTGCAATGGCACTTTTCGTTTACACTATGAACGAATATGAAACATGAAGGGTACACGTCACCTAGGCTAACCACTTACATTTCCTCCATCATCTTGGCATTCTCCCATGTTCAAGCCAAATCTCAGCGCATTTTTTGCACATCGGAAGGGTTTTTCCTTTTCGTTTAGAGTATGCATATATCACAGGGTTACAGGGCTTCTTGCAGCGCCAGCAAATCTCAACTTTTTCCATCGCGACGCACATGCCTTAAAACGGACCCCCTACATGCTCGTAGTAAATCTTGAACACTAGCAAGATCCTCCAGTTTCATAAGGGACACGCTCAATTATCGGGCTGGGAAACGGATTTCTAACAAAAACTACCCAGTCGTCAAAATGCAACTGAATTGTGCCATCCTTATCCTGCGATACTCCAATGAGCCTTTGACCGATTATTGCCTGTAACAAAAACGTCAGTTCGGCGTTTTCATGTTTAGGCCGTGTGAGAAGCAAACGCAGTTTCTTAAGACACATAATAATCAGGTCTCCTCTGGCTTTGCTTCCTTCACTTTCTCCAACCACAAAGGGAAGCTAATCCAAAAGCTGAAGCCGTTAACTCGAAAATCTGTAGATGTCTTGCTTTTGATTTGCTTTTGATATTCAGGAATTGAGCCTGTCATGGCTGTTCACCTTCCACTTTCGGCGGCCTATGACCCAGCGCTTGCTCTAACTTGTCATCATTCACTTTCTTCAAAGTTGTAAACTTGAGACCTTTAATCTGCATTTTCTCTATACAGTTCTTACATCGCCTAAGTTGCTGTCCGTCATGGGTGAACGTGTAGGCTACTGGAAACTCTCCACACGTCTCGCATTTTTCAGCGGGTTCGTTTGGCGCTACCTGATCCAGTTCGATTAGTGAATCGTAAGATATAGCTGAATGATATGAATGATATGAATGATCTTCGGGGGGTGTACCTTGTGGTAGGTACCGCATACTCAGAAGTTTAACTCTGCTTTCGTCCCAGAGCCAGCCGTTTCCTCTCATAGTGTGTTTTGGCAGGAAGCCTAATCTGCGCATTATTCTTCCAACAGACGATGTTTTGAACTGCTCCTTCTCAGAGATGTTCTTGTTAAGCGTTTCCTTAACATCAGCCGTCAAAATAACCTTCTCTTCTACTTTAGCCTCTGAATCTAAGAGCGCGCTAAGAATCATGGCTTCCACGCTTGTCTCTTCCTCTAATTGTCGTATTTCATAGACTTTTTTAGCGTATTTCACTATGTTTTCATACCCTTGATTCGCCACAGCTAGCAAAGGCTGAAACAGTTCGATCAACCTGCCATTCGCAAAATCTAGGGCGGTAGGGACCTCCTGAAAAGGTTCATATCCTTCATATCCTTCATGGTTTCCTAAGACCTGATGCAACTTCAGAAAGCGCCACATCAGCAACTTGCCACGCAGCTCCTCCGCTTTTTTCTGGTCAACCAGAAACTTTACGGGCCTAGTGTTCTTCATCATCCTCACCATTATTGAGCGGCTCTCCAGCGTTTTCGCTAGGCCCTCCGTCCCAGCTAATGCTTTAAAACCGAACACATCAAATAATTCTAACTCACAGCCCTGCTCAGTGTTCTTTACTCTCCAAGCGTACTGCCCGCGCCTATACCCGGCGTTCAGTAAACCAATGATTTCCACGTGTTCAACCTGACTGTAAATCTCGGTTTCGTCCAGAAACACTGTGGGATGCCACTGTTCACAACCGCGAAAGAGACTCGCGCTCGAAACGTTAGAGCCGATTATTCCACGGTACGCAAGAATCTGTAGGGCCTCTAGTAGCCTTGTCTTTCCCGTAGCCACTGGACCAAAAGCGAAGATGTAAGGCACAACCATCCAAACCTCAGGAATGTAAGTGGTGAAGATCCACGCCGTCAGGACATCATACAGCTCTGGCTCTAACACGTCCACGTGTTCATAGATGAAGGTGCGAACTTCTTTCCATAAATCAGGCTCTTCCAACAGCGTGAAACCTAGTTTTGGGTTAGCGAGCGGCCAAGGCGTGTGGATCAACGGTGTGTATCGCATCTCAGTTTGACGGTCGTAAAAGAACGATAGAGGCCCACTCTCAGCAACCATCAACGCCCCGTCAGCCACGTTATACATGGCATAGGTTTCACGTTCTATCTGTTCAAACACTATTTTCTTGTTTTTCGTCAGAAACCCGGGTGAATACGCCTGAACAGTCTTTTCCTCTTCACTCTTTTTATCTGTCATTACTTTGCCTTCTTCAAATATTTCGTTTCCTTCCTTCCAATCGTGCTTCCATTCGGATAGACCCAATAGAACCAACCTCCCGATTGGACACGCTTGCTGGGCACATGCTCATTCAGAAACGCCAACAACGCCTTATGATCTGGACTGTTGAAATCCTCGCTCATTTGGAACTTGCCCTTCTCGTTCTCACGGTCTTGCCACTGAATCTTTGAAGCATCAAAAGGCAGTTTAGGAGAGCCTTTCACGCTCGCGTCGTGGCCCAACGCTTTTTCCAATGGTGCAACTCGGGCTAGCTCAGCAATCTGTCTTTTACCGTTGACAACGGCCGCCTCCACCGCGTTCAGAAAGTCAGTCAGAATCTCTAGGGTTGCTTCATCCTTGCTCATCCAACATCACCTCCTTCCGTTGGCATTCGCACGCGCGCTTTTTTTCACTTCCTTCCCTTTCAGAAAGATTATCTGCTTGTCCCTCACGCGCTTAATGTACAGGCCGGGATGTTGATCCTTGAAAAGTCGCAGTGCCTCTTCATTCTCGAACACAGGGTTAGCAAAAACAAAGCCAACTTCTTCCATGTGCCGTGTACAGTAAGGCATACCCACGACGCTTTTGCCGTTCGCCATGAACAAGTAGCCAGTAAAGCCAACTTCTGGCAGGCCACAAACGACACACTTGTCAAAATTCAAGATGAAGCCTCCTTCAGCTCCTTCTTGAGTATCTTCAAACAATTCTTAATTTCATCCACCGCAACTTCGAGTGTTTCAAGCCTGTCCATCATTTCTTCAGTGTCCTGATCGTACTCGTCGTGCTTGACTGAACTCGCATTATGCCTGCGTTCCTGCTCCAACTCGTAGTCGCTGATTGCCTCATCTCTCATGGTTTCGCCTCTTGCAATTCTCTATTTGCATCTTTAATCCGTTGTTTGAGCAAAAACGCGATAGAATCAAGCCTATCTTCAATACGTTCAAGCATGCATGCATTCAAGGTCTAACCCTCCGAGTCGGGTGCGCATGCTTGAAAACAGAAAAAGAGGGGATTGTGCGGGAGACATCTCCATTAAAACTGGATATATCGCTGGCTATTAAAAACAGCAGTTTTTATCTTTTAAATGAAAAATTATGTTTAAAAACAAAATGCTCCATGAACTTTTTATATAATTGAATATTGAAACATTTCATCCATCAGCAAAAAC
>Ga0315282_10004195_pt1 | contig 25235 bp, 34 predicted proteins | sample YL17G07_20_MG_FD_203693 | JGI IMG/M metagenome (GOLD analysis project Ga0315282, IMG submission 203693) | Sediment microbial communities from Yellowstone Lake, YNP, Wyoming, USA - YL17G07_20 | ecosystem: Environmental > Aquatic > Freshwater > Lake > Sediment | place: USA: Wyoming | collected... | reverse complement strand
CGTCATTTGAACCTCCCTCAAAATTTCATCCATTTGCTGACGACGCTGTTAAGAATGTCATTACTGAATGCAATTTTCATCCTCGGCGTTTCCTTTCACGTTTTAGCAGGATTATAATTGAGGCTCTAAATAAGAGCGTAAAGGAGATAACTGTAGATTTTGTGAAAACAGTGCCTGAGATTGAAGAAGAGGAAGAAGTAACTGGAATTGAAGAACTTTAGCGATCGAATAATACGAGGGAAGAGTTGGGGACGAAGCGAAACATTAAACATTTTGCCATGCAACTTTTTTTTTAAAAAAAAGTGAACTTACATGCTTGGTAGTTCAATCACTTAAAAATAGCCAGGTTTTCATAACAATAGGTTAAAGCTTTGTCTTGGCAAAAAATTCGATTATTGTTTTCGCTCTAGAATCGCCTTTGTTAATAGTATACAACGGGATTTCTCCAAAAACTGCCCTTGAAACCAGCCCAGCCTCCACAAGGTTCGTAAGATGACGCGCTACGGAGCTTCTTCCTAGTCCGGTACGTTGGCAAATTTTGTATACCGTCAGCTCTTTGTCGGATTTCCATAAGACTAGCAAAATCTTCAATCGGGAAGGGTTCCCAATCGCTTCGATGAATCTCTTCTTTTCTTCGTCTAGTTTAAGCATCAGATTCCTTCTTCTTCAAAAGATCAACCAGAAACTTTTCTAGGACTTCTGCTTTGACGCCGTTAAGCCCAGGCTCAAACTTCTCGTTTAGAGTAATTAGGCCAGCAGCCTTCAATTGCTTGACCAAAGCATGAAGCATCACCCTTCCCACAGGCTCCATATCGTATTCCTCGCAGACAACATGATATGAAGTTTCAACCTCTTCTAACGGAAGGAAGATAGCTTCTTTTTCCCTTTTTAGACAACGCGCAAGGGCTAGAAGCATTAACCTTTCCTCATCTGACAGCATTGTCACATCCTCATCCCTTATCTTCGGGTCCGTCTTCTCCTGGGCTTCCCTAACATGCTCAGGCAAAATGGTTGACAGCTCATCTCTATCGGCAGCAAAACCAGCCGACAACAAAAGCAACAGAGCATATCTTGCGTCTCCATTGCCGTATTTGGCTGTGTTTCTGGCGATGAACGTTATGATTTCGTCTGAAACCGCGTTTTCTCGAAAGGCTTCCTTTACACGCTCTTTCAAAATGTCTAAAAGCTGATTCTCCAAATAGGGCGGAAACTCCAGTCTCTCTTGCGGTCTGAACCTGCTTAGGGTTTCCTGACTCATATCCTTCATAAACGAGTGGTTTCTGGCTATGAACATGAAGTTTATTCGTTGAGGAACATTAGTTATGGCGTCAGTCAGCCTAGTCAACTCGTAAACTATGTCTTCCCCAGTTCGCCTCAAGTAATAATCAATCTCGTCTAAGGTTAGAATTAGGAATTTGTTGTGTTCGTTCAAGTAATCCCACAAAGCATGCAGCAACTCAATGGGACCATAACCCCTCAAAGGAAGAGTAGGTGCAGTCTGCCGAATAATACTCTGAACAAGACCAAACTTCCCGCTCGTTGTGCGACAGTTAATATGGGCATAAATCAAATTCATGCCACGATTCCTCGCGATTCTCTCCAAAGCATCTCCAACATTCTTCGCCGTGGCAGTCTTGCCCGTCCCACTTTCACCAGTTATCAAAATTCGCTCACTTAGCATGCCTGGCTGGTCGATGGCTACTCTAAAAAACTTCACAAGCTTATCAAAGTACTCTTCCCGATGCGGCAGGCGAGAAGGCACGTACTCAAAATCAAGTTTATGAAGTCCATCTCTCTTAAAGACAGAGGTTTTCGTGAACGTGATTCGGCCTCCTATTCATAATTTAGCAAGCCGTATTATATGCTAATTCTCTTGAGAATTCCTTAAGGCGCTTCTCGATATTAAAATTAGGTATCGAAACCGAACAACACAGAGAGACTTCGGTAAAAGTGAAGCCGAAATGTTGTAAACTTTCTAACTCGAGCGCGTTCAATTCAAATAATATGCGTACGTTTAAAGCTTTATTTAGAATTTCCCACTTAAAATAGAGTTTACGGTGGTTCCAATGGAATATCGCAGAGAAACAATAAAGAATATTGTAGGGAGAATAAATAACGACTATTTTCTTCCCGACATCCAAAGATCATTTGTGTGGAAGCCAGATCAGATCTACTCATTGTACGATTCCATTATGAGACCTTATCCGATTAGCACATTCCTATTTTGGGGACTAGACAAAGAATTTGTTAAGAAAGCTGACATAAAGCTGCTGACCTTTGTGAAGTCAAACAAAGAGGAAAGCGAACTGCACACGAGTTTTGAGCGGGATAAGTATCATCTGGTTTTGGACGGGCAACAAAGGCTAACCTCATTTTTCATCACACTGAAAGGAACCTATTTTGAGAGAAACAAACCCAAGGAACTTTACTTCAACGCTTTGAGCGGAAAAGAACTGAATGAAGATGATACGGTTTATGAGTTCAAATTCTTTTCACCTGAGAAAAAACTTTCATTCATTGAAGAAGATGACGAACGCAAGAAGACAAAACTCTGGATAAATGTGAAGCGGATCTACGAAATACCAACAGGAAGAGCTGAAGACATAAGAAATTTTGTGGATACTGCCATCAAGAATGTAGCAAACGAATTAGGTTTGCTAAGATATACGGTTCCAAGTAACATAAACAACGCAGTTTTTGACAAGGTTCACGACTTATACTACCATCTAACAAGCAGTCTTGTGATCAACTACTATCCTGAAGAAAGACAAGACTATGATGCTGCTCTAGATATTTTTGTCAGAACAAATGCTGGCGGAACAAAACTCACATTCTCGGACCTCTTGTTCTCGAAAATCAAAAGGCATTGGGATGAAGCAAGAGAGAGATTTAGGGACTTACTTAGAGAAATAAACGGGCAAACTTTCGATTTTGATGGCAACTTCATACTTAAGGCGTGCTTAGTTGTTTTCAGCCAAAGCCAAACAGATGTTAGATATAAAATAGAGAATCTGAGCGATAAGAAGATAGAAGAAGTAAAACAGAATTGGGAGAGAATTTCTGGAACAATAAAGCTGGCCGTCAACATAATAAAAGACTACGCTGAATTGACCGCGGACAAATTATTGCCTAGCTACAACGCGCTAATACCTTTGGTCTATTTCATCTATAAGAACGACATCAAAGGAATAGGCGATCACGGCGGTAATATGCTTCCTCGATCCGAAATTGAGAAAATAGGGCAATGGCTTTACAGAATATTGTTAACTGGAGTTTTCAGCGGACAGTCTGACAATATGCTATACCAGACAAAAGAAGTTCTCAAAAATGCAGGTGAATCATTCCCTATCGCTGACTTAAACAAACAAATCCAATCAGTTGGAAAGAGCTTGGAAATCAACAAAGACTTTTTGGACGAGATTGAATATGATTCAACTGACAGCTACTTGCTACTCTTCCTTCTTTATAAGAATCAACACCTCAAGTTGAACTTCAATCCTGCCTACAGAGGGGAGACACCACAACAAGACCATATATTCTCACAAAACGAACTGCGGAAAGCTGGATATAGCGAGAAAGACATCAACGACGTTGGAAACATCAGATATGTCACCGCTTCAGAAAACCTGTGGAAGAGCGATACTCCTTTTTCGCAATGGATAATACAAGTCTCACCAGAAGATAGGGCAAAGCATCTTATTCCATCTGGAGATTGGAAAACGGAAAACTACAAGGCATTTCTGGAAGAAAGAAAAAAACTGATGCTGAGCAACTTGTAGCGTCGATCATTGAAAGTCTTTAACCACTTACGCTGATTATTATGTCAAAGCTAAAGCTTTCTATTCCCTGCACGCTTGAAGAAACGGATAGCGTCAACGTTACTTGAACTACTTCTAGAGGATTGAGCTGTCGACCGTCATAATTCCAACTGAGAGCCAAGTAGTCAGAAGCGTTTAGAGGATTCCAGTTGTCAGTAGCCAAAGAAATGCTGGCAGCCACGTTTCCTTCATTCCTCACATAAACAGTGACGTTGTTCATGGAGCCTGGCTCAACCATGCCCCAATCGATAAACGAAACAGGATCAGTGCAGTTGCTATCCCAGAACACTCCAACACCCACAGCCTTAACAGTGCCACGACCAACAATGCGAACTGAAGACTGCGTGAAGCCAGAAGCAAGCACGGTTAGAGCAACAATTGAAAGGAGAACCGCCAACGGCTTGAAAGCAATCCTCTGCTTAAAAATCATTCTTCTGTCCTCTTCGGGAAAACCCATTCCGCACCTTCGATGACAGCACTGTCAACGCCGAATCCAAACGTAAACGCAGAAAGTAAGATGTGCAGAAAAAAGTCCTCTGGAACCGTGAACATCGGAAAAACCAAGGCTGTGACAATTAGGCAGAGAATGAAAGAGGCGATGGCGCTAGCAGTGTATCTGTGACTCCACTCAACCTGCTGAGCTCTGGCCTTCCTCAGGTAGGGAAGAGCTGTTCTTGCGCAGACGCCGAGCAAGACGCCGACGAAGGCTACGGTTATCGGATCAAGGCTTATCGTTCTCTTTTCACCCTACACAAGTCTTTTTAGTCGGAGGCTTAAATCTGTTTCCGTACATGTATACATCAGTGGTAACTAAGAGAAACGGCTACAAGCGCTCTTCAAATGGGTCGCCTTATATCCTAAAGTCTCAAGCCTTCCTCCGCTTCTGATAAGCCTAGCCCACATGTACGTGCATTCGCAAAAACCATTCTGGAAGGCAGTTATCCACTCTTGCTCTCCAACCTTGATGAGCTTCTCCACCGCCTTAGGAGGATAATCGTAAAGCTTCTTGAGCAGTTCTGTACGCCAGATGGATGTGCCAAACGCATAATGCCCCTGCGGAGGATCATAATCTATGGCTACAGCGTCGCACGAGTTTTTTCGGAGAACATTAAGGCTGTCCAGAACATAGCCATTCGGAAGAATTGTATCTGCATCCAAGTTTAAAGTAAGAGGCGTTCTAACTTCCTCGTAGCCTATTCTTCTTGCCTCCCACATGGGCACTTGTCTCTGAAACAAAAGAGTATTCGGCAATCTTCCAAGCTGTTCGCCTCTACCACTGTCAACAACGACCTTCTTTGAAGCACTTAGAACCTCGAAGTTCTCTCTAACGAAGCGTTGAAGGTCTGGCGGGTCCTTGACAGGAATTACTATGGTTAAGTCGTGCATGTGCAATTATCAACCATCACTTCTGTCACCCCGCAGCCAGGTCCCCCACATGCGTCAACAGTTCCAGTGAACTTTACTCCTTTGACCTTCTTGCCAGCCACCAAGACAGGCTTTAGCTCATGAGAAACCCATACACCTTGAGGGTCACCACTCAAATCCACGACCGTCGAAGTGCCATCAGTATACAGGACTTCAAGCTGCCAAACTTCCGGCGGAACGGGATTGCAATAGTCTGTGCCCCACTTCGTTTGAACTTTAAAGACGGATGAGTCTGTGAAGCATTCTACTGGGATGGGTGAAGCGAACTCCTGCCTTAAGGCTCCAGTGATTCTCGGACAGCCTATTGGACCAGGCGGGTCAGTGTCCTTAGCTGCTAACCAAGCTCGGAGTCCCAACCCATCAGGCTGACATTCAGCATCTGCTCTAACTTCCCAAGCTGGAGTCCCATCAGCATGCGTCCCTTCCACAACCCATCCAGTCAAGTCCCCAGTCTCAAATTCTCCGTTAGTAAACTGTTCACCCGGGGGCGGGCATCCTGGAAACGCAACAATAATAATGTCGTCGATTCTAACGTCGTCCCATCCGTAGCTTCCATCTGCTCCTGTGATTACGCTTATCCTCAACGTTTTAGTGGCGTCAACCCAAAGTTTTGCGCAGCATCTCCAAGGCTGGAAGGGGCCAGTCGGAATCCCAGTTCGTATGATGTAGTCTTTATCGTCGTAGTGAACTCTGACACAGTTGTTTGCGTTACCAGCCGACCTAGTCATGTGCACAACTACAAAGGCGTGGGAGAAGGCTCCGATTGCTATGCTTTTTTGCATGTATTGCCCCTTGTTGGGAACCCATTGTCCACTCGAGTCGAGTATGCCGCTTTTCCATGCGCCATAGCTTGTTCGATACCCTGCCATGTTGAGACTGTAGGCTCCCTTGTACGCGTAGCCCGTTTTATACTCGAACCTCTCATAGCCAACAACTCCCCATCCATCAAGCGTCCCTTCAAAATCGTCCTCATCGATGATGACCGCGTCAGGCCACGAGTGGTCAAAAAAGTAGAATTCCCATGCAGTTGTGTCTTCGCCGTAGAGCTGCGTGTAACCGCTATCCTTGTATGCCCTTATGGTCAGAGTCATGACTTCATGCGTCAAAGCTACTGGAATCTCACGTCTTGGCGTCCAGAAAAAGAGGGCCGCACCGTTTGCAGCCACTAAGCCCAATTCTTTAGTCAAATCAGACCATTTAGTAGGGTCTCCGCTCGTCACATCTGCGAAAACCTTGAACCATAAGGGGATAAGCTCATCGTTCACAATCTCGAAACCCTGTCTCAGAGTTACTGGCGACGTACATCCCTGAGTGTCGATGCATGTTTCTGGGTCGCTGTGGAAGAAAGCGTAAACATCGTTGCCTAGAAGAAGCGTCTTAGCCTTCTCTTCAGGCGTTAGATCCTCATACCACTTGTCAACCATAACCTTCGCCTCCTACGGTGGGTAAGGCGCTAAAATGCTTCCGACGTTGCCGTGAACAAAAGCCATGAGAGCCTCACTGGTGTGGCTTGCAGCATTTGAATGTGAAAAAGCCATTTGAAGTAACTCAGTGTTGCTGCCAGCGTTAACGTGGGCAAACGCCATTTTAGGTTGCTCCATTATGCTTCCCTCGCGATATCGGGACTTTGTAGAGCCTTTCCACTTCGGAATCCTCTTCTTCCCAGCAATGCTTTGCATGTACCTTAAGCCGACTCTGCGCGACACTGATTATTCCTCCTCTCCGCAAATCTCTGCATGAACGGTTCCAACTGTTCCGCCCGAGGGATACTTGGCTTGCAGCTCAAACTTCCTAGAGCCGTCGCCTTCGCATGGCTGCCAACCCCAAGGAAACCAGTCGGTAAAAGGAAGCTTTCCCATCACATAGTATTCTATGCTCACGTCTTCTCCATCCCACAGAAGCTTGAACATAACGTCTTCAGGGCACGAAACTACAACTTTAGCCAAATGGAACGTCTTATCCTTCGTCACGACTATTTCCGCGATCGTTGCATAATCTGCAGTGGTGACCGCCGAACCCTTCGCTTTTGTTGTCGCTAAAGGCTTAGGAATCGCTTCGGAAGGGGAAAGCTGATGAACCAACTATATCACCAGAAGCCGATAAGCCAAAGGAACCGTTGACTCCGTGGAGATGTCAAGCCTAGAAACCTGCAGATGTAGTTCATGAAAGTATATGGCTTGTCCCTTGAAAAGTGGGATTTGTTCGCCGCCATTTATTCGAACCTTGATTGTTCCTTTATCGCTGACAATGTAGCCGTATTCGCCGTCACGACCCAAGTCAACCCTAACCTTAATTTCTTTAGGCTGGTCCTTTACAACCGTTTCTTCTTCACTCAAATAGTTCCTATGTTTGGGTGGAGCCACTGGCAGGGGCGTGGGCTTAATCCTGACGTCAATCGGCTCTGAAGGAATAGTCACGGCTCTTACGACAGGAATTCTCTCAGCAGACACGACAATTGGCGGTTGCGCCGCTTCCAATACTGCCTCAATGCTTTTCAGCACAGCCAGAATTTCTTTGTCTACTGCTTCCCTTCGCTTTTCAGTCTCAGCAATATAGGCTATGAGTGGGTCGAGCCTCGTGATCAAGGCGCCTAGCTGGTCCAAAAGCGTTGGTTTAGGGACAGCAGGGGCTCTCTCTTCCTCAGCCATCTAGCAGTGCTCCAAAATTGTTAAGGCGTGAAGCCTCCGAAGGTGAAGATTGTTGTTGTCGCGTTCGAGTTGACTTCTACGCTGCGGTCAAAAGGCAGCCAGATGTTTGTTATCGGTCTCACTTCGTTGGCTGCTAGCGTTCCTCTTCCAATTACTTTTGCGTCTCCGTCGTAGATTTCAAACCAGACAGCTCCGCCCGAATCATTGCTTACAATAATTGTTAAAGCTATGAAGGCTCCAGTGTACAATGCTTTCTTTGTTCCAGCCATTTCGACAGAACCAGTAATCGGTTTACGATTCCTCAGCTGCTTGTGAGGGTCAACCCAAATTCTCTTAGCAACTTTAAGTCCCTCTCTTTCACTCATTTTGCCTAAGCCTCCGCCTCCAAAACCCTCACGCCAGCCCTTCTTGCCGACTCAACTTCGTCAGCCTTCACAATCTCCACGTCCTTGTATATCCAGCCGTAAAACCAGACATCCTGAGTGACAGTCACATTTGCAAGCTCATTGTCAGAAACCAAAGTTGGAAAAGTAGCCTTCTTGACGTGAACTTCTACCGTGTACGGACATTGCCACTCCCTTATCTTCACGTCCATGCCGTGAGGAGTATGCCTAGGTACGCCTCTTGGATACTGAAGTTGATGTCTGGTTGGACCGCTCCAATCCAGCTCCTCAATGTAGTAAATCTCTGCATCCTCGGGTGTCAGATTCTTCACGTCTGAGAGCTTGTCAGTTTCGCCTGCGCCCAAGCTGACGGGTTCAACATAAATCAGCCGTTCAACACGCCCAACATGATATGCTATCTTATCAAGGATGAGAATTTCACCCTTCTCAAGTTTTGGCATGTCAAAACCTCGTTACCTTTATGGATACATGGGTGGTAACTTTATAAAACAGTTATATCACAAATGTAAACGAAGTGTAAGACAGTGCCAACAGTCCTCGTCAACGTCCGCATCGACAGCAAGACGCTTGAAATCTTGAAGACAATAGCCTCTGGAAGAGGAGAGAAATATCTTAGCACCATAATAAGGGAGGCGCTAACAGAGTACGTCAGCACCTACACTGGAGATCCCACATTAAGAGGGCTCCAAAGAAGAGTCAACGAGATGGACACTAGACTGAAGAAAGTGGAAGACGAACTAGCCAAAAATGAAAGAGTTGGGCTTCCTACTCAATGAGCAGAGTTTTTCTCGGACCTGCAACGAAGGCTATGGGAAAGATGCAGAGCTCAACTGGAGCCGCGGTACCATTAAAGACTAACAAGGTGACTTTGTCATTTTCTCGTGCATAAGCGATCTGTTCCAAGGTTAGAACGAATCTGCTGCGCTGTTGAAAGGGCACTCTGGCGCTGATCTCTTGTCTCTTCACTCCGTTGATGATTACACGAAGGTAGCTGTTGTATCCTAGGTCTCCGTCGCAGAACCAGCCGCAGAACTGTACACCTACTCCAGAGGGCATGCTGAACGTTGAGATAATGTTGAACGCACCTGGAGGAACAGCAAAGCCATACGTGCCTTCGGGCAGATCAATATCCTCGGGTCTGAGCGGTCTGACACCGTCAGCTACAGGGTTCCACTCTTTTGTTTTTGTCAGTGTCGACTCTTCTAGCGCGGCAAGCTGGAGAGCCATCCACTCGGGGATGTCGGGCAAGCCTTTACCTAAACCAGGCATTCCTATTCACCATATATGTATCCATACAAGTAATCTTATTAGCTTGTCCGTACTAATATATACGAAGATGTACGTCGCAAGGGATGAGCCCTGACAGAGCAAATAGTAGCCACATCAAAAATCTTTCAAAAGGGCAAGACGCAGGTGCCAAGTCAAATACGCAGAGAACTCGACCTAAAGGACGGCGACGTTATTGTATGGATAAAAACAGCTGAGGGCTACATTGTCGAGAGAGGCGAGCGCAAACCCTTGTTTAGAGAAACCAAAAAGTGAGCCAATAGCGAATGATCCTTTCCTTCCAGATTATGTGAACTTTGAGACTTTCAGGAAAATGTTGCCTTTTTCGTCTTCGACGAATACTACGATGTCTCCTATCTTGACTTTCAGTTTTGTTTGGACGGGTTTGACGAGGGTTATCCTGTATTTCGGGCCTACTTTACTTGTTCCTAACACTTTCTCCACTTGTAACACCTCTCGTCAATCATTACTTTGTCGCACATGGTTAAGATTAGGTGAGTAAAGTGACACAAGTGTTAAAAGTAGCACAAAACAACATGTCACAACATAAGTAAAACCGTGAGGGTCTATATGACAAAAGTAAAGAAAGTAGCCGTTATCCATGCTCGGCTGGTGGAGAACCCAGAAGCCTACGAAGGTAAGACAAACGCCGACATAGAGAAGGAAATCTTGGCGGAAATAGGCGTCATTCCGTACGTAGCCCGAATAGAAAAGGTTACAGTCCTTGACCGCAAACTATAACGTCTACACGCTTTTAGGCACTGACCCACCGGTGGAACGAACCAATCTTGAGTAAACGTTCGATAGCGATATCTACATAGTGAGGATTGAGATCTATCCCGATGTATTTGCAGCCAAGTTTTTTGGCGACAGCCAGCGTGGTTCCGCTTCCACACATAGGGTCGAGCACTATTCCGTTAGTGGGACAGCTTGAAAGAATAGGCTTAACGCAGATGGCTTCTGGATAGACAGCGAAGTGTGCGCCCTTAAACGGTTTAGTGCTGATGCTCCAGAAATCTCCGGGGTTCTTGCCATCTGGATGATTGAAAAGATTTCCATGTGTGCCTCCATGCCCGAAATTGCCTTGCCGAGCTTGCCCTGGAACATTAGCCCATTTTATCACATCACCAGGGTTCTTTCCCCTAATGTTATATGCCTTAACGTGAAGAGGGTCTGTGTAGCTAAGGTTTCCAACACGGTTAACAGCTAAGTCATGCTTGGTCAGAACAACGTCGCCTGGATTCTTACCCTTGGGATGTGACAAGTCCATCGGCCTAGAAGAGTCTAATGCAAGGTATTGTTCTTTTTTAAGTCGCATTCTATGCGGGTTATTCCCCACATACGGCTCCTTGCTTGTTTGAAACACGTCGCCTGGATTCTTGCCTAAAGGATGATCATGCTTACCCTCTTTTGAGTCTAAGCCTCCGTATGCGTAATGTCCGCCACTTCCCTTTGGAACGAAATGCTCAATGTTTGCCTTGACACGCTCAGAGGTTACGTTTCCAAGATTCTTACCCAAAAGAGGATCTTGGGAATTTTTGAAAGGGATCCAAGGGAAACATCTGCCTACATGACTTCTGCCGTTTGGTTGTAATGAAGGCTTACGCGCCTTGTTCCCAGAGGGGCGTAATGATTTCGGCGCTTCACGGACCGCATCCAAATAGTAGTAGTATTTGCGACTCTTGACAAAGTGGAAGATGTGCTCGTAGGTTTGTGTTAGACGATCCTTCACGCTTGAGGGCATAGCATTAGGCTTATGCCAAATGATATCGTTGCGTAGTATCCAACCGTCTTCTATCAGACTGAAGGCAACGCGCCAAGGAATCCCCATCAAACACTTAGGCTTATAATCAGTCACTTTTGCTTGAGGGCTAGGCTTCTCATATAAGTTCCCTGCAACTTTTACTCTACGATAGTTCTGAAAAAGGGTTTTATCGCCTCTCCCACAATGAGAACCAGCGTAGGTATCTCCAAGCACAATATACATACTTCCAGTCTTTTTGAGAACACGTTTGATCTCTCGGCAAATCCAACGCATGTGTTCAACATACATCTGCCACGAAGGCTCTAAACCTAGCTGCCCTTTCCAAGCACCGCACTTGACACAAAAACCAGCCTCTTGGTCGTCATACTTTTTAATGTAAGTCGTCGGCTTTGCTCCATGGACCTCTTCCTGTGTTCCCTTTGAAAAATTGCGGTTCTCATGAACAAGACTCATTCGTTCCTCAACCCATTCATGGCTACAGTTCTCATCACCACCCCACACTGTTTCTGTAGCCTTACCATAATTGCGAAGCCCATAGTAGGGCGGCGAAAACATTACCATGTCGATACTTTCTTCTGGAAAACCTTTCACAACATTAATGCAATCGCCAACTAGGACTTGGTTAACAGGTAACACTTTGGCACCGTCACGCGCAAAACCTGTAGGAAAGGGAAAGTGTCTGCACTAATCGCAAGCATCTTCAAGCGTAGCGCACGTTGAGTTTTGCCTTTGGCGATGTTGTCTAGCCCAATGTTTCTCTAAACAGTCTCTTAGCCACAGAAGGTGCGGGAGGTTGGAAACTGTCAGAAGTTGCGCGGAACATTGGTGCAGCTGGCGGTAGGGGTGGGGCTGGAGGTGCGGGAAACGGTGCTGCTGGGAGAGCGCCTTCTAGGGTTGGTCTAACAAGTGGAGGAGCAGGGGGTGTGGGCGGCAGTTCAAGAGATGTAGCCGACACTGGTGCGCCTAGGGCTGCGAGCATCTGTCGAAGTTCTTCTGGTGAACGCAGTAGGGCTTCTGCTACTCTGCTTGTGTCTCCAAGCCTGAGGCCTTCGACGAGTGTGTCGAGGCTTTGTCTTAGTTCAAGGGCATCGCTGGGCTTCATGTCCACTACTCTTGTTAAGGCGTGCTGTCCCAAGGTGATGAGTTCCCGTCTCAGTCTTTGCGGTGTTGGTTTGCCCCATATTCCGTAGCCCGCGGAAGTTATGCCTACGAGGAAGTTGATGGCTTTGTTCAATAGCCCTTTGGTGAAGAGGTCTGTGATGAATTCGATGGAGGCGCCTATGCCTTCTGCTCCAGCTACAGCAGCGTAGTCCGCGGTGGGTATGTCGGCTTGTTTGGCGAAGTAGTCGAAGACAGGGTCAAGCCAGCTTGTTAGCGTGAACTCTCCGGGTCCAGCCATGCTCTGTTCACCTCAGCTGGCTCGCTTAGGTTATCCGTCCTTCGACGAGCTCCCAGCACCACTTCTTCATCAAGTCTGATATGACGCTCTTGTGCTCCGAGAACTTGCCCCTGAGCCTTATCACTTTGTACTTTTTGGCTAGGATTTTCCACGCTACGTGGCTTGCCACGCCTATGAGCACGTGGATTGTCGCCCAGTCTACGTGGATGATTCGGGGCACGTAGACTCTTGGCGTCTGCTTTCCTATGCCTGCCGCATCTGATGCGGATATAGCTCTTTCAGCCATTCATATCACCATACATGTATCCATAGAGGTAATCTTATTATAAAGCTTTTCCCTTACAATAACAAACGGAGATGTAACAAACATGAGTTGGGGCTGGACAGTAATCGAAGAAAGCGAGTTCGCTGTTCTTTACGATGCTTCCACATGCTGGGTTGTAGAAGACAAGACAACAAGAAACAAGCCTGTAAAGTTTACAGGCGAAACCAAAACCTTGAAGAACATTGCAGTTGACTTCGCCCAAGGCTCGAACGGCATGCCCATCTTCATGAGAGCCTACTACCCCAAAGACCAGGTTGAGTTTCGGCTTGTTAAACGCGCTTTTGAGAGGCTGACGCAGGATAGGCAGAGAGAGTTTGAACGCCTTAAAGACATGCATGAGTCTAGGGAGGCATATGGCTATGGCTGAAGAAGGAAAGGCAGACTGGGAAATCCGTCTTGGAAAGTATTTTGAAGAGCCTGTTAGCGAAGCTAAAGTTGATGGGACGTTTTCAGGCAGCCAGCTTCAGTTGCTGCTGATCGACATCGAAAAGGTTGTTGGCGAGGCGAAGAAGTTCTTAGCTGCCAACATGATCTCAGAGGTGAAAGCCCAGCTAGACAAGATACGCAGTTTGCTTAGGTTCTTAGAGAAAAGAGCCTCAAGGTCGATTGACGAGGTCGCTTCTCTCCTTAAAGCTGGAGTAAGCGAGAAAATTCTCAAAGAAATCTACGGCGTACCAGACGAAGAGATTCAAAGAGCGAAAAAGCTTCTTGAAACCTCCACAAAGGCTCAAGAAGAGCCCATAACAATGCAGAGGATCCGCTGTTCCAACCTCTACCATGCCTTGAGAGCTTTGGAGCCTGTCCTCGCTCGAGCTAAGGAGAAAGGCGAGTCAGACCTCGAATCAGCTGTAAGCCGAGCCATGGAGCTCATCGCCAAGAGGCTTGAAGAATGCCCATCAGAATGGTACATGGAATCCTCAAGCAGCCACGGCTCTTCAGGCTCGAATCCGGGCGTTGATGAACAGGAATACGAAGTGATTAGGGAAAAGGCTAGATTGGCAAAGGCGGAGACGCTAATTTGAGCCTCATAATTGAGGATTACCTAGACGAGTTTGAAAAGTTCTTCGATTTGCTTTTCACGAACACAGACGAGGCAACTGTAAAATTCACAGTAAACGGCATCATTGCAAGAAACATGGACTCAAACAGGGTCACAGCCTACGCACTTTCAGCGCCTCCAAAGTCTTTCTACGCCTACCGCATAGACAAGGAATCCTTCGGATTAATCGCCAACAGAAGCAAAGTGAAAGGAGTCATAAGAGCCCTCAAGGCTACTGGCGTAGCTAGAGCAGCCATCAGAAGGAAAGACAACAAAATAATGCTCGATGAGACTGAAATAGGCGAATTTGAAGAGGAGAAAACAGAGTTCGACATCCCAGAACTCAAAATGGACCTGCCCAACAGAATAACCTTCGACGGGAGGTCTCTCAAACGCTTTCTAGCTCAAGCACGAAAGGCAGGGGCCGACGCTGTAGGCTTCGCATGGCTACTGGCTAAACGTGAAGCTGTGGTTGCTGCTTTCAACGAGGAGGTTTGGCTTACTTTCAAAGACCTCTTCGGCTTAGAAATTTTTCAAGACGCCGGTGCAGGCTACAAAATCCACTTGATTGAACAGTTTCTTCCCCCAACAATATTCCTGAGGAAGCCTTGGCCCGTGGTTAAAGTATTAGGCGCTAGAGCATATCGCATGCCACTCGGCATAGAATACGATTTTGGAACCGTCAATTTCAAAGCGTATGTGGCTCCAAACTACGACGATTCAGCACGTTTCTTAGAAAAGCTCGGACTGCTTAGGGCTTTGACGAAAGAGGATATCCTTAGGCAAGTTGAGAAGAAAGCGCCAACCGCGGTTTCGTCTGGAGAGATTGAAGAAGCCTTAGCAAAAGATGGCTACGAAATAGCCAAAGTTGAAGAAATGCTTAGACAACTCGTCAAAGAAGGAAAACTGAACGTCAGAGAGGCTGGATGGAAAAAACTCTATTTTCTACCTGAAAAGCCCCCAGTTTTGAAGCCTTTAACTGAAGATGTAGTCCTCAATGCCATAAGAGACTTCTTGGAGGCTGCAGATACAGATGCCATCGGCTACTCCGAGCTCGAGAGCTTCTTGGCTAGAGAGTACCTCACTGAACCTCTCCACAACATGCTACTTGGGTTAAAGGCGAAAGGATTGATAGAGTCTAAGCCCTGGCCGACAAGGAGACCGGGCGGCTACGCAGTGGACATGCGAGGCTATTGGACCATAAAGCCTACGGAGCCAAAAGAAGCCGTTGAGAAAGCTGAAGAAATCAAGCATTTGAAACCCTTAACAAAAGACAACGTCTTGTCCGTGCTAACAGAACTGAACAAAGAGTTCAGAAAGGAAGTTATCATACAAACAATTGAGAGGAAGCTGGAAGAAGAGGGCTACAGCATAGAGGGGCTCAACGATATTCTAGTCGGCTTAGAAAAGGAAGGAATCGTCGAGTTTGGTCCTGGCGGAAGATGGTGGGTTAAAGAAGTTGTCGAAGAGCTTGAACGTGCTAAGCCGCCAGCTGTGCCAACAGGCTACGCTAGAGTCCGTTTCTTAAGGGATATGGTGCGCTTCATAGGCACAGACCGAAAAGTGTACGGACCCTTCAGAGCCCACGAAGAAGCAGTCATTCCCGCGCAGCACGCAGAGATTTTCGAAAAACACCGATACATAGAAATCATCAAACAAGGCAGCACCAGAACACATAGCTCGTCAAACCAGCAAACTCCATTCATGGACATGGAAAAACAGCCCATCACACTAGAATACAAGCTTCTCGAGTACGGTGTGCTTGAATGATAGCTCCAACCGAAGATGAAATCCGCAACAAGGCTCACTACCTCTATGACAAAACGCAGGATATATGGTGGATCCACGACCCTGAGGAAGAAGCCTTTCTGAAGAGAGGGGACTTCTGGCAGAAAGCCAAAGAACAGCTTGAAACGGAAACCCCAGAAGAGTGGATTGCCCGATTAGAAAGAAACATCAAGGCTATAAACGAACTAATTGAAAAACACGGCTCAATCGAAAAGGTATATCGTTATGGCACAAGAAGATTCTACGGAGACGAAGAATGGGACAAGCTTGTTCAATCCCACTTGTGGGCTGGAAGAGTGGAGCCCAAAGCCGACAAAGTAGAGTCAATCGATTGGCTTGAACAACGCGAAAAACTTCAGAAAAGGCTTGAAGAAATCAAGAAATTGGCAGAAACTCGCCCTAGAGCTCCAGAAACCACGGGACAAGGGTATATGCCTACTCGCAGAGAAATTCTTGACAAAGCGTTGGAGTTATTCTTTAAAGAGAATCCTGAGGCGCCAACTCCTGAAGAGGACGAGCTTAAAGAGGGGAACTATTGGCTGCGGGCCCGAGACGAGTTGCTGATGACACGGGCTATTCCACTTTCAGAGTGGGAGCGTTACAGAGCAGAAGTGAAAAGCCTTGCCGAAGAGCTTGGAGTTGTGGAAGAGGCTGCGGAAGAAAGGATAAGCCGAGAACGAGAAAAATGGGAAGTGGAAATCCAAAAACTGCGTGAAGAAATACGAAAGCTGAAGCTTCCGCCTGGGCTTCCTATTGAAGAGCTACCTGAAGACATACGGGGCTATGTGAGGCTTTTGCATGTTAACGTTACTGCCAAGCCCGAGAAGAAGCTGCTGCCTGGGTTTAGGGAGCCTACATGGGTTATCCCTGTTCATGATGAGGAGACATGCGATACAGTTGCAATTGTCCACGGGCATCCCTACACCGAACTGGAAAAGTATCAGCTCATAAAAATCACCAACAAAAGAGGCGCTGTTCTAACCGTTCTCGTTTTGAAGGAGGAGTATGAAAAACTTGTTGTTCCAACCCCAACTGAGCCTGAAATTGAGAAAGCTGTGAAGGAGGCTGAGGAAGCCATACCAGAAGTGAAGGTTACAGCACCATTAGACTGGAAATGGATATTTTCAATCGCTCAGAGAGTTCAAGAATGGTTGAAGGCAGCGGAGAGGCAGGCGGAAAAACGCAATTCTATAGCTGTCTACACGCATGTAACATCTATAATCGAGTGGCTTGAAGACGTTAAGGAAAGGTTGCTGGCAAAGACTGAAACACTGAGGATGCATGAGGCTAGACGGCTAGAGCCCGTCATTAAGATTTTGCGTGACCACGAGTATGAGGAGTTGTGGAAAGAGTTCAGCAAGGAACTAAGCGAAGAGGGAATCGACCCGACGCCGTACCGAGCCAGATTCGACGACCTTATCGCTTGGAACATGCCGTTGCAAGACAACCGCGCCATCGTCGTGGACGAGGCTAAGGGCATAATCCTTGAGAAAAGCATAGAAAAATACCTCAAGAAGCTGCCACTGAAACCGACTAGGTTTAACTGGAAATGGGTGGGCTGGGGTCTCACAAGCCTGAGGGTTGACGCTGGCGCGTTGAAGGAAGCAGCCAAGCGTGAGAACGTCGTGCAAGCCTACAGTACCACCACAAAGATGATCGAGACGGCTGAGAAGCTGCAGAAACTTGTTGAAATGAGCCCAGATGTCATAGACTTCAAAGAACTAAGAAAGAAGTCAGGTGACTAAACTCGTAGTAAGACTTCAACACGAGACAAAGACGAAACAGAGCCGACATCGACGCGACATCAAGGCGATGCTGGCGTGAAATCAACACGGCTCGTCGCGGTCTACTACTTACGTACTTAAGCGCTATTTAAGCGCATGTTCAGAGCATGTTAAGATATTGTTCAGACAGACCGCGACGACACGCCAGCGCGTCTCCACGCTGCAGTCACGAGACAAGGTAGCCCAGAAAGGCTTCTGGAGTGGTTTTTGTTTGCGAAAAGTTAAATTAGGATACTCACATGGTTACATAGGTGGTGAATAAATGTCTCAGAACGACGTCGAGCCAGAGGATCAAGGCAGCGTAGACACGGTGCGCGGCAATGGCGTTGAAGAGAAAATTGAGCTGTTCAAAAGCCTTGTCAAGGCTGGAAAAAGCGTCAACAAAGCAATAGCAGAGTCAGGCCTAACCGAGTACAAGTACCGAAAACACTACGCAGAGATATGGAGCGACCCAGAGCTGGCGGCTTTCAAGCCTCAACCTCTCTTTCCAAGGCTTCAGCCAAACCAAAAAAGCGAGGCAAAACCTACCGAAGAAGCAGAGAAGCCCAAGCCGCCTGCAACAAGTGCTCTTGACGAGGCCCTCAAAGGCACAGAAGCCAAAGCCAAAAAGCCCCCAAAAATAACCCCTTCCGAAGCACTAGAGTCCCTAAAATGGTATCAAGAAGAGTTCAACAGAGTCTTCGGAAGAGGCATGCCCGTCGCCATAGGCGTCAGACCGCCCGCACGTGAGGGAGCACAGCCAGAAGCCGCCGTGGCCAGCTACGGCGTTGAAGGCTCACTGAAGCAGGTTAAGGCGGCTGAGGATGAGGCAAAGAAACTCTTGGAAACGTTAGGCTACAAGGTTGTGACGACAGAAACTCCCGTAACGGTGGAGGAAGCCAAGAAGCTTGTGGAAGGCATGGGCTACCAGCTTGTAGACACGAGGCTTGCCAGAGGGGAAGTGGAGAAGATGCTTCAAGAAGCTGAAAGGCAATGGCAACAGCAGCACGATTTAGACTTAGAAACAAGATTGGAGGAAGCCAAAATAGGAGCGGCTGAAAGAGTCGTTTCCAAAGCCATCGACAAGGTCATGGAACCCTTCACATACTTCCTCAAACAATGGTTTGAAGGAACAGTGGAAGCCCGCATGTCCTCTTCAAGCTTACAAACTCCAGAGAGGATAGAAACGCCGTCAAACAATCCTGCAACCAAACCCACAGAACCCGTTCTTCAAAACTTAACTCTGACCAGGTACACGCGAGAACGACCTTCCAGCTCCGAAGAAGAAAAGGGAAAGGAGGCGTCTTAGCTGTCTCTTGAAAGAACTGTGAGCCTTGTCGGCAAGGCAAGCGCAAAAATACTGGCAAAGACGCTCGAAAGAATGGTCGTGGCGCTCATAGCACCCTTCGACGCTGCGCATCTCCAAATCATGGTTGACCACGACTGGTACATTGTCGAAACGGTACGATGGACAGCCCAGCACCAAGCGGATCAAGCTCCTGATTATCCTCCAGAACTCAGCCCACAAGAAAAAGACCGCATAGAAGCCTTGCGCAGACAAACAGTACGCATGGCACTCGCAGCCCTAGGCTTCAGCCGCGTCATAGTCTCAAAATTCCCAAAACCCCTTGCGGAGCAATACCTCAACGTTGCATACGCTGCTAAATGGCTCAAAAAACATCGCCCAGACGTTCTTCCTATCTTGGAAACAGAGAAAGGAGCAAGGTGGCTGCAGAACGAGGTTGAAAAGGACATAAAACCGTACCTCTGGCCCCCACAAAACACGGAGGAAAGCGATAATGCCGCTCCTTAACGTACGACTTATCGACTCGGAGACTGGGGCTCCAATCCGTTACACGCCAGTCTGGCTTGACAGCGTCCAAACTTCAACAGATCAGAACGGACAGGCCCGATTTGACGTACCAGCCGGGACGTACACGCTTAAAGTGCGTTCACCACTTTACGAGCCCTACACAGCACCTGCAACAGTTCCAGGGACAGCCACCGTTAAGCTAAGGCGGATCCTACTGTGACCAGAGTGCTGGTTCTCTATCCCATCGACGACATCGCCACTTCAGCATCAGCATACGTTGCAGATCGCACCGCCAACATGCTTGAAGGAAAGGGCTTTGAGGTCTTCAGGTTTGACCTTTGGAAAGCAAACCGCCTATTGTTTACACTTCAACAGTTGCTGAACCCAGCCGACTTCATAGTCTATGCTGGACATGGCACGCTTGACAGGTGGTTTGGCTCGCTTACTGCGGGCGGAATCGTATGGCCGTTAGCTGACCTTCTCAATTCTGGGGTTCTCCAAAACAAGCTTTGCTATGCTGTTGCCTGTCGAACAAGCCTGAAACTTGGAAAAGAAGCGCCGGCACGGGCATATATGGGATGGAAAGTAGACGTGTTCGTCGCCTTGCCCGCGGCTGAAAGAAACTACTTAGAAGACCTTACAGGTACATTTCTTGAAATTCCCAAGGCTTTAGCAGAAGGCAAAACCGTAAGCGAGGCTTCCCAAGCCTATCTGACTAAATGCGCCAAGCTGAAAGCCCTATACGAAGCCAACTTGGAACAGTGGCCTAACGCGGATTTCTACGCTATAGCTGTGAAGAACAACATGGAAGGCTTCGAGCTTCTAGGAGATCCCCATGCCAGAATCACGTAGAAAACAAGAAGGCAACATCGACCAACTCATCAAAGCAGTAAGAAAGGAACTGCAAGGTCCAGTTAACAAGACAATCGACCACTTGCTGCATCCACACTTTCACAAGTACCCCTTCCTCATAATCATAGACGGACTGCTCCACGGGCTAAACGAAATGGACCCTGCCCAATCAATCCAGAAGTTCCTGAGGTACAACGCACCGAAACTAATTGCAGAACTAGAGCGAGCTCAAAGAAATAAAAGGTGTTGCTGAAATGCAACCAAGAAACAAGCCTCAAAACGAAAAGCTGTTTGAAGCCTTAGCTCAGCAGTGGCCATTACTGGTAGGCGGTGCTGCTGGCTTAGTCTCTGGTGTTGTCCTCCTTTTCGACGATGTAAGGGATTTCGGCGACCTTTCACGCCCACACCATTACATGTGGGGCATTCTTCTAATAGTCGGCGGAGCAATCGCATTGACTGTTGGTTTCGCCAACGTCATTTTGAAGCTTTGCTCGTGACCGGGCTTTTCGCATCGTTCGTCTTGGATAAAGACTTAAAAATAAGGTAACATATAGGGATACATGGATGGTAATCAAATAGACTAGGCGATTTGAATGGATGCATTCTCCTACCTTGGAAAAGCAGTAGCAAAAGTCCTCCGCGGAGAGAAGCTCAGTGTAGAAGAGAGAATCATGTCAAGTCTCCTTAGCTTGGCTGTGGTTGCGGCTGCTGTGCCGTTGGCAATCGAAGCGGGCATGGTCACTTATTCGTATGGAAAGTCTAAAGGTTGGTGGAAGTAGGATGGCTGTTCCAAGAGCGCTCGAAGCGCCTCTGACCGAAGAGATTGAGAGGATAATCAGGCAGATTCTTCCACAAGCGCCAGGCATGCCTGAATTCCCCTTCGAGTACGGGCGCGTCTACCTTGAAGAGCAAAAGTGGTATCATGTCACTTTTAAGCGCACGTTTGCCGAGGCTCCAGCTGTCCTCATCAGCGCTGAAGTGCGCTCAGGATGGTTCAGCCCCAAACGCTACGCCGTCCCAGCAGTCAAAATCAGCATTCCCAAAGTTGAGGTGCCAGGAGTCTCTGTTCCAACAGTAACAGTGCCCACTGTTGCCGTACCATCTTCGCCCGCAATAAGCATCCCGACAATTGAGGTCCCAAGGGCTCCAACAATAAACATTCCCGGCGTCGAAATTCCCAAAGCTCCCACAATCAACATTCCCACTGTCAGTGTTCCCAGCATCGAAATCTCTCGCATAGGCAGAGGCGACCTACGTCCAGTCGTCAGAGATCAGTTCAGAGCCGCACTTGGGGATTGGGGATTGTTCAACTGGGCAAGAAACGCCATAGCTGATGGGCCAGGCTGGGTTGTTGGCAGTTTCCTCAACTGGCTCTGGGATGTGATGATTCAGCCCCAAATCGACAAAGTGCGAGACGGCGTCAACGACGGCTTGAGAAAGATGACGGGCAACACGCAAGCGGCTCTTAACGCTTATCGAGACCAGATTCAGTCAGGGGTCAACGCAGGCCTAGCCGATGCAAGAGCTAAAGTTCAAGCAGCCCTCAACGCCTACAGAGGCTACATCCAAGACTCACTCAACGCAGGGCTAGGTGATGCTCGAGATAAGGCACAATCAGCCCTAAACTCGTCTAGGGGCTACATTCAAGACAGCCTAAACAAGGGACTACTCGACGCAAGACAAAAGGTGCAGACAGCCTTCACCGACTTCAGAGAGCGCCTACAAGCCAACTTCAACGAAACCATAAACTCAGCAAACCGATCCCTAGCAAGCTTCAGAGACTCATCCAACACTTCACTAGAAACCCTACGGGCTTCAACAGAAGCAAACATAAACGCCTCAGCAGACAAACTGAGAGCAAGCGTCGAAGACGCCTTCAACTCGCTCATACCTACGCTTTGGACTATGGAAGGCATGCCAGAAGGCGTGTTAATGACGCCCACGGTCTACAGAAACATCACTCCAACAGGCTTCGACATCTTATCCTTGGGAAAGATGACCGCCAGCTACATCGCCCTAGGAGTGAAAGCATAGGAGAGACTCGCCACGGAAGAACAAGAGATCAGAATTCCAAAGGAGATGGAGAAAGAAGTCGAGAAGCTAGTAAAGGCTCGACCTGAACTGGGCTACAAAACGGTTAGGGAGTTCCTCATCACCGCTTGCTTTCTTCAGATCCTCCGTACTCAAGCAAAAGACGCCGAATAGCATCCTTGGCAAATTCTGTCTTGCTGCGGTAGCCATGCTTCCCCACAATCTTCGTTACTTCAGTGTCTAGCTCCCTAGGAATCTTGTAAACCGCGTAATCTGACTCTTTCTCTTTCTTACCCATACAACTCACCATATATGGTTACTCATAAGATTTTCTTAAGAAAATATAAAGCTTATGCCACAAAACGCTAGGCTTCAAGAAAACCTTCTGAAAAGTAGCTGGCCAATGAACTGAAGCAGGGTGTGCTCCAACCTTCCAGTTTACTCTGTGATAGTGATGTATGTAAAATCTCTTTGTTCTCTCAACTTACGCCAGATGTTGTAGGTAGTTGATGGGCTTTGTTTCGTGAGGATCAAGAATAAAGGATTGAACGTGCTTGGATATGTCCGTTTTTGGATACTGTCCTTTGCGAGGGCTTTCAAAGGATAGTGTCCTTTGCGGGCGGCAGAAAATTCTTGTGGTTTTCTGGCAAATCTCTAGTGAGGCTTGGTTTGATGGTTAAGTTTGTAATCCGAGTGAATCAGCAGAGGACAAGAACATGCCCAAGGATTTTCAGGAAACCCGAAAAGGAAGCCCAATAATGAAGGAAAAACAGCCCCAGCAACACGTAGACTTGAAGGTTGGCCATTTAATTTACATTCGTTACAGAGACCATGTGCTCTACCATAGGACTCAGCCAGAGATCCTAGGCCCGCAGACGCGGGAGTGTGTGGGCTGGCTTATCTACGACTGCACAGACTATATTATATTAACGTGGGATCGGGATGGCGGTTCGCCAACCCTTAAGGGTGCAGATCCAAAGGCATCTGGGCTTGTTCTGCTGCGCAGCGACATCCTGGAGTTGAAGAGGATTGGCTAGCCCTTCTCCTTTTCCAACCAAAGCTCAATGGCTTCTCCTATGGCTTCCCCCAAGGCGCCCTTTTTTCCACCGTATTTTTGGGCAACTTTTACTCGCAGCCTCTTGTCCAATTCATCCGGAATCATTATGGTTAACTTTGCCAGATTCCCTCACCTACTTCTATACGTTGTTATGCCTAAGCGTTTATATAACACTTTCACCATACTTACATCCACACGTATAAACGTAAAGAGGAAAGACATATGACAGCCATAGCGACAACACAATCCATCACCAGAACCCGACAGCTCACAGTAGACGACCTCAAATCTCTGCCAATACTGATGAAACTCGAAGACGGTTTCCTAATCTTGGAGAGGAGCTCTCGAGGACACCCATTGAAGAACACGTTTAAGGTTCCCATAGCACAAGTGCTCAACACAGGTCAGAAGGGGTTAGTTGAATACATCATAAACAGCCTATCTAGGGAGAGACCGAGGCTCATTCCCTTCGTCTTCGAGAATAACTCCCTTCTGAAGCTGGCTAAACATTTGCTCCGCTACTGCACAGGTAGCCCTCAAACCCTCTATCTCTACATTGACTGCATCAGTCGATACGCCTGTTGGCTAGGCTACAGCCCAGACTTAATCATCGCCGACGTTAAGCCGATAGGCGCCATCCCTGACCCCCTGCGAGTGCAGAATCATGTCAGCTTCCTTGAAGATTTCATAGCCGAACTCCAAGACCAAGGCTTAGCTCCCTTAAGGATATGTAACTACGCGAAGTCCGTCAAGGCCCTCTACCGCGTCAACGGAGTGGATTTGAGGCTTCCTCAACCACTCAGCCAAAGAGTCGTCAGAAAAGATAGAGCGCCAAAACCTGAGGAACTCACTAAGCTATTGGACATCGCAGATTTACGTGAAAAAGTCATTGTATCGATGCTGGCCTTGGGGGGATTTCGAGAAGGAACCCTAGTTAAGCTTCTGTACTGCCATGTCCGTTGCGAGCTTGAAAAGGGAATTGTACCGCTCCACATCCATGTTGAAGCTGACATTACGAAGGGCAAATACCACGACTATGACACTTTTCTAGGCCAAGAGGCAGTTGACTACTTGAAGCTTTATCTGGAGGAAAGGCAGCGAGGATCACCAGACGGAAAAATTCCACCTGAACAGCTGACGGACTCAAGCCCCCTTATACGCTGCCAAACGTGTCGAGCGCCCAAACCCATAGGTGAGAAGCAGGTCTACCAGCTAATCCATAAGCTATACTTCAAAGCAGGTCTCCTCAAGCCTAACAGAGGCCACGTTTACGACCTCAAGGTTCACAGCCTCCGCAAATACTTCAAGACCCAACTCGTAGCCTTAGGCGTTCAACCCGACTACGTGGACTACATGATGGGCCACACCGTAGACACCTACCACGACATCCAAAGCCTTGGAGTGGATAAACTCCGCAACATATACGCCAGCGCAGGCTTGACAATAAAATCTAAAACCAAAACCAGCAAAATCGACCTCATAAAAGAGTACATCCGAGCTCTAGGAGTTAACCCTGAAGAGATCCTGACTAGAGAAGCCCTATCCCAGCCAGCTAGGACGTACGCCACTCTTCAAGATCGAGAAGACTATCAGCTAAAGGTTCTTAGTCAAGCCTTGAAAGAATCATTAAAACGCGAACTGCTCTCAGAAAAACACAACGAGGACAGTACCTATTCAGCTCCAGAGCGGTGAGTTCGGGCAGCCCCATCATAGTACTCAAACCCGTTTGGGTATGAGTATTGAGTGCCCCCACGTTTTAGTTTCAGAATTGTAATAGATCACAGGTCTTTCATAAAATTGAAATGCTTATATATTATTTCA
>Ga0315282_10004194_pt1 | contig 25239 bp, 27 predicted proteins | sample YL17G07_20_MG_FD_203693 | JGI IMG/M metagenome (GOLD analysis project Ga0315282, IMG submission 203693) | Sediment microbial communities from Yellowstone Lake, YNP, Wyoming, USA - YL17G07_20 | ecosystem: Environmental > Aquatic > Freshwater > Lake > Sediment | place: USA: Wyoming | collected... | reverse complement strand
TTGCGTGCGCCTTGTTCTTGACCATAGTCCGCATCTTCACAAGCGAAAGCCTATGCCTCACCAAAGAACGCATCTCCCTCACGTTCCTCGGTGGAACATAACTTTCAGCCACAAGATCCGATCGCAGTAGATGCGCAAGAATCCTCGCGTCAACCTTGTCGGTTTTCACCTTTGCAGAAGCAATGGCCTTAGTCTTCAATGGATTTGCCAGCACCACGATGATGTTCCTATGATCCAAAGCGTCGTATATGTTTAGCCACAAGTTACCCGTTGACTCCATCACGACCTTGTCTTCATTTGTGAGTGCAGACACCAGATTTGATATCCCTCTGCTGTTGTTTTCAAAGAAGAATTCGCTCTCTATGTCGCCTTTCGGGCTCATGAGCGCAGCCCTGCACTTGGCTTTGCCCACGTCTATCCCAACATACCTCATCATCTTTTTCATCCTCCTGCTGGCTTCAGGCTGCATTCTCTCATACGGGCGCAACTGGCCCAGTTGCTTAGCAGCTCAGGTCAAGTCCAATCTACAAACCAGTCGCGAAGACCAGGTAGCTCTCGGACTAGCCAGCCAAAGAAACTATCAAACCACGTCTTTCATAAGATCTACAAAGAACAAAGATAGTTTTGATGTGCAACCTAAACATTCTTAAAAGGCTTATATATGGTACTATTAGATTTACTATTCAGAGATGCGCATGCCGAGTAAATTCGAAGGGATTATCTACCAAATGTTGAAAGACGAACCAGTTACACCCAACGAAGTCGCTAAAACTTTGAGGATAACTCATAAGACAGCGCAAAAAGTATTGATGCACCTGGCTCTCACTAAGGACGATGTTAGGTACAAAAACTCCGGTCGGATATATATGTTCTGGAAGGTGAAGAGTTAGGGGCGGTTGGAGGTTAATTTTTTGTCCATGCGTTATACAGAGATGACCTTTGCGTCTCGCGTAGTCGAATGGATTAATAGCATCATTGAAACAGAGAATTTGCCATTTGACAGAGCTGATATCGAAATCTTAGATGCAACAAAGAAAAGACCTGACATAATCCTCTGGGAGAAGAGAATAATCAAAAAGGCTTTGATTCTAGAGGTTAAGAGACCTGATGCGGACCCTTGGGGTGAAGTTTTGGATGATGCCTTGAGTAAGGCTTGGAGAAATAACATACCCTATTTCGCGACATGGAATGTAAACAGATTCTTTTCTTGGGAGACCTTTGCTGCAGGCGAAGTCATCGATAAACTTTGGTTTCCTCATGCAGGCATTGATGAAATTGTGGTCGCGATTAAGAATCTCGAAGAAATAGATAGATATGAAGATGCCATAAAGAAATTTCTGAAAGAATTTCTGAAAGAATTTTCCGAGATATATTATCAGATTAAAGCAAAACCATCACTTGCCGTTGATGAGAGGTTCATCTACAGATTAAGGGCAACGATAGATGCGCTTTCGATTCCTGTCTTTGAAGACTTAAAGAAAAAGCATAAAACTGACCCCATATTCAGAGAGCGCTTGAAAAAATGGTTCATTGAACAAGGATGGACTTTTGCTGCCTCCGATGAAGACTTCGAGAAAGTATCAAGGCAATACGTCTTACTGCTTGTCAACAAAATAATGTTTTATAATGTCCTTGGCATTCAACGCAAGCTACCCAAAATCGAAATCTCAACACATGTCGACGGCAAAGGGTTCAAAAGTGCACTTCAGTCGTACTTCAAAGAGTGTTTAAAAGAGGACTATGAAACAGTTTTCGCTACTAATTTTCTTGATTCCATCGAGCCCCCAGATGAGGCGGTCAGTCAGTTATGGGATTTCATACATAGAATTAGTCAACATGACTTCGCTAAGATAGGTTATGAAATTTTAGGTAGGATTTTTGAAAGGCTTATACCGACTAGGGAAAGACACAAGCTAGGTCAATATTTCACAAGACCGGATATCGTCGACGTTATAGTTGGCTTTTGCGTCAAAGATGCAGATGACAAAGTCTTAGATGGAGGTTGTGGAGCTGGTACATTTCTGGTTAGGTCTTACATGAGAAAAAAACAGTTGAAGCCATCCAAAATGCATAAGGAGACCCTCGAAGAATTATACGGAATAGACATTGCAAAATTTCCAGCTCATCTGGCAACAATAAACCTCGCTATTAGAGGTTTATCCGAAACTGAAAATTATCCGAAGATTCTATGCGCCGATTTCTTTGATATCAACCCAGGAAAGGAATCAATGCTTCTACCATTAGAATACGCAATAGAAGGCTTGAGTATCGAAAAAGTCAGAATCAAAGTGCCTTATTTCAACGCTGTTGTGATGAATCCTCCATATACAAGGCAGGAGGAAATGGAGGATATTTTGGTTCAAGAAAAAGATAAGGCTCAAAGAGTTTGCATCAGCGATTGGATGAGGCTCAGTCGGGGAAAGTATAGAGGCAAAGAAAAGCCTGTGCTTAGTAAGAGATCGGGTATCTATGTTTATTTTTTCGTTCACGCTGCTTCATTTCTCAAAGAAGGTGGACTATTAGGTTTTATAACTTCCAACTCTTGGCTTGATGTTGATTACGGCTACGATTTGCAAAGGTTCTTCTTAGAAAATTTTAAAGTGAGAGCTGTAATTGAGTCTAAAATTGAAAGATGGTTTGAGGATGCAGACATAAACACCGCTATAACAATTCTTGAACGTTGCCAAAATCATAAAGGCAGAGATGAGAATGTTGTAAGATTTGTCCAGTTTAAAAGACCGCTGAAAGATTTCATACCACCAACTGAAAATGAGTCGAAAAGGTGGGAATCCATTAAAAAGCTCGTGGAATTAATAGAACAAAAAGATGAATTCTACGATGATGAAGACATTAGAATTTTCCCCAAAAAACAGAATGAGCTATGGGAAGAAGGGTATGATCCAGATCAAAAAGAATACCTCGGGTCTAAATGGGGCAAGTATATAAAAGCACCTGAAATATTCTTCCAAATACTTGAAAAAGGAAAAGGCAAAATAGTTCCATTAAAAAAGGTCGCACGCGTTGTTGGGGGCATCATAACAGGCAATAATGAATTCTTCTATCTAAGTGAAGAAAAAGCTAAAAAATGGGGCATAGAAGACGAATTCTTAATACCTGTGGTAAAAACACCAAGAGAACTCAGCACCATTTCATTTTCAAAGAAAGATCTGAAATATAAGCTCCTTTATGTGGACAAAGATAAAAAATCTCTTGGTGATACTAACACACTAAAGTATATCGAAGAAGCAGAGAAACGTGGAATCAGCACCGCGCCAACCTTTAAAGGAAGGAAATATTGGTACCAAATACCAGACCTTAAAGTAGCTGACATGCTCTGGCCAGACTTGAGATATGAAAGGCATATTTGCCACGTTAATCAGGATAACGTTCCATTTGAGCACAATTATTATGGCTTCATGCCCAAAAATCCTACACACAGGAAAGCATTGTGCGCCTACTTGAACAGTACGATAGCTTGGTTATTTGTGGAAATCTATGGCAGAACTGGACTGGGACAGGGAGCAATCCGTTTAGTTGGCAAGGACCTTAGAACTTTCCCAGTGGTTCGAATTGATTCCAAAAAGCTTACTCCAGCTTTCAAAAGATTATGTGAAAGACCCGTGGATTCAGTCTTTGAAGAAATAGGTGCAAAATCAGTGAATGATGTTTCTATAGAACGCGTAAGGGACGATCGCCGAGAGCTCGATCGGATTATATTAAGCGAAATCTTAGGCCTTAGCACCGACGAACAGCTTGAAATGTATAAGGCTGTTATTGATCTTGCTAAATCCCGAATTGAGAGAGCAAAAAGCGTCGAAAAACGTGCAAAGCCCGGTGGCATAGATGTGAATTCTCTTGTTAATTCAATAATTGAAGAGATCGGAGGTAAGCTCAAGCGTTTTCCTGATGACTACGTAGGTGCCATCGAATTCGATATCATCCAAATACCCAAAGGTCCCGCCAAGGCGGAGTCCGATCTTCAAGGTTTCTTTGTTAGATTTGGAGGTAAAGAATATAGGTGCAGGTCTGCTTTTGAGGCAAAATACATCGAATATGCTACATTGAGTGGCTACACCTCAATTAAGATTCCCAAAGACGATAGTATAATCAAGAAAGCAGTCGAAGAACATGACAGATCATTGAGAGAAGTTGAGAAACTCATTAATGAATATGTCGAATCATCCGTCCCAGACAGAAAGCTCAGAGATAAAATTAAGCATGAAGTTTGGCGAAGACTTTCTGTTTAATTACAGTCTAGAACCATTGGCGATCTCGTGGTATGGTATTCCCGTTTCTGTCCTTCGTCACCCCGCCTGCATATTGTTTTTTCAAGGTTTTTTTGAATAATGCCACTCCAGTTGTGTTGAACTCAAATATCCGATAGTTATCAGTGTGCCAATAATCACCACGTTCACCTGCGCCCGATCCAGTGGTTCTCATGACAATGCCAGCCTTTTCGAAGTCCTCATGCCATGCAGCTGCGAAAAAAGCCCCTGGAGGTGGTTTCCTTGTGTCGTGCCATTGGGGAGAGACACGCGTGCATTGAAGGGATAACATAATTTCCGGCTTTGGCATCTTTCTTCCGAATTGCCCCAGCGTTTTATAAATGAAATAGGGTTCTTTGTGATACAGTCTTTTCTTATCCATGAATGCTATCAACTTTGACAGAGCGTCAAAATCGGGTGAGAGTGGTTCTTTTGGTTCCCCAGGATTTGGAGGAGGATGCTCTACAGCATGGTAGTAGACATTCCTATTGCTTTGGCATTGTTTGCAGACAAAGTGCTTTCCATCGTATAAAACCTGCCCCCCACAAGATTTGCAAGTTTTTCTTTGTATAAATCTTATTGGAATATTACCATGATTGACTAACCAATCTCTTCGACTTTCCCAATCAACAACAATGTTTTCCCCACTAAAGACAATAAAACCATCATCTCCTCTCTTTTCGGGAAAAAAACTCACCCCTGCTTCTTTAGCCTCTTTTGCAACCAGAGCACGGGCTATTTTATACGGTCTGTCGGACTTTTTGATATTTTCGTCCAATCTTAGGAAGAACGTGAAATCATCGTCGTCAAGAAATTCTTTAAACGCAAGCATACTTCGGTCATGTCTTGCCATCTCATCTGCATAGTATAAGTCATGGCCTTCTGTTGGTCTTTTTATTTCACCATTGTCAATCATTTTGTATAGTCGATCCATAATTCCAAAAAACTTGACCAAATTTCCTTTCTCTGGTGAAACCCTTATCCTCCGATATTGTGTGCCTGTTCTACCTGAGTCCTTGTCCAACAGCCAGGTTAGTCCTGCACTATCTGACTTCATACGTGAAATGATAATTTTATCGGATTTTTTCTTGTCATAATATAAAACCAGCTTAACATTCTTTCCGCCTCTTACCATAACTTCTTGAGTTACTGGCGACCCTTTCGTCACGCCAGTCAAGACATTGTGGATTGCCTCTTTGACTGCTGGCCAATAGCTAACACCAAAGAATATTCTACCAAACAAATCTTCATAGATCTCAAATAGTAAATTGTGTTGAGTGTTGGTTACTTTAATGGTGAAAGATTGATTTTTAAAAGCGATTTGTTGAATTTTTTCAACCGACCAAGGCATAACTCATCCCACCAACTCACCTCATATACAATAGGTGAATGCAGCGTTTATCAACCAGAAGTTATTATTTTAAGTTCGAGCATTTATCAATAGTGGTTGTAATGTCATCAAAACCATTCAAACTGCCTCCAGAAATCCGAAAAGAAACGTCGCAATATGAAGCAATCATGCATGGAAAAGGTCCACTAATGATAATAGCTGGACCTGGTTCGGGTAAAACTAAAGTTTTAGTGTGGAGAGCAGTAAAGCTACTCCTTCAAGACAAGGTTGACCCCGAAAGCATTTGGCTCACTACATTTACTGAAAAGGCGGCACGCCAACTGAGAGCCGAAATTGCAACCATCATAAAAGAATTTGATGCTCCAATTCAAGTATCGAAAATGCTTGTCGGTACGATACATTCTACTTGCCTACAACTCGTTAAAAACTACCCTGAATACTTTCCAGACCTCTTATATCCTCCTGAAATTCTGGATGAGAACAAGCAACTCATCTTTATTCTTTCTAATTACAAGCGTTTAAAAATTGACAGAACATGCGACACCCCGGGACAAAGACCTGATATCGGCAGAATTTGCGAGGTCATGGATCATCTGAACTGGCTCACAGAATTTGAGGTAGCCCCTGAAGACTACGAAAAACATATTCTTGACTTATTCAAAAAAGGCAACAGCGCAGTTAAGGAACATGATATCTGGATGACTAAAACTTACAAGGAATATCTCGCCTTGCTTCAAACCTCAGGGTACTTGGATTTTGGCCAGATACTAAGAAGAGCCGCTAGCGCTATACAAAACGAATTCTTTGACAAGATAATCGGTCAGAAAATCAAGTATATTTTGGTTGATGAGTACCAAGACGTTAATCTTCTACAACAATACATCTTGACTAAAGTTGCCAAAGCCAACCCGGAAACAAATATCACCATCGTCGGAGATGATGACCAAGCGATTTATCAATTCAGGGGTGCTGGGGTTGGAACGCTAAGAGATTTTGAGAAAATGTTCCAGCCGACGAAAAAAGAGCTGGGTACAAACTTCAGGTCATCGAAGCACCTTGTTGAAGCGTCTTCAACATTAATCGCCGCAGGTGCGCCTCCAGAACGTTTCGCTAAGAAATTGCGTTCCGATCCAAATAGAAAGAAAGAGCAGCTGGAAGTGCTAAAGATTAGTGCGAACTTGCTGACTGAGTCTGCAGAAAAAACCGCTAGATTGTTAAAAAAACTAATGCAGACAGGCAAAATAAGAAGATGGGGAGATATTGTAATTTTATTAAGGTCAATAAAACCTACTCACATAGACCCTTATATCACAGCGTTACAAAAGCAAGACATCCCGTATACTGTACTGGGAAGAACAGGTTTATTTTCCACACCTCTAGGCTTAGGATTTCTCCTCTATTTCGATTTTCTAACCAATCCTAAGCCACTCTTTACAGGAGAACTGTTAAAATGTCTACTTCTTGATCTCAAGAAGGAAACTGTAGACGCGATCCTTTCCCTTGACGATAATGTCTCAAAAGATAGGATTGAAAAGTCAAATATAAGTGAAAGAGATAAGCGACTTCTTCTGTTTCTGTTTGACGCTCACGAAAAGATCTCAAAATCAAGGACAACTCCTCTGCAAGCAATTTACTCAATTCTTCAGGCTTCAGGCTTCTTAAACAAAGCTGTCAGTAGCAAGGATGATGAAGCTTTAAGAATGATTTCCAAAATAACCAAAATTGCACGCGAATTCGAGGAAATGCATCCCCCGAATATTCGGGCTTTTACAGAGTATATAAAGGGACTATGGGAAGCTGGGAGAGCTGAGCTGCCGGAAACAGCCATAACCGATCCTAACTGTTTAAAAATTATGACGGTTCATCAAGCCAAAGGTCTTGAATTCCCGGTTGTTGTAGTAGGAGAAGCTGTGGAGGGAAGATTTCCGTCACCTAACTTGGGAGATGCATTCTATAGGCCCAAACAGATCGCTAAACATCCGATAAAGAAAGAATCTCATGAAAATGAGGAAAAAAGATTGCTCTATGTTGCTATGACACGGGCACGTGACCTTCTCATAATAAGTACTGCCGACAAGATTTCCAGTTTGCACAAGCGCACTCCTGGTGAGACACGATGGCTGAAAAGCATACCTCCTCACACCATTGGCACAACCAGTACTATCATCAATCTCATAAGAAAGAGTATTGGGTGGGATTTCGAATTTAAAAAAGAAAGGAAAGTATTCAGTTTTTCCAAACTCAACTATTACCAATTTTGCCCTTTTAGATATAAAATGATAAGAGAAATTAGATTCGCATTCCCACCCAGAACGTACTTTATTGTCGGTAAAAACATGCATGACGCTCTAGAGCACATACATCTGCAAGCAATGAAAGGTTCCATTGTCAAGGAAGAAGACATAGATAGAATCGTTGATGATTTTTGGAATGATGTTGGCCCAAAAGAAATGAATACAAGAATAAAGGGTTCAGTTGGAAAATATTTGAAAAATTATATACATAACTTTCCGGATGTTTTGACGTCGTCTTATGCTGTCGAAAAAGAATTTTGGGTTTTCTTTGAAGAAGGTGTGCTTACAGGAAGAATAGATCTAATAAGAAAAAATGAACAAGGCGAATTTGAGATCATCGACTTTAAGATAGGGTTGATACCCGATTTCGATTACAATGAACAGCTAAAGACCTATCTTCTTGGAGCCAGACTTGGACTAAACTTAGATGTAACGAAAGCTGTAATACATGTTCTGAAGCCAACGAAGTCCGGAACATATACCCAACCAAAAATATTCAGCTTCTCTATAGAGGAAATCGAGGAGACTAAGAAATCGGTTTTACAAACAATAAATGATATTGAAAACCAACGTTTTTATCCTACTCCTTCCAAGGAAAAATGCGAAGAATGTGAATTGACAGGATACAATTTGTGTCCCTTTGCTCAATTGAGTAACTGAAATGATTTATACTTATTGAGTAACCAAACGTGCACGATTAGAGTCAAAAATTACTTCCCTCTTGGAATAGTGTGACTAAGCTTGCCTTTTCGAAAGTATACCATAAAGGATTTGTTGCAATTGCCGCACTCATATTTCTTCACGTGAAAGATTGAATAATCCCATTCCTTGCTTACTCTTGAAATTTCTCTTCCACATCGTGGACAGCTTACCAAGAATTTCCCTCCAGATCCAAAAATGCTTTCTTCATTCATAAGAATTTCGGCTATATTGGAAAGGACTATATCGCTCGCTGAGTATGGTTCGTCATAATTTTTAGCAGTAAAACATAAAAGTAAGATACAAGTAAATTATCGTCTCAGATTGCATATTCAAATTTCGGGCGAAACGAAAAATCAAATTTAGTCGATACTTTTGTGTAATATCATTATATGGGTTTGGGCAATGGAATCTTGAACGAATCGCCGAAAAGCGGTTGCCGTCAATCCTTTGTAAACAATGTCACTGCATTAGGGTTGATTGGGAAAATTTCTATGGTGATGCGTATTGGCGTGGTGTAAAAGTCTCCTTGCAAATCAACCGTGTAGCCAGGCCCCAACTCATCCACTGCCTTCTCCACATAGGTCTTGAATATTTTTGCTATGCGTTCTCTTTCAGGTGTTATGAACGCTGGCTTATTCACAGCCTTTCCCCCTTGTTTTGCTTATGAACCTCTCATTTGTTATGTTGATAGTCTTTGGGTTATGGGTGTTGTTCTGAAACTTGTAGGAAGGATTAGGGCTTTAGTCCTTATATTGTATGGTTATAGTTAGTGTGAAGGTGTAGGCGCGCGCGCTTGTTATATTTGGGGCTCATTTGACTGATTATTGCATTATCGATGACTTTGGGAATACTCAAATTCCATTCATCATCGAGAAATTGACTGAGGTCAATCCTTTGGGCTATTTCATGAGAGTAACTCAAGATTTTCAGGAAGTTGCTTTTTGATTCGTTTGTGTTTCCGAAAAAGAAGTTGAGCATGTTTTGCCTATCCATCGGCATAACTAAGTCTGGCAATATGAAATGCATGACCTTTGAGTTAGAAACTAGTCTTCCACCTGAAACCATAACATGCATATTATCGTATATTTCTCCACACACTGTTTTTACCTCTCCGAAAGCTCCGCTTGGTAGAGTCTCTATTCGGTAAGAGGACAATTGCCTAAAACGCTCCTTATTATCCAAAATGCTTGATTTGAACTCGTCGAAATACTTCATTTTGGCCCCGCGGCTATTCATATCCCACGCAACTAATGTGGCATAAATTAGCTCCAAGTATCTATCAGGCTCGGTAAACAACTCGCTGAGGCGCTTGTTTCTACGCAACCCCATAGTCTTCTTGTAGAAATATAGGTCTGGACCCTTTCTATAATCGAAGTTTTTGATCAGTTCAGGGATTTTTCCAACAAGTTCATTAATCTTTTTCTGAAGCGTAACGGACATTGCTTCACCAAGTAGGACACAGTTCCGTTCTCTTCTTATGTTTTTAGGTTTGTTGCTTTGCGACTTCCAGAAAAATTCTACTGCATCACTTTATGCTCATTGGATAGGTCTATTTTTTGACATTGTGCTTTGTTGAGCCTCATGCTTCTCTTAGGAACGTTGTTAGTGCCCAGCCTTTAGCGCGCGGTGACCATCACCCAACCTCAAACCATACTTCAAACAAAGACTAGCCGCAACTTCTTCGTTGTCGCTTTTCATTGTACTCTTTCTCCTCCAGCCATTTATCAAACTGTTCTAGCACATGCTCCATCTGTTTATGGATGAAGTCTTGCGCGCGCGCTTTCGTCAGGGAAGTGCGCCTTGAGCAACGAAACTTGATGCAGCTTCTCTTCATGTGATGCTTATTTCAAGCGCTGCTATTAGATCGAGTATTTGCTGAAAACCCTTCTCATCTATCTCCCTTTTTCTGGCTATATGATATAGAGAATGAGTCATGTCATTAGCCGTCTCTTTGAAACCGCCTGCCAAGTCGCAGATTCTCTCAACTAGTTCTTTTTCAGAAATGAAATCTGTTGCTGAATCCCTCAAATTTGACAGCAGAACGGCGAAATCAAGATATCTGCTTCTATCGAAGTCAAAGTATTTCTGTCTGTGTCGTTGAGATTTTGCTGGATATTTTTTCTTTAGGACATGGTGGATAATCAGATTCTCTAGCACCTTTCTGCACAAAATGAATGTCGCAGTATAGCAGCCGCAAGTGTATGTCTTGTTTATTTCCTCTAGATGTGCTTTCAACAATTTGTCGGTCGTATCATATTTTGCGATTTCGATTATTTTTCGTCTGCTTCTTGGTCTAGAAGGCGTGATACTGATCTCCTTTGTCTTCAAAGTTCCCAGCGTATCTCTGTCCTCGGGACTGAGAAATCTCCGCACGCTTTCCTTGTGTTTCTGAGCGAACACTTCCGCGGCCGCATTAAGAGTCAAAGAAGGGTTTTTCCGTGCTATCCTGGATATGGCTGACCTTATTGTATGCTCCGAAACCTTTCCCTTTAGCCTCTTGTTCAACCAATTGAGAGTTTTAGGGTCTAGCTCCGTCTTCCTCATTCTTCATGCCTTTTTGGTTTGAGTTTCTTGAAAGGAAGCATTCTTTCTATTGTGTCCTCGCTGACTCCCAGAACATCTCCGATTTCCTTCAGTGTAAGACCAGACTTGGCAAGGTGGATAACCACCAATACATCAAGTCTTCTCAGAATTTCTTTTTGTGTTCTATCCGGATCCGACCTTTTTGTTTTCTTGGTCCGTTGCATCTAAATCCTCTCGTAAACCGTTCTACCCCTTGTTCCCACTGACTTGATGAGCCCTTTATCTCTTAGACGGCTCAGTATGACCTTGGTATTGTTCTCGGTCTTTCCCGTTTCCTTCGCAATCTCTTCTGCGGTGTGCTTCTTATCGCAGAATTTGAGAACCTTCTTCTCTTCTTTTCCTAAACTTGGCTTAGGCAAAATCGTCTTCTGCAAATTGATGAGAATCTCCAATTTGTCTTCGATAGCCTTTACGGATTTCAATAACTCTTCAAACTGTTTCTTGCTCACTTTTCTCCTCCTTCTGTTTCTTGATTTCTTTCATTGGGAATTTCCATCTTATCGTCATCTCTGGTATTCCTGTTGCTGTTTCAATCAATTTAGGGTCAACACCGTCTTTAAGGAGCCTTACGATCAAAAGATTCTTTATTGCCTCCTCATCGCCAATGGGATTTTTCTTTCGCGTGCGCTTCATTTCTTAAGCCCCCGTTTACGCATTTCTGAAAGTCTGACATTAACGACATTCGACGTGGTGCCAAGTATGTCGGCAATGTCTTTAGGAGCAAATCCTGCCTGATGAAGTAGAGATATGCTCTCCGTTGAAGTAAGACCTTTCGTGCTTGAAAGCGCAACTATCCGAATCAACTTGTCAAGTCTGTCCGTTATTTCTACGAATTGCTTATCTTCCATGAAATCACCTTGCCTTAGCATAACACTTCTCTTTGCCTCGTCTTACTTCCTTAACGAGACCAGCATTCTGAAGAAGAGTGATATTGTTGCTTACTTGTTGTATCGCTTTGCCTAGGATTCTTGCTATCTCACTTACAGACCGATTTCCATCACATAGATCATAGATTTTCTTTCTCAAAGGAGACCCTGCAAGGACTTGCCTTTGGGCAGCCTCAATTGCCTCTTTGTGTCCCACTTTCAGAACGTCTGCGATTTCCTTTAATCTGTCTTCTATGTTGTGCAGCACCAACAATATTTCGGTTTTTTCATCGTCTGTCATATTACTCATTAAAGTTTAATGTATGTTAACTCTAATTTAAATCTTTGCCTAGTGCTGTGTTTAAGAATCTCTACGAAGATATCTTTGCTACAATTCAAGAAAGTATCAGTCTCTGAGAAAAGCCTCGATTAGTTCTACTGTCAGAATGGCGATATATGAAGGCGACTTGATTTCTTCCTTTTCGTGAGACATGGGCTCGTTTCAACCGAAGACTTGACAGAACCATAGTTGAAAACATTCATAAGACGGATACGCTTTCACAAGCTACTTGGGAGAACAATTAGTTGGGAAGTTGTTGGATTTTCAATGTAAAAGATGATGAAAACGATAAATACAGTAGAAAAGGGATTGAAATCTATAATCATCGCATGGCCGAAAACTTCTGGGAGATTCGAGAACGTACTGCAGATGGGAAAAGAACGGCAAACATCACTTATCTGAAAAAAGGAGATATAGCTGTCGTTTATCTAGTCGGGATGGAAGGACATTGTTTTCTTGGAACGTGTGTTTTGGATTCAGGTTTTAGAAGGCTGGACAGAGAGGAAGCGAAGAAGATTACTCATGAAGAGTATTTGGATTGGAAACGTGGGGTGTTTTTTAAAGACATTGATAAATGGGACAAACCTTTGCCAATTGAATGCTTGCGAGGAAAGGTGTCCTTCATTCCTATCAATGGAAACTATGGTTCATATTTGCAGGGGAGCGTTAAGAGAATATCTAAACCAGACTACGACACCATTGTCCGTGAGCATGAACTAATACACTAAACGTCATGACAAATAAGTTTACAGTATCCGTGCAAAGAAAGCTTTAAATCAAGCTTTGTGGTTAATGTCAAATCGACGTTTGACGTTTATTGGCGATGAGAACATGACATCAACAATAGATGTGACCGATATCATTTCAACAATGAAGGACGCTGTTGGAGAGAGTTCAGATGTATGGTTGAACGAGCGGATTAGCAGACTTAACCTGCTTCTCAACAAAAACAGGACAATAGTCTCCGATAAAACGGCGATGTACAAGCTGAGATATAGGCAAGCAATGCCCATTCAAATAGGTATTGCAACTGTGACCGTATTTCAGAATCATGCTGGTGACGAAGGAACCAGAAAAGTGAGCCTACCTAAGCAATTGTTGGTTCGTGAGATCATTGATGAATTGTGGTTAAGATTTAGAAAGTATTATGACCAGTCAAGTGTGGCGCTCGTTAACTACTTTCCAAGGCTTGTCAACACGGGTTTCTTGGAAAAACTGGGTGATTCAAAGTACGGGTTAGGAGCGGATTTTGATTGCAAGATCATTAACCTACTGGCTCCCAGCCAGAAGGTGAGCTATTCGAATACCTACATCAAGGCGATGGCGCAAACTGTCGGTTGCGCCGTTTTTACTGAAAAAGAGCCTTGGGAGCATACATCATTTGAAGTTGCGGAAAGAGTTAACGTGAAACTAATCAGCAAGGACATTTTGAGTTGGCTATATCCCCCGGAGAGAACTGCCTCGATCCACATCCTTCCACTTCATCGTGAGCAAGACGTAGATTTTTACGCAAACAATGGAGAAGGAAAATTGGGAATCCCTGCTGTACACAGTAAACTCGAGCAAAGCATTTACAGATATCAAGATCCTTACGTTAATGAAAAGACTATGGACCAAATAGAAGAGGAGCTGAGACTCTTGCAGAAGTTGCCGGTTGTATCTTTTCCAGCTCTAACGGAGAATTGGCCTATTGCCAAGAAATATATAGAGCGGCATTGGACTGAACCAAATTTTCCATTTGCTGTGGTTCCACCCACTGCGCATGGACCAAGAGTCCTGCTTCCCAAGGCGCGTATAAAGTTGTTGGACGAGCTTGATGGATGCTCATATTCGAAATGCAATCTTGAGAAAGATATTGGCCTTTGGACCGCTCTGCCTGTCCTCGTGGGCTATGCTATAAGTCACGCTTCCGATTCGTCTCCTGAAGGCATAATGGAAGGGATTAGCACGCTCAAGAATTGCCTCAGGATGTTGTTGGATGAAGCACCGATAAGACCAACCCAAGCGTCCAAAGTTCAACGGCATCTTCTGGGGGTCATGGTTGATCATGGTTTGGCTCAAGACAATGAGAATGGAGAGTTCCTTGTCAAGAACAGGGCGCAACTTTCCTTGCTTCATGAATATCTAACCATTTGGAGGAAGAGAGCATGAAGGGCACGGAAAAGAGAAAACCATCGATACGCGATGACATTCTTGGCATGCTCAGCGAAAAGAGGATACTGACCCGTGAAGAAATTATTGCCAAGGTGAGGGAAAAGAGAGTAGTAAGTCCGAAATCGATTGAAAAGCAGATGTCTAACCTTCTGAAAGCAGGTGTCATCGTCAGCAAAGGTGAAAGAGAGCAAAAGAAGTATGAATTACCTGAAGGGCATCCTGCAAAGCAAAAGCTCACTGAGAAGTCAATGAAAGAAGATCTTAGAGTGCTGAGCCAATCAGAAATTGAAGCACTACGCTCCGTTGTACACGGAATAGCCCCGCTTCTCATAGATGCTGGCGAAGAGGTAGAGCTCTACGATTTGCTAGGGAGAGTCCATGATTTAGACAAGCTTGTGGCTTCTCACGATTTGTCTGACGGCTATCTTACCATCGCTCGCCTTTGCACTGATTTCTTCAGGCGTTATCCAAGTACATTCAACTTGGAAACTGACTTGCTCTCGACCAATCCTCTTAGAGCAAAGGTCTCGGTAACGGATCCACTTGGCCTGCTATTAGTAAGACATGGATTTGACGACAAGGAGATAAACCAGCTGCAGTATTTCAAGGACAAACAAGATTACCAAACGCAAATAGTTATTGAGAGCGTTAAGAAGCAAAACGAGATAATAGAAAAGATAGACGAAGTTTTAAGGGATTATCCGGATCTCCGTTATGTAGCGAGAGTTTTCGCTCTGAAGAAAGCGAGCCCTCGATGGATTTTTGGATACGAATTTGAAGAAGACCTTCGCAAAATAAACACTGTACTCCAGAAATCAGGTTTGAAGTTTGACGTTGAAAGTGAGGACAGATTGGTCATGCGCCTCATCAGAAAGCCTACTAGAGAAGAAGGCGGGAAACAGAAAGAAGAAAAAGAAGACAGGCAGATAGGCCACTTAAGCTAATGGGATGTTCGAGAACCATTTCTCAAAAGATGGCGTACTGTAAGTTTGTCTGTCTAGTGTTCCCAACCACACCCATCGTCTCCACAAAATCTTTAAACTCTTGGCACAATGCCTAAATGGGTGAAAAGCTGGAACCTTACAAATCATCTAACCTTTCATTTCTGGAACAAAAAATATCATTACAACGTAGACTTGTAACTAATCGAGACGTGCGCGCTAAGATGCCAGCGAAACACAGTTTCAAGTTTAAGTCATAAAGTCTCTGGCTGTGTTTTGATAGCTCTCATTTTGGAGCGATGGGGAAAAATTGGGGCTATCCGAAAAGCCTATCAAACAGGAAATTGCCAAAAATCAATTATCTATAAGATTATTTCATCAACCATAAAAGCCCACAACCGCCAAAAACATCCGCAAGGTAAGCCAGTAATGGAGCACACGATACGGCGAGTAGCCATAGAACACTTCTACAATGCCCACGCACGCTTTATGAAATACTTTTTCTGCCATGTTCCCTTTGGAAAAAAGGAAGTTTACGCTAAAGAAGTAATGAAAGCCAACCTTGAGAGGCTTGCGCGCTTAATCAAAGTGTGCGGTTTTCTTCTGCAAACGAAGGTTTATTTGTTCTGGCAGAATCCAAGCAAGTGTCAAGCGTGATGCGCGCGCGCATCTTGGATAAGGTGCTAAAAACCATGAAGAGAAAAGGACGAAATTCAACCGAAGAAAAACATGAAGAATGTTCAATAATTCCTATAAAGGATTTAGAGGATAAGATTGAAAAAGAACTGCTACCTGCTGCGTTTGGGATCTGTAATAGAATTGAGAAGGCAGGTAAAGAAGAATTTCAATCGCAGCTAAAACAATTCATATCAAAAGATTGCCCGCTGCAAAAATGCGTAATTTTGAAAGGGAACACGGGAAAATGTCCTAATCCTTTGTGTTGGATTGCGGAAGGACCAACTTGGCCAGAATTCTTGACGCCAGAGATGGGCGCTGTTTATTCTTTGCTAATGGATACTTACGTGGAGGCCTTGAATGTCCCTGAGGACCCTGATGAAAAAGTTACTGTCAAAGAAAGCCCACTTAATGTTATGGAACGAAAACTGAAAACCGAAGAAACTCGGAGTCTTCTTTTCGGACTCTTTGAAAAAACTCGAGTTCTTAAGCCACGCCTTTCTATGATCAAAGATATAATTTATGCACATAATGGAGGTAAATACACGTTATCTGTTCCTTGTTTAATCATTCAGATTGAAGGGATTTTGCACGATATGTCCTACAATTTCAAATGGAAATTCAAGGAGGAAGAAATGTATAGAGGTGAGTCTGCGAAGGTTTGGGCTATGATACAAAAGTTGAATGACAAACCCTTTCAGAATGCTCTTACAAATTTTTACACACGAAAGGGTTCCTTCGAAGAATCTCCCAGAAATCTCATTATCCATGGACGTTCAATCAATTATGCAGAGGATCACAAATTGTCAACAGTTCTATTTCTTGTTTTGGTCTATCTCATTGCCTTTTCCCTTATGAATACTTGAGCAAAAAATTACTATCAGATGAGTCAGACATCTAGTGTCATCTTGCGCGCGCTCATTTCTCTCTTTTGCACACGCCCAAACATCTTTCTAAATAGGATGGGAACATCCGATGTATCTTCCAACAGAATGGATAACATACATATGTCCTCTTCTATGGCTTTTTCGAGTTCGTTTTCCGTGAGGGGATTGTTATTGAAGCAAGCATGAAAGAAACCTTCAGGCAGTTCAAGAAACCTTTCACAAGATTCAGCGCGCGCGTTCAGCTAAAACTTTTCCTTTTCTCTTTTCTTTTTAACTTCCGCTTTAGTCGTTGCACTTAATCCGAGGGTTTCCATTAATTCTATCTTCCAATCTATTGCTATTGTTCCATTTGGTCTCTTAACAATTCTCCCTCTCTTATCATTCCCTAATCGTATCTCAGCATCTACATATTGCCGAATTTGTTTTAGAACTTCAGCATTAGCCTCGTTTTCCTTGCGTTGCTTTCGGTGGAAATACCAGCTAGTGAAGAACCCTAATACGAAACTTAATATCAGACCTAAAAACCACAAGGTTATTTCAAATAAATCCATTTGGTCATCCCTTCATAATTCTAATTAGTTCCTTCGGTTCTGCTATTACGCTTTTGCATTTTTGACAAGTCTCAGTCTTTAGCGGTTCATACATGGGAATGAAAACTTTAACCTTAGGCTCTGGAGAATCTTGCTCAACCAAAACCTTGCTTACTGGAACTCTATTCCAATGCCCACAGTTAGGACATTTCATTCTAAGCTTGGTTTTCATGTTGCATCCGATTCTCCTAAATAAAATCGCTCATCTTCTTCGATTTTCTTATTCTTATACCTCCTCTGCAAGTTTTAACAGACGTCCTAAGAACTATAGCCATATGGATCTTTTCCGAGAGATTCTCTGATTTGATTTATCGTGGCGAGACACTTTCTTTTCCTCTCTATGAATGCTTTGATTTCGTTTTGAGACCCTTTCTTCTTTATCAGTGTGGCGATCCAAAACTTCAGTTGACGATGCCTTTCCCACAATATGCCCTCAACTCGCTGAAGTTCATTACTTATTTCTTTCTTTTCCTCTTCTTCAGCGCATGATTTACGCGCCGACAAGAGTTCCTCAGCCACGAAGTATAGTTTCTCATCTGGTGCCTTAACATGGAGCTTTCTTGTTAACTCTTCGTAGTACTTCTTTCGGGAAGCTGATGACATTGATTTGTCTTCCATTAGAATCAAGAATCAATCCACAAATAGTCTCTGAGACTTTGCAGGTCTCATATTGACAATCAGGGGATGGGTGAACTGTGGAGTTACTATAAGAGCTTGTCCTTGTCCTAACGTTGGAACAATATTCCATACTTCGGAAACCACTCCGCCAGTAGTGCTTTTCAATGCGTTAATATTTGGTTCGCTTTTTATGGCATGAATTATACGCGAATTGCATAGTTCGAATATTTCGGTTGGAATATGCGCTGGTTGCTGAGAAACGAAACATAGACAAAGCCATCGTTTTCGTCCTCGTCTGGCGATTATTTTCAGCATATCAACGGTTGCTTCCATCTTCTCACGAGCCTCCCTGCTTATGAAAGTATGGGCCTCTTCAATAACAATGAGCGTCTTCGGCGCATTTGGGTTTTCAAGTTTCTTATCAAAAACTTTTTTCAAGACATCCACTATTGCGATGTTCTTTACGTGGTCGCTGCAGCTACTTACATCTATCACTGTAACTTTTCCAGGTTGGACCAGCTGTTCTGCATCAAGCTCTTCTACGCCTTCCACGTCAAAAATGCCGAATCTGTTAATATAAGCGAGTTTGCCTGACAAAGCCCACCCTGAAGGTTTATTTATCCTGCCATCTTCAATGAGGTCGTAGATTTTTTGAATGGCTCTTGACAAAGTGTATGGCTCACTCTTTCCCCGTTCCTTAGCTAATGGACCTTTTTTAGTTCCCTTTTTTTCTGCCTTTTCACGTTCTATTTCATCAACCAATACAGAAAATGAACGTTCTTGAGCCTCTGTAGCGTGAACCAGCTCGAATAGAATGTACATGTCAAATGTGCCAAAATTAACACCGAAAGGATGCGCGTCTGCCCTGGGTTTTTCACCTGGGGCTGGGTATAAAACTTCAAAATCTTTGACACCTGATGGACTCAAAGCGTAGGCTTTCAATAAATCGATCAGCTCATTAGTAGGTTTGTCCATGTTGACGTATTCTCCTTCCACGTCGAAGAGCACAACTGCGTATTCTTGCTTGATTACTTCTTCAATTAGAGCTTGGGCTGTGTTGGATTTGCCCGAGCCAACAGTGCCAAAGATACCAAAGTTACGAGGCAAGATTTTTTTGTCCGTCGAATCTATGAATATGTCTACTTCGTCATATCCATCAAGCTTCCCAAGCAAAAGATCCCCTGCCGATCCAGTAATATTATGTATTGTCTTTAAGTCCAGTTCTGACACTTTAGATTTAGGGCGAGGTCTGGTTCTACTCGGTAGTAATCTTGTTCCATCATACTCGCCAAGAATTTCAACACGATCCAAGGCATAATATTTCGGAATGATGGGGATTGTATCTCCTCGTAGTATGGGTGCTTGAGCTATCGCTGAGTCTCGTCCAACTTCTTCTGGAATGAAAAACGGGCCTTCTACTACTCGACCCATGAATGTCTTCCCGTTTGGGTTTGTGTCGGATTTTTCCGATAATTTCACGTATTTATTACGGAATACCGCATTTGCTATCTCAGATAGTGTTAAAACTTCGCTGATTGTGTTACTTGCACCAGGACGGTCAAAGTGGACGTATCCAAGATCCATTTATTCATCTTCTCCTTAACATTCTTTCTGGCATGTCAAATCCGTAACCGAAATATCCTCCCTTTAAAGCAAGTTTGTGCTCTATCAATTGGTTGAAGTCATCTGCAGCCAACACATGTTTGCATATGGAATCAGCATAATCAATCAATAGTGGAAAACCTCTGAGACTTTGATTCAAACTATCCCTCATCACTAAGGCAGCAGCTTCGTCAAAATAGTCTTCGTGGGCCTCAAAAATGTATGGCTTTGGTCCCACTCTAAATACTCCAATCTTGATTTTCGATAAGTACTCTTCTTTAAGATTTTTCAATGTCTTCCTTTCTTCTGCATTCCCGACAGCTTCCTTGATCTCCTCTTCAACGTCATCTGACACATAATTGGCGAAGAGATATTCCCCAGGCTCAAGTACAATACCAGCATTCAAATAACTGTACTTTGTGGACCCAGAGATCACGCCAATGAATTTCTTTTTCTTAATCAATTCTTTGGCAAGTTGAAGGCAGACCTCAAACGCCCCGTGTCCAATTCTTGGAACTCTGATCTCCATAGGAACTATGTGGCCATGAATGAATTTCCATTCTTCTTGCCTATTGAGAGCTATTTCTCTCTCTTTATACGACATGATCCCCTGAAGAAATAGATTTGATACACCACTCCCTCTGCTTAGCAATTCAAAATATTCTTTAGGGTTTGAAGCTAACTTCTCCGCAAATTCCCGTTCAGAAATGTAGAGAACTCTTTCTATTGTGTCATTTTTGTACGAAGTAGAAACAACTCCTATACGACATCTCACACCTGTCAACAAGGGAAAAGCACACATCGTTCCATCGGTTGCAGACACTTTCCCAGAGTAGAGGACATCGCCTGCCTTCTCCAGCTTTTTGACAGAAACGGTAGCGACATGTTTCCTGAAATGCTTTTCTTCTATCAGGTATTTTCTGTACTCTTCCCTTTTTTTAAGGGATTTTTCCAAGTCCTCTTCCATTTTCTTATCAGATTCTTGGATAAATTTGTCGAATTCCTGCCAATTTTCACTTTGAACTATCTTTTGGAAGTCTTCCGCCATATGCAGACCCACCAAAACAATACTTTAGTTTATGTTGCCGAAAATGTAAGCTTTTCGCTGCGGACAAGTCGCATAGCGCGCGGTACTGAACTTCTCAACTTGAAAGCGTCTTGAAGAAATTTTAATCCTTTTTTGAACAAGCGGGACAAGCTGGATGTCTTCGCCGTTGCGTGCTCTTCAAGGAGGAACGTGCTCAAGTATTATTCCTGTCTCATTTTCTCTGGGTAAAACTCTAAAATTATATAACCAAGCAGAAATAATAAGAGTTCAGGGAGATGTTTGGTTTACGAAAGAAAATTGTCACGGACAGAGGCTAAAAGACACTTCATTTACGTCGATGAAAAACATAGAGACTTGTTTCCACCGCAAAGAAGAAAATTCAACATCCTTGTAAAAAATCAGAAAGTTGAGGCAACAATAGACTCCCAATGGAGAATATGGGCTGCACTTTTTTGGGATGACCTGCCAAGCTTCGAAGAAGGCGACACAATTGTTATTTCCAAGAACCGCGATGGTTCCTTTATGGTTGAGGTAGAAGGCTAAGTTAAATGGTTAGTCGTCTGGCTGAGATGTTCGAAGATGCCAAACTTGTCGAGAAAATTAGGCGACAGTTGCCATACATGTTCCAATTGGCTGAATTAGAGAGTTCGAGAGCTGGCAAAACGGGAATGGAGGTAGGCTCCGTTCGAGAAAAAATACTGATTGCACTCTTAATTTACAAGTTTGGAGAAGAAAATGTTGGGACTGAAATCGCCATAACAGAGCGTGAGGTCGATGTAAAACTTTTTGGTCAACCAGTTTCCATCAAGACTATTACTGGACTTGGCGGTGTCAAAATTATTTGGACTGTAGATGCTCAAAAATCAAGAGAATTTCGTGAATCTTACACTCCAAAATGCGACACCCTTCTTGCATTAATCAGGTGGGATGGATATGGCGGCTTGTACTATATTCCCCTTGAAGCACAACACAAAATTTTCAGAGCCCTGGGAACGAATGGATATATTAAACTGCCAAAAGAGGGCACAAATCCTCGCGGAGTCGAATACACCAAAGAGGCATTGGTGAAGCTTCTAAAAGACTCTGATACAAAGGAGATTGAAATTGAATACAGGAAAACCAAAATAGAGTTCAACGCCTATAAAAGGTGGGTAGACCTTTGGAGACAGGATTTTACTCCGTCACGTAGTCAACAATCTTTGTTTGGTTAGCCATGTACTCCTTAATTCTTGTTCTCCCTCTCTCAACATATTCCGGGTTGTTATCGAGGCAAACATAATGGCGACCTGTTTTCAAAGCTGCAATAGCTGTCGAAGCAACGCCTGCAAACGGATCTAAAACAACTTCTTCCTTAAACGTGTAAAGTTGAATACACCGGTAGGGCAACTCAACTGGAAATGGCGCAGGATGGCCAACTTGCTTAGCAGATTCAGGCGAAAAAGTCCATATGCTTTTTGTGAATTCCAGAAATTCATCTTTTGTAATGGTCCTTTCCTTGCCTTTGCTGTTTCGAGAGAATTTACCTTTGGAGAACACGAGGATATATTCATGCGTGTCTCTTAAAGTTGGGTTTGCTGGGGATTGCCAGCTGCCCCAAGCGGTGCTGACTCCCGCACCGGCGCCTTTGTCCCATATGACCTCGCCGCGCATTAAAAAGCCAATCTCTAACATGGTGTCGATTATGAACTTATGGTATGGAATGTAGGGTTTTCTCCCGACGTTAGCAATATTGATGCACGCTCTCCCGCCGTTAACGAGCACTCTTTGAGTCTCAGCAAACACATCTTTCAGCAAACCAAAATACTCTTTCAAGTTAAGGTTTGCGTCATACTCCTTTCCAACATTGTAAGGTGGAGAAGTTACCATCAAATGAACACTGGAATCCGGAATATTGCCCATTTTCCTACTATCTTGGCACAGAACTTTGTCAAGAACTTCAGGTGGTATTGGATTTTCAATCTCTGACAGTGTTTCATTGATTTTAGACCCTTCGTACATTCGGCTACTGTAAAAGGGCGTTGAATCGTGATTCTCTCTCTTAGACACGCCAAATCTACTTGTTCTTGTGCCTCTCGTCTTACCCATTCCCTTTACCTCTCTTTGTTTTTGTTTAATGCTTCTTCCTTTACATATGACTTTTCACCTGATATTTTAAGCGTTTTCATTTTATATTTCCTTGATTTTTTTGCGTATTTCCCAGCCCTTTTCGCTTAGGATTCTGCGTACTTCTGGTAGGCTTAGGGCGAACTCCACATGTTTGCAGTTGTCAGATCCGCAGTATTCGCATAGAACCTTGTCGGGTTTAAAGTAAACGTCTATGATTCTTCCTTTGGACGTGTGGTTTGCGAGGCTTCTGTCGAGAATTCTAACTCCGCGTTCGCTTAGGTTGAAGTGCTCGAGGGGCGGAAGCTCTGGCGGTGTAGGAACAAGAATTTTAAGTTCTTCGCACCTTTCTCTCACTGCGTCTGTTATGAAGTCTGCGAGGCTTTTGTAGCCTGTTTCAGGATGCGCTTTTATGTACTCTTCTATTTTGTTCACGAGTTCCCTTTGGAGGCTTACTCCACGGTATTTGTCTACGGGCATATACCTTACCTTTACTTTATCTATACGACAGTCAAGCTCTAATAAATTTTTGCCTGCGCTAACCCGCATTTTTTAATCAGTCAGAGCGGTAAACGTTAAATCCTTAAACCTCACGAATACCACACAAACAAAGCTTAAGTGAGGTAAAATGCCAGGTGCAAATTACAGAAGCGTCACACTCAACGACCAGCTCGTTCAACGAGTGCAGCAACTCATCCGCAGAACCGGAACCTACCACAGCATCGCCGAGTTTGTCTCCGAAGCTATACGCTTAAGGCTCGAAGTCGTCGAAAAACAGTGCAAAACTGAAGAGGGGAAAGCCGAAGTGGAAGTTGAGAGGTGAGCGTTTGGTCAATCTTGTTGAAGAATGGGAAGTTCTCGAAGAGTATGCTGGAGACAAACAGGGCTTCTATCAAGTTTTAGGAGACGGCGAAGCTGTAGAAATCCGAGTAGCCATCGGCAGACTAGGCTTTAAGAAAGAATTCGAAAACAAGAACGATCCACAGCTCAGCCGCATTCTAGTCTTCTGCAAATTTCGAAAGTTCATCAAAGTAAGCGAGAACGTCAGGGACGAGTTCTTCTTCAAATAAAATGCAAGTGAATCTTTGAAGTGGTGGGGAGTGGCTGACTTCCACATAGAAACGTCGGCTGCTGCGGATTCATTGTCTGCACTCGGCAAAGCCGGTTCCATAAAAAACGGGAAGTTGGACCAAGGCCAAGGGTCCACCGGCACCAGCCCCCCATGCCCAGAATGCGGTTCAGCAAAAGCATGGAAAGACGGAATACGCGAAACAGCCTTTGGCCCCGTGCAACGCTATTTGTGCCGCAGCTGCGGATACCGCTTTTCTGATCCTAACTCCAAACAAGCTCAGAGACAATTCAATGGTTCAGGCATGTTAGAGCACGTTGAAAGAATTCATACGAAGAAATTAAAAAGCGAAACTGCCATACTTACTTATTGCCGAGTGAGCGATGAGCCGATAAAGCGAGCGTCCACCGGTCAGCTAAGGCTGGTGAAAAGCTTGGCCGAAGTTGAAACCCGAAACCAAGAAAGGGCCGCGGGGGCCACACTAGATCAAGCGACGATTAAAGGTAAACTACTGCAATTTGGCTTATGGCTGCAAAAACAAGGTTATGCGGAACAGACAATAAAAGCATGGACAGTTTGGCTAAAGGGCTTCGTCAAATTGGGCGCTAACCTCTGGGATCCTGAAGCTGTTAAGGAAATCATGGGCAAGCAGCAAAAGTGGAGCAGTAGCTATAAGATGCTTCTAATGTATGCCTACGAAAGCTTCCTTAAAATGGAAAAGATTACTTGGACGCGACCGAAATATGTGCAGGCTGAAAGTTTCCCTTTCATACCAACAGAGCAAGAGCTGGACCAATTAATTTCAGCCGCCAGCAAAGTCATCGGTACATTCTTACAAGGACTTAAGGATACAGGAGCCGACCCGGGCGAATTAGCCAAACTCAGATGGACCGATGTTAACAACGAAACTAGGACGGTTAATATTACACCTGTTAAGGGACATACTCCCAGGATCCTAAAAGTATCCGAGCAATTCATAGACCGCCTTGGACAATTGCCAAAAAAATCAGAGAGAATATTTCCAATTAACATGTCAAACAGATTCTTTGACCAAAGAAAGCGTATCGCGCATAAAATGAGCAATTTAAGGCTGCTAAAAATCAGCTTCAGAACCTTCCGACATTGGAAGGGCACAATGGAATATCACCGGA
>Ga0315282_10004193_pt1 | contig 25242 bp, 17 predicted proteins | sample YL17G07_20_MG_FD_203693 | JGI IMG/M metagenome (GOLD analysis project Ga0315282, IMG submission 203693) | Sediment microbial communities from Yellowstone Lake, YNP, Wyoming, USA - YL17G07_20 | ecosystem: Environmental > Aquatic > Freshwater > Lake > Sediment | place: USA: Wyoming | collected... | reverse complement strand
TCCGCCTTCAGGCGGATTGTTCGTGCAATCTGTGCCGGATGCAGGGACCAGGTGGTGGAGGCGTGGGCCATCGGACGCGCGGTATTCTAGCACGGGGTGGCGAGTGAACATGGACGATACCAAACCCATGAAGAAGATCCGCTGGTCCTCCGCCTGGTCGGAAGCGCGCACCCTGGTCTGGGCGCGGCGCTGGCGCCTGGCGCTGGGCCTGCTGTTGATGCTCGTCAATCGCCTCGCCGGCCTGGTGCTGCCGTGGGTGACCAAGCCGCTCATCGACAACGTCATCGCCCAGCGGCGCGTCGAGATGCTCGGCACGCTCGCGTGGGCCGTCGGCGCCGCGACCGTCGTCCAGGCGGTCACCTCGTTCGCGCTGTCGCAGATCCTGGGCATCGCCGCCCAGCGCGCGATCACCGACATGCGCCGCCGGGTCGAGGCACACGCGCTGCGTCTGCCTGTGCGCTACTTCGATTCCACGCAGACCGGCGTGCTGATCTCGCGCATCATGACCGACGCGGAGGGCATCCGGAACCTGATCGGCACCGGCCTGGTGCAGCTGGCCGGCAGCCTGGTGACCGCCGTGTTCGCGCTCGGGTTTCTCCTGTACATCAACGTGCGGCTGACGCTGCTGACGATCGTCGTCCTCGCGGCGTTCGGCGGCGCGATGAGCTACGCGTTCAAGACGCTGCGCCCGCTGTTCCGCGAGCGCGGCAAGATCACCGCCGACATCACCGGACGCCTGAACCAGGCGCTCGGCGGCGTCCGCGTCGTGAAGACCTACACCGCCGAGAAGCGCGAAGACCTCGTGTTCGCCCGCGGCGCGCACCGGCTCCTGAGGAACGTGGCGAAATCGATGACCGGCGTGTCGGCGGTTTCCGGCTTTTCCAACGTGATCATCGGCGTGATCGGCGTGATCACGATCCTGATCGGCGGGCACGCGATCATGGCCGGCCGCATGACGGTGGGCGATCTGTTCCAATACATCACGTTCACCGGCCTGATGACGATGCCGATCGTCCAGATCGCGTCGATTGGGACGCAGATCACCGAGGCGTTCGCCGGCCTCGATCGCATTCGGGAACTGCTCGACACGCCGCGCGAGGACGCGGATGACGGCCGCAGCGTTCCGGCCGAGGACCTGCGCGGCGATGTCGAATTCGAGGACGTCTGGTTCGAGTACACCCCGGGTGTGCCGGTGCTCAAGGGCGTGTCGTTCCGAACGGCGGTGGGCGGCACGACGGCGCTCGTCGGATCGTCCGGATCGGGCAAGAGCACGCTCATCAGCCTGGTGATGGCGTTCAACCGTCCGACCAGCGGCACCATCCGCATGGACGGCGTCGATCTCTCGACGCTGCGGCTCGCCGACTACCGGCGTCACCTCGGCGTCGTCCTGCAGGACAACTTCCTGTTCGACGGAACGATCGCGGAGAACATCGCCTACGGGCGGCCGCACGCGTCGCGCGCCGACATCGAGCGGGTGAGCCGGATCGCGCACGCCGACGAGTTCATCGAGGGGTTCGAAAAGAAGTACGACACGGTGGTGGGCGAGCGGGGCGTGCGCCTGTCGGGCGGCCAGCGCCAGCGGGTGGCGATCGCGCGCGCGATCCTGGCGGATCCGCGCATTCTCCTGCTGGACGAGGCGACCTCCAGCCTCGACAGCGAGAGCGAAGCGCTCATCCAGGACGGCCTCCGCTCGCTGCGCAGCGGCCGCACGACGTTCGTCATCGCGCACCGGCTCTCCACCATCCTGGCGGCCGACCAGATACTGGTGATCGAAGCCGGCGAGGTGGTCGAGCGCGGTACCCACCCCGAATTGCTCGTCCTCGGCGGCCGCTATCGCCAGCTGTACGACAAGCAGTACCGTTTCGAGCGGAACCGGTTCATCAATCCGGGAGAGGATTTCATTGGATCAGTCAACAGTTGACCAACCGTCGACAGTCAACCGTCGAGAGACGGATGGCCGTCGCCGCGGCGCAACCTCTGAACGGTAGACTGAGACTGTAAACTGTCGACGAGCAGCGCCCTGTGATACCGTTAGCGGCTGGTCCTCTCCAACCGTCAGCAGAGCAGTTACAACCATGCACCTGAGATCATTCGTCTATGTGGCCCTCATCCTGTTCGCGGCAGCCGGCTGTTCCCGTCAAGAGGGAGCCGCCTCCGCGCAGCAAGCCGGCGTGCCGTCGCACGCAAGTGGGACGTCTGCCCAGCCGCAGGCGGGCCAGACGGCCACCGGCACGGTTGTCGAAACGATGGATGCCGCCAGCTACACGTACGTCCGCGTCAAGACGGCCACGGGCGAGATCTGGGCGGCGACCGGGCAGTTCAAGGTCGCCGTTGGCGATCGTGTCGTCGTCCCGCTCGAGATGCCGGCAAAGGACTTTCACAGCCCGTCGCTCAATCGCGATTTCCCGTTGCTCTATTTCGCGTCGCACATCGATCGCGAGGGCGAGGCGCCCGCGGCGGCGGCAGGGGGTCAGACTCCTCCACCGGCCCCGATGATGCCGGCCCACGGGATGACCGGCGCGCCGGCGACTGAACCGCTCACGGCGAAGATTCCGCCGCCCGACGGCGGTATCAGCATAGCCGACGTATGGACCCGGCGAGCGGCGCTGGCCGGCAAGATTGTGACCGTGCGCGGCAAGGTGGTGAAGTTCAACGGCGGCATCCTCGATCGCAACTGGATCCACATCCAGGACGGCACGGGCGATCCGAAGGACGGCACCAACGATCTGGCGATCACCAGCCAGGGCGCAACGAAGGTCGGCGATATCATCACCGTTTCGGGCAGGCTGACCGTGAACAAGGACATCGGGTCGGGTTACAAGTACGCGGTGATCGTGGAAGACGCAACCATCCGGTAAGTTCCGGCCCTCAGGCCGGGAGGTCGATGGTCGATCGTTCAGCGCGGTCAACGATTGACCATCGACGACTGACCATCCACCGCCCACGCACACCGCCCACGCACGCACCGCCCACGCACGGCTTGACAACGCCCCCCCCCAAGGGGGCTAACCTTTGATTGGCGCGATCAGGAGGCGCCGGCCGGCATCCTCGTGTACCCGCAGCGGAAGAGGAGCCAGGCAATGAGGCATCCTTCTGAATCCGCCGTCAAAGGAACCCGCTCGCGGCGGGTCGCCGCTGATTGCGGGGACTTCCCCGGCGCTTCTCGTTCCGCCAAGCCCCTCATTGAATCCCTCATTGACGACTCGGCATGGTTGCAGGTCCGACGTCGGCTGGGGATCTCCGCGCGCCAAGCTGAGATCCTGCGCTTCCTGTTCGACGGGAACGCCGAGAAGGAGATCGCCGATCGTCTCTCGATCTCGGAGAGAACAGTGCACGCGCACATGACGCGCATTCACCTCCGCCTCGCAGTGCACAATCGGGCGCAACTCCTCACGCGGGTCCTCGTGGCATTGGCGGCTCCATCAGAGCGTACCCAGTGAAATAGGGCCCTCCGGCTCTCGCCGCCATGCGATCGGTGGCCGCACGTCCTGCGGCGTGCTAACCGTCGACGCCACCGCCGGCACCACCGATTGCCAGGTGTGCACCCCGGGGCGTGCGCCGAACCCTCAAGAACGGTGTAATCGGTTCAGCGTACTCTGTTCAGCGTACGCTGATTGGCCGACTTGTGTTCGCGGCCTTCGCGAGTCCACACTGTGCGCTATCGCACTGGTTCGTCCCGCCTCAGGCCGCCGATTCTCGCGTGCGGCCGGGGCTGCACAAGAACGTCAGGTTCACCGCGAACGGCACCGGACAGTCGTCCAGGCAAGACCGCGGAATGACGCGGCGACGGTGCGGTGGTTCGTCCAGATGGAAGGATTGCGGGGGGCCACATGACCACGGGGCTCAGAGCAATCGTTGCGATCGTGACTGCCGGAGCGGGTCTGGCGATCGGAATCGCGTGCAACCGGTCGGCGCAGGGTAGTCAGCCGGCTGGGGCCGCGGCTCTCGCAACGACGGCGGCAGCCCGCCCTGACGCGGTAGTCGCGACCGTCGCCGGCAAGCCGATTACGGCAGGAGAGGTCGAGACCCGACTCGGCAACCGCCTGCTCCGGCTCCGCGTGGAGGAATACACGCAGAGACATCAGGTACTCCAGGAGATGATTGCCACCGCGTTGCTCGAGAACGAGGCGGCGCGACGCCATGCCACGGTCAGGGATCTACTGCAACAGGAGGTCGAGAAGAAGGCCCGGCCGGTTGCTGATGAGGAGGCCGGCGCGGTGTACGAGGCGTTGCCCGATCGGTTCCGTGGCGTCGCACAAGCCGATGCGATGCGTTCAATCGCCGAGAGCATGCGCCGGCAGCGCGTCAATCAGCGGCGGCAGGCGTTCACCAAGGAACTCGAGCGCGCGGCAGGCGTTCGAGTTCTCCTCGAACCGCCGAGAATCAACATCGATTCCTCGGGCGGGCCCTCGCGCGGCCCGGCGGATGCGCTCGTGACGATCGTCGAGTTCTCCGACTTTCAGTGTCCTTACTGCGCGCAGATGGCGCGCATCCTCCATCAGCTCGACGCCCAGTACCCAGGGAAGGTCCGCCTGGTGTTCCGCCATTTCCCCCTGCCGATGCACAAGGACGCTGCAACCGCGGCCGAAGCCGCGGCGTGCGCGGGCGATCAGGGAAAGTACTGGGAGATGCACGATCGGCTCTTCGCCGGACAGAAGAACCTCACGAGGAGCGACCTGGGTCGCTATGCGGCAGACCTCGGACTGCAAGCAACCAGGTTCGCGGCCTGCCTGGATTCGGGCAAACATGCCGCCGACTGGCAAAAGGACCGCGCCGACGGCGAACGGTACGGCGTGACGGGAACGCCGGCCCTGTTCGTCAACGGCCGGCCGGTCTTTGGTGCCGCGACGATGCTGGATCTGGGCGCGGTCATCGACGAGGAACTCGAACGGGCGCAATCGCTTAGCGCCAAACGGCTTCCATGACGCGCAACCATCGCTTCGGGTGCACCCTCACGTGAAAGAAAGTGGAGGTGGTTCGATGCACAAGCGATTATCATGGCTCGGCGCGGTTCTGAGTGCCGTCGTGGTCGTCTTCGTCGCCAGCATCGTCACGAACGCCGGCGCACCGCAACCGCGCGCCGCTGGCGACGAGGCGTCGTTGGCGACGGCGTCGCCGACCTCGCCGCCGAACTGCGACGAGTTCTGCACCGAGGAGACGGCCTGTGAGGATGCGTGCCGGTACGGCACTGACATCACCTGCGGCGAGTACGCCCAGTACGCCCAGGGTGCGACGTGCGTCAGTTGCGGGAGTGCCTGCAACGCGTATGGGTCGTGTGACCTCCAGTGCCTGGAACAAGGCCTCAGAACTTGTGGGGAAACGCAGTACGGGTGCGGATCGGCACCAGAGAACTGCAGTTCCGTCTGCCACGAACCGAGCGTGTACTGCAGTACTGCGTGCTGGGATGGCTCTTCGACTACCACGTGCGGTGCGAGAGGCTACCGCCGTGACGAGCCGTGCTACCAGTCGGCCTCGGACTACAGCGGCGTCTTCGAGCCGTACTACCCCTGGTGGGATCCCGAGCTACAGGAATGGGTTACCGACTGCTACGTCTGGATTGCCAACTTCCAATACGACCCGTGCCAGTCGGGACCAATCGAAGATCTCTGGTGCTCGATGATGCTCGTCGGCGCTGACCAGCCACCGGGTACGTGCTGCGAGACGTACGGCTCGATCTACGGCTGTAACAACGTCTATGGGTGCTGAGAACGGCCCCGGTAGCACACCAGGGGTTGGTCGCCGCTTGTGCGGTCGTCCGAGGGTGAGCGTGAGACGCGCTCAATTGCGAGGTCTGGCTGCGGTGTTTCTTGCCGCCGCGCTCGCAGCGGGCTGCGCGCGTTCTCCGACCGCCCCGACGGCACCAAAGCAAAGCACCCCCATACTGGAAATTCTGGGTCCCCAGGCCATTCTCGTTCCCGGAGAATCGGCGCAGCTCCAGGCGATGAAGTATTTCAATGGCACGTCAGCGGACAGAACGACGTCGGCGAGCTGGGTTTCGTCGGACGCTTCGGTCGTCACCGTCTCGCCAAGTGGGCTCGTGGTGGCGATTGCCGCCGGCAGCGCTGACGTGTCCGCAACTGTGGATGGACTGGCCGCGACAATGGGAATCCGGGTCACGGCGTCGCACATCCAGTTGACGGGCCGCATCGATACTGACGTCGCCGCAGACATCATCGCGCAGAACCAGGAAGTCGGGTACCTGGCGAACCCGCACCCGGGAACCGTCACCCGTTTCGATCTGCCGATCCGTGTCTACGTCGACCCGGGATTCACGAGAGCATTTGGGGATTGTGCCCAGCGTGCGGTCAAGGCCTGGCAGGCTCCGACCGGCCTGCCGATTGTCCTCATCGCCGCGAACATTGAACCGCGGATTCAGATTATCGTCATCCCGACAGACGACAACCGCGCGCGCACGCTGACGGACTCCGTGAACCTCGACAACAGCTTGCGGGGCGTCAGCTTGATCATGCCGACGTCCTGGGGGTACGGCTGCCCGGACAGGTACGAGGACAGCGTCACCCATGAATTCGGCCATGCCCTCGGCATCATGGGCCATCCAGACTGGGGCGGGGTCATGGCGTATCTGGGATACGGCAAGTGGTCAGGATTGAGGCGTCCGAGCGAACGCGAGGTTCGCATGTTGGTGGAGCTCTACAAGTTGCCGCTCGGCGCGCACGTCGAGCCGGACGGCACGTGGGTCGTTCGTTAGCAGGACGGAGTCGACGTCGAATCGCTTGCGCGCGAGAGTGCGGAGCCACGAGACCGCCCGTTGCTTGACAGGTTCTCGATGCGCATGTACTCGGCGATCACCTTCGGCTTGGCCGTGTTCCTTCATTGCAGCCCGACCAACGCGCAGGAGAACGGCGGAGTCCGGCTGACGTTCGCCTACCCGACGTCGGTCGGGCTCCTCTGGCCTAATTCGAAGACATGTGCGCTTCGCCCCGAGCTTGCCGGGGCGGTCCGGTCGGGCGAAGCGACGATCACCTCCGGCACGAGTGAAACGTCGCCGAGCGGATCGAGCGACAGCCGATCACTGGGGGCCGGAGTCAGCGCCCTGTTCTACGTCCGCCAGTGGGACGCGCTGCGTGCTTACCTCACACGTCGTTTCGCATACACACGGTCCACCACCACGAGGGACACGGCGGACAACGTCACCTCCGGGTACCTCGTCGCGGGTTCGTTTGGTTTCGAACACGCGCTTGGGCGCAGGTTCGGCCTGTTTGCTGAGCTCGGCGTCGGATACGACCGGCAGCGGGGGTCGAACAAGTCCTCCCTGCTTGGCACGATCACGACGATCGAGTCGACCGCCACCACCGTAGGTCCGAGAAGCGGCATCGGGGCGATCTTCCGGTTTCAGGAGCGCGAACGATCTCCGGGCATGGTCCTGGCGCTTCACGTGGGCTAATGCGCCCGGCAAGAGGAGGGGCCCATGCTGCCTTCTCGGACCCCAATCGGGCCTGTTTTGATCTGTGTGCTGACGTGGGCGGGTACTCTCCAGGCGCAAGGCGCGCCGCAGCAGCCGGTACGTCGGGTGGCGCGCGAGACCTCGGCAGCGCCAGCGCAGAGCGGCGGCGGGGCTACGTCCCACCCGGGCGGTACCTGGCGTTCGCCCAGGAAATGAGCGGTGCGGGGCGAGGCGCGGGCGGAAACGCTGCGAGACTGCGGTTCGCGGTTCAGCCCCTGGTTGTTGCCGGCCAGGACATCGCGGGACTGGCCATGACGCTGAGCACGGGCGGCACGGTAGCGGGGACCGTGTCGTTCGAAGGCACGAAGACGCAGCCGCCCCGGGATCTTAGTGGGTTTCGTGTGATGGCGACGGGTGCGCGATCGGCGATCGGCGTTCCTGCGTCGGTATCACAGGTACGCCCTGACGGCACGTTCGCCATCACCAGCGTTCCACCGCTGCTGGTGCTGCTCGACGCTGCGGTCCCCGCTCGCGCCCCTGACGCCAACGGGCGATCTCCCTGGCAGTTGAAAGGCATCTATCTCAATGGCCGCGAGATTAGCGACACTCCAGTCGAGGTGCCTGCGGAACAACCGCTCTCCGGGGTGGTTGTGGTGTTCAGCGACAGCGTCAGCGGCCTGACTGGCGCGGTTCGTGAGGGCTCCAAACCGGTCGTGGCATGCGCCGTGGTTGTGTTCTCTTCCGACCCGGCGCTGTGGCGTCTGCCGCAATCGCGATATCTCCGCATGGCGCGAACCGATGCGGACGGCCATTTCGACATCCACCCGCTGGCTCCGGGGCGCTACTACGTGCAGGCGGTCGCGCACCTCGACCCGCTTCAATGGACCAATCCGGACGTGCTGGAAAGACTGCGGGAAGCGGCGACTGTCGTCACGGTGGCAGAGAACGAGACGAAATCGATCCATCTGTTCATACCCGGCCGATGACCGTGCGCGGGTGACACGCCGGCGGCGGAGGTGTTGCAAGTCGGGGCCTCGCGACCAGACGTCGCGACCGAGATCGGCGGCGGCGCGTCGGAGCTGCACGACCGGCTGTTCATCGGACACGCGCCGATTGTGGCCTGTTTCTGCTCTGTCGTCTCGCGCCGGCCACCGCGCGGGGACCGCTATTGACTATCGACCTCCGCCCGTTTGACCCCTCCCATGACGCTTGTTATCATCCGCCCAATTCATCACACCGACCTGCCTCTTCTTCTCGATAGCGCAGCTTGAGTCGTTTCCCGCCTCGTCAGGAGGATCCCAATGGTCTCGCGGCACGGCCTTGTCAGCCTCGTCACCGTCTTCGTGCTCGTTGTCGCCGGCGCCTGGAGCCTGCATGCGCAGGCCACTCGCCAGCCAGCCGGCGCGCAACTGCAACCGGCAACGAGCATCGATGCCACGATTCTCAGCTCATTCCGCTGGCGCAGCATCGGCCCGCGGCGCGGCGGACGATCCATCGCCATCTCGGGCGTGCGCGGCCGACCGAAGGAGGGCTACTTGGGCGCAACGGGCGGCGGCCTGTGGAAAACGACTGACGGCGGCGAGAGCTGGACTCCGGTCACCGACGGCCAGATCCACAGCTCGTCGGTCGGCGCCGTCGCCGTCTCCGAGACGGTTCCCGACATCGTGTTCATCGGCATGGGCGAATCCTGCATACGCGGCGACGTCATGGAAGGCGACGGCGTGTACAAGTCAATCGACGCGGGCAAGACCTGGACGCACCTGGCCTTTCCAAACGCCCGGGTCATCTCGAAGATCCGCGTTCACCCGTTCAACCCGGACGTCGTGTTCGTTGCCGCGTTCGGCCGCCTCAGCATCCCCAGCGACGAGCGAGGTGTCTACAAGAGCGTCGATGGCGGCAAGACGTGGCGCCGGACGCTGTTCAAGGACGACAGGACCGGCGCGGTGGACATCGCCATCGATTCACGGTGTCTGCAATTGTCAGCGGCGATGGAGGATCGGCCGAACGATATGCGGCTGCCGGAGTTACGCCAGCGGTGTTCCGAATCCTCCGGGTCGGTGCCGTCGCAGGCCGTCTTTTCACCGAAACGGACACGGGACCTGCAGCAGGCAACACGGTCCTCCTCGGGTATGGATTGTGGCAGGCACGCTACGGAGGCGACAGGCAGATCGTAGGCCGTACGATCCATGTCAATGGCGTGCTCACCGAGGTCGTGGGCATCCTCCCGGCCGGCTTCGGCTTTCCGCTCAGCCAGGAGCTTTGGCTGCCCCTGCGCGTGAACGCTTCTTCCGCTGCAGACGGTGCGCCGGCTCTGGACGTGTTGGGACGGCTGAAGCCCAGAACCCGCCTGCCAGAAGCAAGGTCGGAGCTGACCATCCTGGCAACGCGTCATCTGCTTGTTGATCAAGGAACGAAACCGAGCGCCGGTGTCCGGGCCGAGGTACGGCCTCTTGTCCGGCGCTACGTCAGCCCGCAAGCCGTGGCCTTTCTCGGCGTCATGCTTCTGGCGGTGTCGGGCGTCCTGGTGATTGCCTGCGCAAACGTGGCGCATCTGCTCCTTGCCCGAGCTGTCCGACTGGAAAGGGAGCTGGCGCTTCGGTTGGCCCTCGGCGCCACTCGCGGCCGCCTGGTGGGCGACATGCTCTGGGACGCGGGGGCTCTGGCTGCCCTTGGTACCGCCGGCGGCCTCGTGGTGGCCATTATCGGAGTGCGCTGGGTCCGGGTCCTGCTGGTCAACGGCGGCGTCCCGCCATGGGCGCAGACTCGAATCGACGTCCGTGTAACACTCTTCGCGGTCGCGCTGGGCGCACTTTCGACGCTGCTCGCCGTCCTGCTACCAGCTCTGCGGGCGACCCGTGGGAGGGGTGGCGCCCTGGTGCAGGATAGTCACGGGACGACCAGCGTCCGGGTCGGCCGGCTGTCGCGCTGGCTCGTCGTTGGCGAAATCGCAATATCGTGCGCCCTTTTGATACCCGCAGGACTCGCGACAAAGAGCCTGCTAAGGGTGAATCAACTGCGATACGGGTTCGCCGTGGACGGAGTATTCGTTGGGCGCGTGCATTTGAATCAGATCACATATTCCACCGACGATCAGATTCGTGAGTTTCATCGACGCCTCGCTGCGAGTCTCGCGACACTTGCGGAAATCGATGGCGCGGCGGTCACGACGGAATTGCCCGGCTGGTTGGGCCGTTGGGCGACGGTCGACTTCGATCGCGCTGCCACGTCTTCTCTGCGTGAGATCCGCTGGAGCGCCGTCACTCCAGATTTTTTCCGCACATTCGAGATCCCGTTGCTGCGAGGACGCGGCTTCACAGAAACCGACAACGCGACCGGCACACCCGTGGCGGTTGTAAGCGCGGCGTTTGCGCAACGGAATCTGGCGGGCGGGGAGCCGATAGGCCAGCGCATTCGCTTCGGGTCGGCCACCGGCAGCCCCGGGCTATGGCGCACCATCGTTGGCGTTGTCGCCGACGTCATTCCTGTGCCAGGCGTGAGAGAATCTCAAGCTTTCTACGTCCCGTTCGCACAGCAGCCGACGCGGGATGTACTTGTCGCTGTTCGAACTGGCACCACGCGCTCGCACGTCATCCCGGCCGTGCGGAGGAAGGTGGCGGCGCTGGATGTGGAAGTACCTCTCTACCAAGTGGGGTCCCTGCGGTCGTACATCGATCAGGCAGCCACCTTCCACAGGGCGTCAGGCGGGCTGCTTTGCGCTTTTGCCGCCGGCGCTCTGTTGCTGGCGACCATTGGGACGTACGGCGTCGTCACTTTCTCGGTTCGTCGGCGAACGCGCGAGATCGGCATTCGAATCGCTCTCGGCGCCAGTCCGATGTCGGTGGGCCGGCTGATTCTCTTCCAGAGCGCGCGGCAAGTGGCGACCGGCATCGCGGCCGGTGTTCTTGTGGGAGGGTGGTTGGGAATGTCGATGCGTATCGCGCTCTTCGGCGTGGCGCCGCTCGATCCCGGCGTTGTCGGCGGCAGCGCCGTTCTGCTTCTTGGGGTCGCATGTGCGGCGAGTTGGAGACCCATCATGCGGGCGATCCGCGTGGACCCGATGGAGACGCTGAGGGTCGAGTGAACTTCGATCAGGAGGACCGCCTCGTCGGGTTCTTCCTGCCGTCACTGGGTGCCGGCCTTGTCATCGCGGCGGCGCTGGCGTTTCTGGCCTGGAATTCGTCCGACGCGTCAGTGGCCACCGTCTCCTCAGCTGGACTTGTCGTGGCCGTCGCCCCGGGCAATGCTGACGTGTTGCGACTGTCGTTCGGTCTGCGCTCGCTCCGCTCTCGTACTTCACCGCCTGGAGTTGCGCGGACTCACCCGGCACGAGGATGGCGTGGGGGCCAAGCCTTCCGGTTGACTTCGTTGGGCAGAACGTCGAGCCGCGCATCGAGATAATCGTGTTGCCGACCGACGATAACCGCGCGCGCACGGTGACGACCTCCGTGAACCTCGACAACAGCTTGCGGGGCGTCAGCTTGATCATGCCGACGTCCTGGGGGCACGGCTGCCCGGACAGGTACGAGGACAGCGTCACCCATGAATTCGGCCATGCCCTCGGCATCATGGGCCATCCAGACTGGGGCGGGGTCATGGCGTATCTGGGATATGGCAAGTGGTCAGGATTGAGGCGTCCGAGCGAACGCGAGGTTCGCATGTTGGCGGAGCTGTACAAGCTGCCGCTTGGTGCCCACCTCGAGCCGGATGGGACGTGGGTCGTTCGTTAGCGGGACGGAGCCCTCGTCGAATGGCCCACGCGCGAGCGTGCGCGTCGCAACAAGACGGCCTGTCGCAACATTCGAAGGTCCGGAATGCGCATGTACTCGGTGATTGCGCCGCGCTGATCTTGATCCTCCTCGTCTACTGCAGCCAGGTGCACGCACAGGAGAACGGCGGAGCGGGACTGACGGTCGCCTATCCGACGTCGATCGGACTCCTCTGGCCTGTCTCGAAGACGTGTGCGCTTCGACCGGAGCTGAGCGGAGCGATCCGGTCGAGCGAAGCGACGATTACCTCGGACACTGGTCAAAGGTCGATCTGTTCATACCGAGCCGGTGACCTTGTGCCGGTGAACGCGCCGGCGGCGGACGTGTTCGTTGTCGAAGCCTCGCCGCCGCGAGGCGCTCGACGTCCTACAGCTCGTCGCGACCGAGATCACCGACGAGCGTGATGGGACGGTAGAGCAGCCCGATCGTCCTCGGTCACTCCAAGGCCGCCCGCACATCCGACCGCGAGAAGTCCGCGCCCTTGTACAGCAGTGGGTAACCCGAGTAGCGGGAAAGCGCGTAGGAGCAGCAGTCACCGAGGTTCAGGCCCGCCGGATGGTGCCGCCTGCCGAAACGTTCGTAAGCTTCCCTGGCAAGGAGCGCTTGCTCGGCGGTAAACGGGATGACCTCGATGCGGAGACGCTGCACCAGGGCGTCTAAATCGAGCAATCCGGCCTGCCCCTTGCGGGCGGCGATGACAACCGAGCTCTCGAGGTGGGAGAACGCGCTCAGCCAGCGTATCGAGCTGCCGGCAAGACACGTCATCATCTCGTCGGCTTCCGGCTCGCCGAGCAGGACGGCGCACAGTGCCGACGTGTCGATGACGACCTCGCCCGTCACGGCAGTCCTCGTTCGTCGTATCCCAGGATCTCGTCGGGCGTGCGCGGATCCAGGTCGGGCAGGGCCGCGCAATGGGCCGCGATCTGCCGCAAGACGCTGAGATCTCCCACCGAGGCCTTCCGCCCGCGCAGTCGGGCGAGCCGCTCTTCGAGCGCGTGGATCACCGCGTCGGTTCGCGTCTCGCCGGTCTCGCGGGCAACCTCCGCCGCGAGTAATTCGGCCTTCCGATTCTTGATGCTGAGCGCCATGACGTTGTTCTCCAACTGGACCGGGGCTCCGCCCCGGAGCCCGGCTCGGTCGGCCGTGGGGCCCCCACCGCCCCACTCCGCTCCCTCGCGGGCGCGCGGTGCGCGCCGCCGTGATGCGGCAACGAGAGCAGAATTCTCGTACAGGGCCGCATAACGGCCTATTCTTCGGTCGGCGACCACCTTCCATGCATTTTACTACCTTCTACCTCGGTCGATGACCCACTGACCACGCAGCGCGCACCTTCGAAGCTTCGGCTGGGGATCTCCGCGCGCCAAGCTGAGATCCTGCGCTTCCTGTTCGACGGCTACGCCGAGAAGGAGATCGCCGATCGTCTCTCGATCTCGGAGAGAACAGTGCACGCGCACATGACGCGCATTCACCTCCGCCTCGCAGTGCACAATCGCGCGCAACTCCTTGTCAAGGTGTTCGCCGCACTGACGGCTTCATCAGGCTGGGACGAGGACGGGTGAAATACATCTCTCCATCTCTCCGCGTCACCGTGCCGCCGGTCGGCTGCCTCACATCGTGCGACACGCCAATCTCAGTGCACGCACTACCGCTTGCGTCGTGTCGACCGCGGCGCCGTGCCAAGATCGCTCGAACGCGGTAATCGGATCAGCGTACGCTGTTTAGCCGACTTGCTTGAGCGTTCGTCGCGACCCTACACTGCAGCCTTGGGCGTCTTGGGCGTCGGACTGCTGGGCGTCGGGTCGGCCCCCGTCAAAGGAGTACGTGGAGTGATGCTCAACGAGCGTGTTCGTTGCGTCGTCACGCGTTTGTCCTCCGAGTACCTGCTCTTAACTCTATTGGTTCTCTCACTTGGAGGAAATGCCTGCCTGGCGTTTCGCCTGTCGCTGGGTGCCACGCCGCAAGCCATCACTCTCACCCAGGGCACGACCGTCCCGTCGTTCGAGGCAGTGGACGCCAAAGGGGTGACACGCACACTTCGATTCTCACGTCAGCTTCGGCCGACGGTTGTCTTCGCGTACTCGCCAGACTGTCCGTGGTGCACGCGCACGTGGCCCCTCTTCAAACAAATAGCAGACGCCGCGTCTGACCGTTTCACGTTCGTAACGTTGTCGGTTGGGGCGATGCCTGTCTACCAAGACGTGAATGTCAGTGCTTTTGCGCGCCCTTCTCGGCTTGGCTTCGATGCTCTCCACCTTGGTACGGTCCCTCAAACGCTCCTCATTGGAGTTGACGGCAGAATTGAGAGAGCGTGGCTTGGTGCCTATGCAGGCCAGACGAAAGCCGAGCTGGAACGGCGCTTTGGAGCATCGTTTCATCGCTGACGCCAACTCGGGCGAGGTAGGGGTTTTTGTAAAGGAGGCTGTCATCATGCAGAATGCAAGAGTCCCGCGTCGGGTCGGATTGTTTACCATCGCTATACGTGCATTTGGCTCTGGCCGGACTGGAGGTTCGGCGACCAGTGGTCGTGGTGCGAACCTGACTGAGTCCTACCCAGCGGCGTTCGCGCGTTCTCGCGCGCGTGACTCGAGAAGATTTGGCGGATGCTGCAGCGGCTGCCGCGATAACGTCATTGGAGAACGCCTAATTAGTTCCCGAGAGATCCTTGTGGCTCCATCATGCGTTCGGACGCCGGCCCGAATTGGGAGGGAGCCGCGCAAGGGTACTCATGGGAACGGCGGGTAATTGCCCCGCTCGAGGAGGGCGTTAATTAGATTAACGGGCCGGCGGCTCGCCGGCAGCGGCTTGGCGCCAGAGATTCGTTCGGGGACCGATCGTACCGTGGGTATGAGACGAACGACATCGTGCATCTCGCGTCTTGGGTGGGGGAGCGACGTTCGTCAAATCCCTTCGTGAGGCGGCCGCGGTTGTCCCGAGTCGGCGCCTGTGCTAACCTGCGTTCGCACAGGCGTTCGGATGTCCGCTGCTACGTCCGGCCAGCGAGCGTATCCGAGGGTCAGTTGACTGTATGATGCAGTCTGGCTACCGACATGGATCGCGTAGCGCGCCCGTGTCACGGCGTTTCGAGCACGTTTAGAGCTGCCGCATCCTGCTCGGTCCTCCTGGCGCTCGTCTTCCAGCCGGGCTACCTGCCGCAGGCGGATCCTGGTGGTCTCCACGCCCTGCAGCCGTACCTGGACATCATCGAACAGTACCGGCGCGGCAACACCGACGCCGCGGGGGTGACGTTGCGTTCATGGCCCGAAACCCAAACGGTGAAGGCTGCCCGCGCCCTCATGGATCGGCGATCTCCTGCCGGGCAGATTGCCGACGTGCCAGCAATGTTCGCCGCGGCGATGGCACATAGCGACGTCGCTGTGATCGCTCTCGAGACGGAGCATCCTTCCGAGGCGGCCTTTCACTTGGAGATCGCAGCTGACCTGCTCGCCTGGACCGAGCTTGCGGTGAAGGACTCTCGGCAGTGGCTGTTCGCAAGGCGCGATTGGCGACTGGCGATCGTTCGCGTCCTCAATTTCTACTTCGCGTCCGATGTGGAGCAGTCGCTGCGTCACCCTCAGGCCTGGGTCCCAATCGAGGTCAAGAAGCTGCGTGCAAGAGATTTGACCGAAGATGGCGCGGACATGGAACTTGCCGTCGGTTCGCTCGCCGAGGGGTTCTCGTACATGACCGCCCGGGACCCCAGCCGTCGTGGCAACGCGGAGGCTGTCCAACGGGAATACCGGCAGCGCGCTGGAGAGCACTTCCGGCGCGCGCTCGTGCTCAACCCGAACCTGGTCGAGGCGCGCCTTCACCTGGGCCGAGTGCTCTTGGATGAGAAGCAGATCGCCGATGGTGAGATCGAGCTTCGCGCAGTGGTTGCTCGAACCTCGAGCCCACGTGTGGTCTATCTGGCGCTTCTCTTTCTCGGCGGCAGCGCGGAACAGCGGCAGAACATCGAGGAAGCGGCCGGACTTTATCGAAAAGCGATGGACGTCCAGCCAGACAGTCAGGCCGCAGCGTTGGCGTTCGCCTATGCGAGTGAGCGCGCAGGACGGCTGGACGTCGCGCGCTCGGTGTTGGCTTCGATGCTTCGTCGTAACCAGGGACAAGAGCCTCTCGTGGACTACTGGGTCAGCTATCGACGGGGTCAGTTCCAGGACGGATTCGACGCGCTGGACAAGTTCAGGGCAGCGGTGACCCGGAGATGAAGACGCCCAGGGCGCTCGCGATCGTGACGGCCTGGCTGGTTGGTCTGGCGCCGGCCTGGATCGCCGTTGGCCAACGTCTTCCGACCTTCCGTGCCGGCGTGGACCTGGTGGCCGTCGATGTCTCCGTCACTCGCGGCGGGCGGCCCGTCGCCGGGCTCAAGCTCGAGAACTTCATTGTCCTCGACAACGGCGTGAGGCAAAAGCTTGAGGGAATGGTAACGGAGCGCGTTCCACTGGACGCAACGCTGGTTTTGGATGCCAGCGGCAGTCTGGGTGGTGGCAGACTCATAGAACTGAAACGCGCCGCGGAGACGTTCTTGAGTGGTCTCTCCGCCCAGGATCGCGTCTCGCTCATGACGTTTTCTCACAAGGTGCTGCTACGGTGCCCGTTGACATCGGACTTCCCCGCGGTTCGCGCGGCCCTGGTGTGGACGGAGAGTCACGGGGCGACGGCGCTATATGACGCCACGTACGTGGCGCTCAGGCTCCCCGAGCCGGGTCAGCGTCGCGTCATCGCGATCCTGTTCACGGACGGTTTCGACAACGCGAGCTGGCTGTCGCCAGACGAGGTCGTCGATGCGGCCAGGCAGTCGAACGTGATCATCTACGGAGTCACACGCGCGGAGTATGCGCGGAGTCCGCGTGGTGCAGTGTTCGCTACCAACGGTGGTTCTGCGCTGGACTTTCTGCGATCGGTCAGCGACGCGACCGGAGGGCAGCTCTTTCGGACCGAGATGAACGATAGTCTGGAGGGCGCTTTCGTTCGTGTGCTGGAGAATGTGCGCGCGCGGTATCTCCTCCGGTATTCCCCGGACAGGCTTACGCCCGGCTGGCACAGACTCGAAGTGCGGTTGAAGAATGCCAAGGGCGACGTGACGGCGAGGCGGGGCTATTTCGCCGCGAATTAGCAGCGCAGCGCGGCAGTCGGGCGCACCTGCGTCGCCCACCCAGGTTTGACCGTCCAACGGGCCCTTGCTATCATCCGCCGCGATTTTCCGCCTACGCTCGCCCGGTTTCAGGCGGGCTACGGCGAGACTCCGCCGCAGCTGCGCGACACGAGTGCCTGCGCAGCGAAGGCGAGCCCGCCTCTTTCGCACGGCAACGCCACCTCAGCATGCCTGCTTGGCAGGAGGATCCGCATGCGGCGCTCAAATCATCGTTTTGTCGGCCTCGTGGTCGTCTTCTCGCTCCTCCTCGCGGGCGCCTGGTGCCTGCACGCGCAGGCGGCCCGGCAACCCGCTGTCGCGCAGCTGCAGCCCGCAACGAGCATCGACGCCACGATCCTGAAGGCGTTCCGCTGGCGCAGCATCGGTCCGCAGCGCGGCGGACGATCCATCGCCATCTCGGGCGTGCGCGGCCGGCCGAAGGAGGGCTACTTCGGCGCAACCGGCGGCGGCCTGTGGAAAACGACTGACGGCGGCGAGAGCTGGACTCCGGTCACCGACGGCCAGATCCACAGCTCGTCGGTCGGCGCCGTCGCCGTCTCCGAGACGGTTCCCGACATCGTGTTCATCGGCATGGGCGAATCCTGCATACGCGGCGACGTCATGGAAGGCGACGGCGTGTACAAGTCAATCGACGCGGGCAAGACCTGGACGCACCTTCCGTTTCCCGACGCACGCGTCATCTCGAAGATCCGCATCCATCCGTTCAATCCTGACGTGGTGTTCGTGGCCGCGTTCGGCCGCCTCAGCATCCCGAGCGAAGAGCGAGGCGTTTACAAGAGCGTCGATGGCGGCAAGACGTGGCGCCGGACGTTGTTCAAGGACGACAAGACCGGCGCGGTGGACATCGCCATCGATCGGCACAACCCGAACGTGATGTTCGCCGCGCTGTGGGAGGCCTACCGCAAGGAGTACACGATGTCGAGCGGCGGGCCGGGCAGCGGGCTGTACAAGTCGACTGACGGCGGCGAGAGCTGGAAGGAGATCACCCGCAACGCGGGATTGCCGCAGGGCGTCGACGGCAAGATTGGCGTCTCGATTTCGGGCGCCGACTCCAATCGCGTGTACGCGATCATCGAGAACGAAAACGGCGGGCTGTTCGCGTCCGACGATGCGGGTGCGACGTGGAAACTGACGAACGGGGCGCGCAACATCCGACAGCGCGCCTTCTACTACACGCATGTCACCGCCGACCCGAAGGACCGCGACACCGTCTACGTCCAGAACGTCGGCACGTTCAAGTCGACCGACGGCGGCAAGACGTTGACCAGCTTCGCGGGAGGCGATTCCCACGATCTGTGGATCGATCCCGACGACACCAGCCACATCATGCACGCCAGCGACAGCGGCGGCGCCATCACCTATAACGGCGGCCGTCAATGGAGCGCGCGCACGTATCCGACGGGACAGTTCTACCACGTGGCGACGACCAAACATGTGCCGTACCACGTGTGCGGCGCGCAGCAGGACAGCAGCACGATCTGCGTGCCGAGCGACACGGGGCTTGGCGGCAGGGGCGGACGTGGTGGCGGCTTCGCCGGCGGCGGGGGACGTGGCGCGGTTCCCGCGACCTACGGCGCCGGCGGCGCCGAGCCGGGGTACATCGCGCCCGATCCGAAGGACCCGGACGTCTTCTTCGCGGGCGGCAACAACGGCTCGTTCATGACGCGGATCAATCGCAGGACGGGCGAGAACCGCGAGGTGGGCGTGTATCCGCGCATGTTCTCGGGCGAGCCGTCGAGCGCGCTGGTCGAGCGCGTCCAGTGGACCTACCCGATCGTCTTCTCGCCAGTCAACCCGAACGTGCTCTTCACGGCGACGCAGCATGTCTGGAAGACCGTCAACGGCGGGCAGACGTGGACCAAGATCAGCGGCGACCTGACGCGCCACGATCCGAAGACGATGGGCGAATCGGGCGGCCCGATCACGCACGACATGAACAGCCCCGAGGTGTACGGAACCGTCTTCGCGATCGGGCCGGGCAAGACGGACGTCAACCTCATCTGGGCGGGTTCGGACGACGGCCTCGTGAACGTGACGCGCGACGGCGGGAAGACGTGGACCAACGTGACGCCGAAGGAAATGCCCGAGTTCGGCCGCGTCAGCATCATCGACGCGTCGGCGTTCGACGCGGGCGCCGCGTATGTTGCCGTCAAGCGTCCGCTGCTCGGCGATCTCGCGCCCTACATCTTCCGCACGCACGACTTCGGCCGCACCTGGACGAAGATCGTGAGGGGCATCGGGCCCCTCGAATACGTGCACGCGGTCCGCGAAGATCCGACGCGCAAAGGCCTCCTCTATGCGGGCACGCAGGACGGTTTCTACGTTTCGTACGACGATGGCGACACGTGGCTGTCGTTGTCGCTGAACCTGCCAGACACGCAGATTTCGGACATCGCGGTCGAGGCCAACGACATCGCCATCTCGACGCACGGCCGCGGCTTCTACATCCTCGATCACGTCGAACCGCTGCGGCAGTACACACCGGCCGTCGCGTCGGCCGGTGCGTACCTGTTCAAGCCCGAGGCAGCCATCCGATCGGCTGGCGGCGCAACGATCACGTACCTGCTGCGCCAGCCGGCGAAGAGCCTCACGATTGACCTGCTCGACACAAAGGGACAGGTGGTTCGGTCCTTCGCCGGCGCGACGGCCGGGAGCCCGGGGACGGGCCCTGGTGCGCCGGCGCAGGGACGGGGAGCCGCCGGGGGCGGCCGCGCGGGAACTCCGGCTGAACCGGCAGCAGGGGCCGCTGCTGCGGTAGCGCAAGGTGGCGGCGGGGGCCGCGGCCGTGGCGGGCCCGTCGGCGCGCCGATGACGGGTGGCCTGAACAACGTCACGTGGGATCTGCGCTATCCGAGCGCCACGTCGTTCCCGGGCATGATCCTGTGGGGCGGCAACGTGACCGGCCCCGCGGCGCTTCCCGGTACGTACCAGGTCCGTATGACAGTCGATGGCACCACCTTCACCCAACCGCTCGTTGTGCGGAAGCACCCGTTGTTCACAGACGTGACCGACCTCGATCTGAAGGAGCAATTCGACCTGGCGATTCGGATTCGCGACAAGGTGAGCGAGGCGAACAACGCGGTGATCCGAATCCGCGACATCAAGAGCCAGGTGGCCGACCGGCTGTCCAAGGCGGCCTCCGACGCGAAGCTGAAGTCGACAGGCGATACGCTGACGAGGAATCTCAGCGCGGTGGAGGAAGAGATCTACCAGGTGCGCAACCAGAGCGGCCAGGATCCGCTCAATTTTCCGATCAAGCTGAACAACCGGCTGGCGTCGCTGCTGTCGATGGTGAACCACGGTGACGGCAAGCCGATCGGAAACGCCTTGCCGGTCTTCAATGATCTGACGGCGGAGTTGAAAGTGCAGACCGACAGGTTGCAGCAGGTGCTGCTGCGCGACCTGCCGGCCTTCAACGTGGAAGCGAAGCGGTTGGGGCTGTCGCCGATCGGGGAGAAGCCGACAACCTAGTTCCTGGTCCCTGGTCCTTGGTTCCTGGTGCGGTCGCCGGTCCTGGTCCCTGGTGCGCACCAAGGACCAAGGACTAAGAACCAGGGACCAGCGTCGGCACGTAATTCCAGTTCAGCAGCGAGTTGAAGATCATGTTGAACTCGCCGTGGTTCTGCCAGCGGTAGATCGGGTTGTTCGCGAACAGAATCACGCGGCCCTTGCCGTTGCACGCGTTCGGCACGTCGACGGCGAACACGCGCTGGCGCAGCACGTCGGCGCCCACCATCGCGCCGCTCAGCACCGACGCGTCACCACCGACATAGCGGCCGAGAATGTTGGGCTGATCAGCGACGCCCACGCGCAGCGTGTATCCGCCGACGTATTTGATCGGCAGGTTCTTGTCCGTATAGCCGTAGAAAATCGGATGTTCGGGCCGCACGAGCTCCGCCTGGACGATGGGTCGCTGCGCGGTGACGCCGGTGATTTGCTCGGCGTCCACGGTGTGCGCCCAGCCGAATTCGATCGGGAACCGCACGGCGGGCCCCGCCGCGATCAGCGTGCCGCCCGATTCCAGGAACCTCGCGAACGCGTCGACGCCTTCCTGCCCGAACCCGCCCGACATGTCCGGCGTCTCGCCGTACATCCCCAGGAACCTGTACTTCTCGCTCCTCTGGTACGGCTGCGGGCGCGCGGCCGGCGCCTGCAGCACCGTCTGGCGGTTGATGTTCTGCGCGGCCATGATGATCACGTCGTACCTGCTGCGCAGGTCGCCCTTCTTTACCTGCTCCTTGTAGATCAAGTCGTAGGGGATGCCGAAGTTGTCGAAGGTGAGGCGGTACCACCCGAGGTCCTGCGTGCTCGTCCACTGCGAGTAGATGGCGATGCGCGGCGCGCCGGCATCGTGCATCGGCACGGTCGGCAGGGCCGGGAGTGCCGCGGCCGTCAGCCCGAGGCCCTCGACCGCCGCGCGCACGTCGGCGGCAATCGGTGGCGAGATGATCAGCGACCCCGCCGGGAACTCGACGCCCTCTGCGGTGAAGCCCTTCTCCGCAATCTTCATCGGCACGGTCTTCAGCTTGTAGCGCAACGCGATCATGCTGGTGGATCCGTAGTGGGCCACCGCGAGGCCTGCCGTTCCGCTGCCGGCGATCCTTCCTCTTACCGCCACCTGCGTGACCGCCGTCGTCGGCACCTTGAGGATCGCCGGGTCCGCGATCTCCTTGACGTCCACCAGCATCTCGAGGCCCATCGTCCAGCCGCTGTCGTCGTAGGTCGTGAGCCGCGTATCCGGGTAGAGCTGTTTCTCGAGGAGGTTCTTCGCGAGGCGGCCGTACGGCTGGTCGCGCTTGATCACGTACGATCCGGCCGGGAACGTCGCGTCGCCGAGCTTGATCTCGCCGGTCGCCTGGCCGATTTCGATTCCCTGGATGCGGAGGATGCGAAGCAGCTGGGCGACGCGCGTCATGTCACGCTGCACCGGGATGACGAAGCCGTAGGGCGCCTTCGTTCTGCCGTCTTCGATCGCGTTGCGCGACTTGATGTAGAAGTTCTCGACGACCACGGAGGGGAACATCGAGGCGAGCTGCAGCGAGGAGAGGATGCCCGTCTCCATGTAGTTGGTGTTGTCGCGCCGCGTGAACGACGCGGCCGCATTGGGCGGCACCGGCAGGCCGCGATACCATTCGCGCTCCTGCGCGCCCCCACGACCGGTCGGCAGCGCAGGCCCGCGCCCCCGGCCTTCGCCACGTCCCGCCTCGGCCGGCAGGCCACGGCCGCCCGCCTCCGCGGTGGTGCCTCGCCCCGCCTCCGCGCCGGCACCTCGACCGCGCTGCGGCGTGGCTTCGCTCCGCAGCGGCGTGGCCGGGCCCGGATCGCGGCCGGACTGCGTCTCATACATCTTCATCACGCCGTTGTGGTTGTAGGCGACCGACCCGAGGTAGCCCGGCGACCAGCCGTCCATGAACGCGTGCGTGTAGACGCCCGGCATCCCCCATTTGGTCATCTGTGCGAGCTCCCAGTCCGAGAACCAGGGCAGCTCGGCGAAGAGGAGCGGGTCGAGGTTCGGATTCTGCGGTGGACCGCCACTGTAGGTGTAGAGCAGCGGCTGCGATTCGTGCAGGTCGTGCATGATGGGCGGATGCGCCGTGTAATACCACTCGGTGAGGGCGCGCATCTGCATCAACGCGATGTTTATGTCGCGGTTGTTGTCGTGATAGACGTACTTGCCCCAGTAGGGGAGCGCGCCGATCGGGCTGGCGCCCCGACCGCCCGCCTCCACGCCGGTCCCTCGACCGCGCTGCGGCGTGGCTTCGCCCGCCTCCGCGCCGGTCCCTCGGCCGCGCTGCGGCGAGACGTCGCCCGCCTCCGCGCCGGTCCCTCGACCGCGCTGCGGCGCGGCCGCCCCCGCTTCCGCGCCGGTTCCTCGACCGCGCTGCGGCGCGGCGTCGCTTGGCGGCGTCTGCGCCGCCACCTCGAGGCCGCGGTAGAACCAGTCGACGTAGCGATCGCGGCCGTCGGCATCAGCAACCGGCGTGACCGACACGTACACGTTGTTGCGAATCTGCGCGATGAGCGGCGAGGTTTCGGTCGCGAGGCGGTAGACGAGCTCCATGAGCATCTCGGACGGACCGCTCTCGCTGCTGTGCAGCCCGCCGACCAGGTGGTAGTCGGGTTTCGTCGTGGCGATCAGGCGCCGCACTTCCTCGTCGGTCCGGCCGCGCGGATCCGCGAGCTTCGCCAGGTTGTCGCGGTTCTGCTGCAGTGCCTTCATGTTCTGTTCGGAACTCACCCAGACGACGACGAGTTCGCGGCCCTCATCGGACTTGCCGATCGTCTCGACCTTCACCCGCGGCGTCGCGGCGGCCAGCGCCCGGTAGTACTTGAGGATGTCCGCGTAGTAGGTGAGTTTCCGCGGCGCCCCGATGTAATAGCCGAGCACATCCTTTGGCGTCGGAATCCCCCGCACCAGCGGCAGGTGGTCCACCAGGGGGCTGCCGTACTTCGAGTCGCCTGTCCATTCCTTGTACGCCCGGGCGAACGCCTCGTCCTGCGACTGCCTGGGATCGCGCGTTTCGGTGATCTGCTGCGCGTGCGTGATGGCGACCACGACCAGCAACCCGATGGCGACAAGCGCGATCGGGATGCGGACGCGGAGGGCGCGTTCAACTCTCATCGACCTGGCTCCTTCGTTTGAATGGTGGGGCCCCTGCACCCCGCCAAGCTCGGTCGCTCGTGGGGGCCCCGTCGCCCCACTCCGCTCCCTCGCGATTGGCGGCAGTGTTGGCGGGAAACCATAGCACAGACCCGCCTCCGCTCGCCTCAAATCCGCGCCGCGAGCTACGGCGAGGCCTCGCCGCAGCCGCCCGGAGCATCGACCGCGCGGCATAAGCGGGCGAGCCCCGGACGCTGCGCCGCATTTCCATGTACAATCCAACCCCATCTGCCCGGACGCCCCGCAGGTCCGCCTTGCGTGCCGTCGAGGGCCATTTGTCTATGGAACCACTCGACTACGACGTATACCTCAGCTATCGAGAGGAATCGGGGGGCGACCTCGCCCGGCTGGTAGCAACGGGACTGGCCGGCCGCGGTTTCCGGGTCTTCGATGGCGGCAGGCGGACTGACGTCGGGGCGGGCCGCGAAGACATCCTGAAGACGATCGAGGACATCCCCGACTTCGTTCTTCTGCTCACGCCCGGCTGCCTGGACGCTTGCGCCGACCAGCGGGACCCGATGCGCGCGGACATCGTTCAGGCTCTCCAGACGCAGAGGAACCTGGTCCCCGTTGCCGTTCACGAGTACGAGCATCCGGCGACGCTTCCGCGCGACCTCGCCCGGCTGCGCGCGCGCCCGACGGTGGCGTACAACCGATCACGCAGCAACGAGTCGGTTGCGCGCATCGCACACCGCCTTTCGAGCGACGCCACCGTGGACGAACGGCACATGATGCACGGCGCGAAGCGCATGTTCGTCGGCGCCGGCCTGATCCTGCTCGTCGTGCTCGCGACTATCGCGATTCGCACCCTGCCGGGCATGATCGCCCGCTATCGCGCCTCACGCCCGCTGGCGCCCATGGTGCTGTACTGGTCGGCTTTCGGACAGCGACCGGTCGCCGGCGGATGGGTGGAGTTCCCGGTAAGGGACCGCAGCCCGATGCTGGCCGGCGATCAGTTCCGACTGGCGTTCAGCCCGAGCGCGGACGGCTATGCGTACGCGGTGGTCAAGGATCTGCGGGGGAACATCTCGATGTTGTTTCCCCCCAGGGCGCTCAAAGGGGGCAGCCGCGTGCGCGCCGGGCAGTTGTACTCGGCTCCGGCCGACGGAAGCTGGTGGACGCCGGACGAGGGAGTTGGCGTGGACCGGCTCTACGTCTTCGTCAGCTACGATTCGATCGAGAACCTGGAATCGTTGACGGACGAGCGGGAAGAATCGAGCGCCGAGCGCCAGGCGCTGCTCGACTCGACGATCGACGG
>Ga0315282_10004192_pt1 | contig 25245 bp, 22 predicted proteins | sample YL17G07_20_MG_FD_203693 | JGI IMG/M metagenome (GOLD analysis project Ga0315282, IMG submission 203693) | Sediment microbial communities from Yellowstone Lake, YNP, Wyoming, USA - YL17G07_20 | ecosystem: Environmental > Aquatic > Freshwater > Lake > Sediment | place: USA: Wyoming | collected... | reverse complement strand
CAAAAATTACCAACTAACCCCGCCCCGGCTATCCTCTATGCCTCTCAATAATAAAAAAAGGCCAAACCCCAGTGTCCGCCTGCGGCGGACCCGGACAAGCAAGTTGTGCGGGCTACCCGCTAAGGTTTCGAGGCAGAGCCTCGAACCCATTTATCCGTTCCAGGGCAGAGCCCTGGAACGAGGAGATGACCGCATTCTGTCATTGCGAGGAGTCACGCCTTGGCGTGACGACGCGGCAATCTCTGTTCATCTAGAGAGAGCCAGAACTGAGATTGCCACGCTTCGCTCGCAATGACACCTTGGGACCCCTCATTTTGTAGTTCCAAAATCGGGCCTTTGAGCAAGAAGCCACCAACCCTCACCTTCCCTTGAACACCGGGTCCCTTTTCTCCTGAAAGGCCCTTGCCGCTTCCTTCATATCTTCGCTGTCGAATTGGGGCTGGACGAACTTTTTGAAGTCCCGTTCGGCCTGGGCCACGGGCGAGTCCATGATTTTGTACAGGCCGTACTTGATGATCCTGAGACTCAGCGGGGCCAGCTTGTTCAGCCTTTCAGCCCAGCCTCGGGCCGTGTCCATGAGTTCGGCCTTGGGCACGACCTTGTTGATCAGGCCGACCTCGAGCGCCTTTTGGGCGTCGAACCAGGCGCCCAGCAGGTAGAATTCCATGCTCTGCTTGAAGGTCATATAGGGATGGTATTCGATGATTCCCCCCACCCGGCCGGCCCGGCCCTCGGGAAAGCCGAATTGCGCATCCTCGGCCGCCACGGTCAGATCGCACCCGCGGATGGCCAGGCTGGAACCGGCGCCCATGGCCATGCCGTGCACCGCGCCGATAATCGGTTTTAAAACTTGTACGCCGTTCGCCGGGAAGGCCTTGCGGACCGTGCCCGGGACCAACGCTCCCGGAGTGATGTCCGCGCCGCCGCAAAAGGCCCGGCCGGCTCCACTGACAATGGCCACCCTGGCATCGGGGTCTTGCTCGAAACGATCCCACGTTTTGCCAAGCTCGGCCACCATCTCATCGTTGATGGCATTCAGTTTCTCGGGGCGATTCAAGGTGATGTAGGCAATCTGGTCTTTCACTTCATAAAGAACTACATTGGCCATTGCTTGTTCCCTCCTTTAATATACAAACCGGGCACCACGGCACCCGGCGGCGAAGTATAAAAAAGCGCTGATGCCATGGCCGCGAAATCAATCTCGCGCTCGCTCTAATTAGTCAACGCGACGGACCGGAGGAACGACGTATCTCCCTTCGAGCAATTCCTGACGAGGTTGATAGGCCCTGAGGGACAAGCGAAAGACCGTGGAGGGAGCGGGCAACCAGTTCGATTCTTTGTCGGGCCCGGGAGAGTCGTGTTGAATGTATATGCTCAGCGACCCGTCCTCGCCGTATTTCAATCCCCTGGTTCGGTCACCCACAGAATAACGGCCAATGGAATTCTCCACGAGGAAGCTTCTCAAATCCGGCTCGGTCTTATACATGGTCAGAGACCAGAAGGCATCGACCGGCGGCAGCCCGCCCTTCGGAAACCGCAGGACATAATGATAGCGACCATCCAGGCGGTTTCCATCCGCATCGATGGTTGTACCGATATACATGGCTTCCTCGCGCGTCAGGGCCCCCAATCCAGCCACGGCCACCATGGCCCTTAAAAGGTAGTTGGTGCCGTATCTGCCGAGATCGGGCCCTGGAACGTTCCAGGGCGATCCGCCTCGAGGCCGCTGCCCGGCGCCCCCTCTTAATTCCTGCTTCGCCTGTTCGATGCCCAGCAGGATTTCCCCCCGCTCTGCCTCGGAGAAACGCTTGAGATCGAAGGTCTGGCCGGGTCCAACGCCGATCCTCTTGAATTCCTGCATGAGCGGTTCTTCGCTTTTCGGCGGAGGATTTTCGGTCATGGCGAGGTTGGCCACGGCAAGGAAGTTCTGGGGGTCTTCCGGGTCGGGTCGAATCCATGTCCGAGGCGGCTTGGCCGGGGCGCTTCCGGGTGCACGGCCCTTCCATGTCGAGAGCGGCGTAAGACGAAGCTGGTCCTGAAGCGCGTGCACCTTGGACAATTCCTCGGGTCCATCGATCAGGATCCTGCATATCAACCAGACGGCGTTGGTCGGCGATTTAATGACTGGGAGACCAGCGGGTGTTTCGCCCGCATAGCCCGGACCTGTCACCAGATAATCACCCTCCCGGGTGCCGGTGGCGCGCCGGCCGACATCGGCAAAATTATTCGTATAGAAGTCCATGAACTGGACGTGGTAATAGCGCCCGGCCGTGTCCGGGACATGGAGCACGACGGGTTCCGGTGCGAGATCGAGCCAGGCCGAGGAATACAGGGTGTCGTTGTTCGGGGCGGTCACCGCCCTCGAGCTTGGATCGGCGAGCCTCCGGCCGTGTCGAAATTCATTGAGGTTGCCATGATATGGATTTTCGGAATTGAATATAGCCTGCCACCGGGTGCGGTACATGATGTCGAGCGGCAAGACATAGATGTATGCCTGTTTCGTGATCTCCGTCAGATTCCCCTCCTTGGGGATATCGGATTCGGCATGAACCAGGCCTGACATCCCAAGACCAAGGGTCGGGAGGATGGGTAGTAGACCAAACAAGATGGCAAGTTTCTTTTTCATTTTTTTCCTTTTTTCCCCAGCGACTCACAGCCGCCCGGGATGCGAAAGTATCGAGGCAGAGCCTCGAGGTGATGGCCTGGTCCAGGGCAAGGCCACAGTCCATGCCGGACAGGACTTTCGTGAATACAGCGGATATTCACATGAATGCCCCTTGAAGTCCAGAGGTTTTGGCCCTGGCCCTCGCTTCGCCCTCTGGCGAGGCAGCAAATTGTGGTTTGTCCTAATCCGATTGTCTGTTAAGATGGACTTACCGCGGCCGCGACTGCCCGAAAGCGGCAAAAGGCGCATCCGATTTCTATCCCGAGGTTTTGCCATGGCCAAGCGAACGCTCCGCACCCCATTATGCGACATCCTGGGCATCGAATACCCCATCCTCAGCGCGGGCATGGGCCCGGCCCTGCTCGGCGAGAGGACCGGCGCTCCGGTGGAACTGGTCGTGGCCGTGTCCGAAGCCGGCGGCTGCGGCGTCCTGGGCGCGGCCGGTCTGAGCCTGGACGAGCTACGGGACCAGATCCGCCGGATCAAGTCTCTGACCGGCAAGCCCTTCGGCGTGGACCTGCTGCTTCCCCGGGCCCTGGTCGAACGGTTCAGCGAGGCGGAGGAGGCCCAGATGCAAGGCGCGGAACAGGTGCGCATGCCCTTCAGCGCCGTGCTGGCCAACCTGCCCAAGGCCCACCGCGAATGGGTGCAAAAGGTCATGATCGAGATGGACCTGCCGGACGTGGAATTCACCCTCAACCGGCGTTCGACCATGTCGTTGCCCCGCCAGGCGGTCAAGGTCTGTCTCGAAGAACGCGTGCCTTTGTTCTGCGCCGGCCTGGGCAGCCCCGGCTTCATGGTCCAAAATGCCCATGCCGTGGGCACCAAAGTGCTGGCCATCACCGGCAACGTGAAAAACGCGCGCCGCATGGCCCGGGAGGGCATCGACCTCCTGGTGGCCCAGGGCCATGAAGGCGGCGGGCACACCGGCCGAATCGGCACCATGGCCTTGCTCCCCCAGGCCATCGACGCCGCCGCGCCGGTTCCGGTCCTGGCCGCCGGCGGGATCGGCGACGGCCGGGGCCTGGCCGCGGCTCTGGCCATGGGTTGCGTCGGGGTCTGGGTCGGGACCCGCTTCCTGGCCACGGTCGAGGGCGGGGCGCTCGAGGCGAACAAGCAGCGCATCGTGGACTCGACGGACGAGGACACCCGCGTTTCCCTGGCCTACACCGGCAAGACGAGCCGGTCGTCCTACAGCCGCTTCCACGACCTGTGGAACGACTCCGGCCTTCCGTCCCTGCCTTTCCCCAACCAGGTTCTCATTTCCTCTGTTCTGCTGGCCTCCTTCCTCGAAGCCGGCAAGCTGGATTACGTGGGCGGCTTTGCCGGCCAGATTTCGGGGCTTATTAAAGACCTCCCGCCGGCGGCCCAGGTCCTGGAAGAGATGGTTGACGAGGCGGTCGATATCCTGACCCGACGACTGCCTCAGACCGTGATCGCCAAGTAGGGCGCGTTTCGGGGGAACCCTTTTTTGTAAAAAAGGGTTCCCTCAGGCTCCCTTCCAAAAACTGTAATCGCGTGGTCTGGATGGCGCTGTGCGCCATTCAGCCCACGCCGCCGCGGACGGCCAGGGGCGGGATTGATAAAACCCGCCCTTTCGCTTTGCCGCCCCCGGCCAAGAAATACCCCTCCGGCACACCGTTTCCCGGTTGCAATTCGGAGCCCCAGACCTTATATTTCTGTCAGCGAGATTTTGGTCGTTCGGTTGTAATATGCCCATTCTGCCCATAATCACGTATCCCGATCCGGTGCTCAAGAAAGCGGCCGAGCCCATCGACCAGGTGGACGAGGACGTCCTTCGGTTGGCCGAGGACATGGTGCACACGCTGCACATGTCTTCATCCGGGGTAGGTCTGGCCGCTCCGCAGGTGGGTCGAAGCTGCCGGCTGGTGGTGATCGATCTTAGCTTTCGGCGTTCCGGGGAACCGGACCCGCTGATCCTCGTCAATCCCGAGATCGTGGAGGAAGAGGGCGAGGTGCTCTCCGAAGAGGGGTGTCTGTCCGTGCCCGATTGCCTGGCCGAGATCCAGCGGGCGCTCCGAGTCAGGGTGCAGGCTTTGAACCTGCAGGGGGAGCCGATGGAGATCGACGCCGACGACTTTCTGGCCATCGTGCTCCAGCACGAGGCCGACCACCTCGACGGCACGCTGATCCTCGATCATGTCAGCCCCTTCAAGCGCCAGCTCTACCGCCGCAAGATCAAAAAGGCTCTGAAGGAACAGCAGCATAAAACCCCGTTGCAGGAATGATGCGGAACGCGGGATGCCGCGCCGCCATCGAGGAGGGCCATGACTCCGGCCGGCAGCCCAATAAGTGCCAGGGTCTCTGAGCCGCGCGGCCTCGTCTTCATGGGCACCCCGGACTTCGCCTGCCCCGCGCTCTCGGCGCTGGCTGAGTCCGGCGAAACGATCCTCGCGGTGACGACCCAGCCCGACCGGCCCCAGGGCCGCGGCCGCCGGGTGGCGCCTTCGCCCGTGAAAGCGCTCGCCCTTAAGCTTCATCTCCCCATCTGGCAACCCGAGACGCTCCGGGACCCGGAGGTCGTGGCCCGCTTTGAAGCGGCCTCGCCCGAGGCGATCGTGGTCGTGGCCTACGGCCTCATCCTGCCGCCGGCCCTGTTGAACCTGCCGCGGCTGGGCTGCCTCAATGTCCATGCCTCCCTGCTGCCGGCCTTGCGGGGCCCGGCGCCCATCCCCTGGGCCATTCTTAGGGGCGAGACCGAGACCGGGGTTACGACCATGCGCCTGGACCCGGGCATGGACACGGGTCCTGTGCTTCTGTCCCGGTCCACCCGGATTCTGGATACGGACACGGCCGGCAGCCTGCACGACCGGCTCGCCCGGCTGGGCGCCGAGCTTTTGGTCGAGACCCTGGCCGGCCTACGGGCCGGAACCATCACCCCGCGTCCCCAGGATGAGGGGCGGGCCAGCTATGCCCCGATGCTCAAAAAGACCGACGGTCTCCTGGATTGGGCACGGCCGGCCGCCCTGCTGTCGCGGCAGGTGCGGGGTCTGGACCCTTGGCCGGGCGCTTATACTTTGTTTCAGGGCCGAACCCTCAAGCTTTTCGGCGGTCAGGTCGGCTCAGGCCAGGGGCGGCCGGGCCAGGTGCTGGGACTTGGCCCGGAGGGGCTGGTGGTGGCGGCCGGGCAGGGCAGTCTGGTCCTCCCCGAGCTGCAACTGGCCGGCCACCGTCGCCTGCCCGCCTCGGATTTCTGGCACGGCCAGCGGCTTTCTCCAGGCCGTTTTCTCGGGTAACTCCTCATGAGGAAGCGGCGCCGGCTTAAAGAAGCGTCCGACGCGCGGTCGGCCGCGTTTTTGACCCTGCGGGACATGGCCTCCGGCCGGTTTCCCGAGGAGGCGCTCGAGGAACACGCGGCCGGGCTGAGCGCGCGGGAGCGGGGTCTGGCCCATAACCTGGTGCTGGGCGTGCTGAGGCACCGTGGCCGGCTGGATTACGTGCTCGGCCGATTCCTGGCCCGGCCCGACCGGCCGCTGCCCGAAGAGGTCCGGGACATCCTGCGCCTGGGCGCCTTTCAACTCCTTCACCTCGATCGCGTTCCGCCCTCGGCCGCGGTCAACGAGTCGGTGAACCTGGCCCGGCGATATGGGCCGGGCTGGTCCGTTTCCCTGGTGAACGCGGTGCTCCGGGCCTTGACCCGGTCCGACCGGCTGCCCGATCCGGAAGAAGCCGGATTGCCCTTGGTCCAAACACTCGCCTTGAGCGAGTCCTATCCGGAATGGATCGTTGAGCGGCTGTTGGGCCGTTTCAGCCCGGAGGAGACCCGGCAGGTCCTGGCGGCCGGAAACGAGATTGCGCCGCTCACCCTTGGCGTGAACACCCGCCGGACCACGCGTGAGGCCCTGGCCGAAAGGCTGGCCGACTGCGCGGAGCGGGTCGAGCCCGCGCCGTACGCGCCGGACGGGCTGCGGGTCTTCGGCGCCCGAGGCGCGGTCCACCTTCTACCCGGCTTTACGGAAGGCCATTTTTTGGTGCAGGACGAGGCTAGCCAGCTCGCGGCCATGCTGGCCCGGCCCGAGCCGAGCGAACGGGTTCTGGACGCCTGCGCCGGCCTGGGCGGCAAGGCCCTGCACCTGGCCTTGGCCTCGGACGGCCCGGTGACGGCCATGGACCCGGACGCCGGCCGGTTGGCCCATCTCCGACCCGAGGCCCGCCGCCTGGGCGCGGACCGGCTCTTCGTCCTTAAAGGCGACGTGCTTGCCGCCCCGTTTGAGGATGCCTCGTTTGCCTCCGTGCTGGTGGATGCCCCCTGCTCGAACCTGGGCGCGATCCGCCGCCGTCCGGACGTGAAGTGGCTGAAATCGGCCCTGGACCCGGCCCGCCAGGCCGAGATGCAGCTCGAACTCCTGAGCGCCGCGGCCCGCCTGGTCGCTCCGGGCGGCCGGCTGGTCTATTCCGTCTGCACCTTTACCCTGGAAGAGACCACGGGCGTGGTCGAGGCCTTGCTGGCCCGCCACCCGGAGATGTCTCTCGCCTCGGCCCGAGAGGCCCTGCCCCCATCCGCGCACCCCCTGGTCCGGCCCGACGGCCTGCTCGAGACCTGGCCCCATCGCCATGGCACCGACGGCTTTTTCGCGGCCCTGCTACGCAGAGCGCCATAACTTCGAGACCATTGCAAAACTTCGGCTGCCGGCCGAACTCATTGTCGGGCTTCGGCCCGAAGTCCTCGGAATATGAGTAATATTCCTGCGGCTTCGATCCTCGCCCTCCTCGATTTCGTCTCGGCTTCCTATGTTTTGTAACGGTCTCACTTCGCAACCCTGTGTTGCTCCTCGGCCCATCACTGCGGCGTACCGAATACGTACGCCTCATTCCTCGCCTTCGTCGCGCCTTGGTTTGCTTTGTTCTGACGCTCTGCATGAGCATCTAGGTATAACGTTGTGTACGTAAAAAAAGGGGTCGACGCCGGTCCGTTTTCTGTTAAAATAAAATAAGTGATAGCCTAAAAAGCGATTCCTTGGCCGGGCTGGTATCCAGGCCCGAGGAAACGCACCTGCGATCAGAGGAGGCGCAAAATATGTCCACGACACCGATGCACTGCCCCGGTTTTCAGGCCCACAAGCACTTGAGCGCTTTCACCTGCAACTGCCCGAACTGCGGAAAGGAAATAGAGATTTTCTCCGACGAATTCAACAAACCCCATGTCTGCAAGAACTGCCATCAGGAGATCGACTTCACCAAGTGCACCCTGGTGGCCGGGGGCGAGACCAAGGACATGCGCTAGCGCTCGAGTTTAGATCGTCCTGGTACTGACGATGCGCCCGTGCGCGTCTGCCCACCGTAAGGGCGGGTTTGAAACCCGCCCCTACCAAACCGGCGCCACCCCCAATACCTTGGTGCAGGGGCGAGCCGGCCGTGCCGCAATATAAACACCGGCAATTATGGTATGGGATTCCAGCCCGTGGTTTCTGGTTGATTCACGGACGTCCGTTTGTGTTACGCCACGGGTATTGCGGGCGACGCATGCGTCGCCCCTACCGGCCGCACGGGGCCCGATGCGTATACACCAGGGCGGGTTTGAAACCTGCCCTTACAATCTACGTCATTTTGGTTATTTGTTTTTCGTAGGGGTCACGCCAAGGCGTGATGACCTGCCCGCATTGGTTCTGTGGGCCGGGTTTCGCTTCGCGAAACCCGGCCCACAGTTTTAAAGTTTTTGGGAAGGAGTTTGAGGGAACCCTTTTTTGCCAAAAAGGGTTCCCTCAACTTTGCGTGGGAAAACGGTTATTCCTCAGCGGCCGTTTTGGGCAAAGGCAAAGCCGCGATCGATGGCGCTGAGATTGATGGCCACGAGTTCCTCCTTGGCCGAGCCCGAGGTTTCGGTCAGGGCCTCGCGCAGGGTGGCGAGGGCCACGGCCCGGGTCTTGGCGGCCAGGGCGCCGAGGAGGATCATGTTGGCCAGGCGGTCGTTCCCGACCTCGGCCGCCAGCTCGGTGGAGGGCACCATCAGCACCTCGGGGCCTGTGACCTCGACCTCTTCCGCGCGGATGAGGGAGGCGTTGACCAGAAGCAGGCCGTCCTTCTTGACGCGCGGCCCGAATTTGGTCAGCGAGGGCTTGTTCATGACCACGGCCGCCCGGGGGTTATTGGTGCTGGGCGAGCCGACGGGCCGGTCCGAGATGACCACGGTGCAGTTGGCCGTGCCGCCGCGCATCTCGACCCCGTACACCGGCAGGTAGGTCACGTAGTGGTCTTCGAGCATGGCGGCGTGGGCCCACAGGTTGCCGATGAACATGACGCCCTGCCCGCCGAAGCCGGCGAAGATGACATCGTGGTACACGCCTTTACTCCTTGGCCCTTTTCGGGTCTTCCCCCTGGCCCGCCCGGCGGTCCTTGAACACCCCCAGCGGGAAGCACGGGATCAGCTCCTCTTGCACCCGCCGGTTGGCCGCCTCGGTGCTCATCTTCCAGTTCGTGGGACAGGCCGACAGGTACTCGACGAAACTGAAGCCGGCCCGATCGAGCTGGGTCTGGACGGCCCGTTTGGTGGCCTTTTTGGCCTGCATCAGGTTTTTGACCGAGTTGACCGCCACGCGGGCCGAGTAGGCCGTGCCCGGCAGCATGGCCAGGAGCTCGGCCATGTGCAGGGGGTAGCCGGCCTCTTCCGGGTCCCGGCCGTAGGGGGTGGTGGTGCTGATCTGGTCGATCATGGTCGTGGGCGCCATCTGCCCGCCGGTCATGCCGTAGATGGTGTTGTTGACGAAAAAGACGGTCACCTTTTCCCCGCGGTTGGCCGTGTGGATGATCTCGGAGGTGCCGATGGCCGCCAGGTCGCCGTCGCCCTGGTAGGTGAAGACAAAGGCGTCGGGCCGGGCCCGCTTGACGCCCGTGGCCACTGCCGGGGCCCGGCCGTGCGGGGATTCGACCACGTCCACGTCGAAGTAGTCGTACATGAAGACCGAGCAACCGACCGAGGCGGCGATGATGGTCTTTTCCCTGAGCTGGAATTCGTCGATGGCCTCGGCCACGAGGCGGTGGACCAGGCCGTGGTGGCAGCCCGGGCAGAAATGGAAGGGGACGTCGATCAGGCACTCGGGCCGTTTGAAGACCTGTTTCATGAGCGCTCCTTTGGGGCGGACGCGGCGGAAGGGTACACCTTTTTAATTTCCCCAAGCAGCACGTCTGGGGCGGGCAGCATGCCCGGGGGCAGGCCGAAGAAGTCCACGCGCGCGCCCGGTTCGGCCGACAGCTTGACGTCCTCGACCATCTGGCCCGTGTTCAGTTCCATGACGAGAAAATGACGGATATGCCTCGACGTCCCCCTGATAAAAACCTCGGGAAAGGGGTAGAGGGTGATGGGGCGGATGAGCCCGACCTTAAGGCCCTCCTCCCGGGCCATGTCCACCGAGGATTTGAGCACCCGGGCCATCGAGCCGAAGGCCACCACCACCAGCTCTGCGTCCTCGAGCCACAGCGCCTCGTAGCGCACGTCTTCCCTCATCTTCAGGTACTTGCGGTAGAGCTTCCAGTTGTGCTCGGTCAGCTCGCCGTCGTCCAGGTACAGGCTTTTTAAAAACCTGCCCGGCCGCGCCTTGGCCCCGGTCAGAATCCAGGACTTGTCAAAGGTGCCGGTCGGCCGGTAGGTCTTGGGGTCCAGCGATTCCTTCATTTGGCCCAGCATGGCGTCACCCAGGATGAGGACCGGGTTCCTGTATTTTTCGGCCATGTCAAAGGCGAGCATGGTCAGGTCGTAGCATTCCTGGACCGAGTCCGGGGCCAGGACAAAGACGCGGTAGTCGCCGTGCCCGCCGCCCCGCGTGGCCTGGAAGTAGTCGCCCTGGGACGGGGAGATGCCCCCGAGCCCCGGCCCGCTGCGGCTCATGTTGACGACCACGCCCGGAATCTCGCTGCCGGCCATGTAGCTCAGGCCCTCCTGCTTGAGCGAGATGCCCGGCGAAGAGGAGGAGGTCATGGCCCGGGCCCCGGTCGCGCTGGCGCCCAGGAGCATGTTGATCGAGGCGATCTCGCTCTCGGCCTGGATAAAGGTGCCGCGTCCGTCGGACAGGTGAGCGGCCATGTATTCCGGAATCTCGTTCTGCGGGGTGATGGGGTAGCCGAAGTAGAACCTGCAGCCGGCCTCGATGGCGCCCATGGCCACGGCGTCGTTGCCCTTGACCAGCGCCTTTTTGTGCTTCTCGTTCATGACCGCCACACCTCGATGACCACGTCCGGGCACATTTGGGCGCAGAGGGCGCAGCCGTTGCATTTGTCCATGTCCGTGATTTCGGCCACCGGGTAGCCCTGATCGTTGAGCCGGTCGGATAAAACGATCAAATGGCGCGGGCAGTTCATGACGCAGAGCCCGCAGCCCTTGCACCGATCCTCCCGGAAGATGACGCTCGCTTTCTTTTCCGCGGTCGCGGTTGCCATGGGGAATCCTCGGAAAATCAGCCGGCCAGGGCCTTTTCCAGCTCGGCCAGGCTCTGAACGTTGATGGTCTTGGTCTCCTGGCCCTTGGGGACGATTTTGCGGTTGAGCCCGGCCAGGACCTTGCCCGGCCCCAGCTCCATAAACCTCGTGGCGCCGCTGGCCAACATGGCCTCGATCAGGGTGTACCACCTCACCGGCGAGGTCATCTGGCGGCTCATGGCCTCCTTGATTTTAACCGGGTCGCGCTCCAGCCGGCCGGTCACGTTCAGGTAGAGGCCGCAGGTTGGCGTTTTGAACTCGGTCTTTTCGATGATGCGGGCGAAGTCCTGCCCGGCCTCGGCGAGCAGCGCGCTGTGCCAGGCTCCGGACACGGCCAGGGGCACGGCCCGGCCCCCTTCGGCCGCGAGCTTCTGGGCGGCCAGGGCCACGGCTTGGGCCTCGCCCGTGATCACGGCCTGCTGCGGCGAGTTGTAGTTGGCCACGGCCACCACGCCTTGCCGGGAAACCTCCGCCACCACGGCCTCGACCCGGGACGCCTCCGGGCCGACGATGGCCTGCATGGTGCCGGGCCGCCTTTCCGCGTCCCGCTGCATCAGGTCGGCCCGGACGCTGACGAGCTCGAGGGCCTTTTCCGGAGAGACCACGCCGGCCGCGGCCAGGGCCGAATATTCGCCCACCGAGTGGCCCGCGGCCATGTCGGGCCGAAGACCTTTTTCGGTCAAGGCCCGGAGGATGATGAGGTTGACCGCGGTCAGGGCCGGCTGGAGATTGGCGGTCTCGGTCAACTCCTCCATCGGACCTTCCAGGCACAGGCGGGTGATGGGTTTGCCGGTGATTTCGTCGGCCAGGCGGAAGATGTCCCGGGCCCAGCCGTGGGCCTCGTGAAAATCCTGGCCCATGCCCACGAATTGCGAGCCCTGGCCTGGAAAAAGAAAGGCGGTCTTGCTCATAAAGGCGCCCCCTCAAAGTGCCCGCCGGATTGTCGGGCGAAGAGAATAAAACATATCGGTTCGGCCTATGGGTGTCAAGCGCCGTCGCCTGTCAGAGGTATCGGAACTTGGCCGGGTGGCATGGCCGGTTCCAGCCATGGTTTATGGGCGAGAAGTCCATGCCACGATTGGAAACGGGCGGGGTTGGCAAAACCCGCCCCTACGGTCCAGGTTCACGCGTCTGTGATTTATTCGTAGGGGTAGGTCTGTGACCTGCCCGAAACCCTCTGACGCCGCGCCAATGGTAGGGGCGGTTCGCGAACCGTCCCTACAAAGGCTCGCCATGGCAAACTTGCCGCCTGGAAGGCGGAACGATATGGCTCCTTCCTAGAGGTATCGGAACTTGGCCCGATTGCGAGGCGGGACGCGGCAATAGCGGACTCGGGGGAAGCCGATGAGAAGCGTGGCCGCGGCCGTGTGCCCCTCGGGCAGGCCCACGGCCTGCCGCAAAGGAGGCCAGGCGTTGACCGGGGTGTTGAAGTAACCGCAGTACAAGGCGCCCAGGCCCAGGGCGTGGGCCATCACCTCGATGTAGCCCATGGCCAGGATGCAGTTGATCTGCTGCGGCATCAGGGCCGTGTTCGAATGGGCCACGATGAGGGCCGGCGCATGTCTCAGGATGGGGTCCAGGCCGCGCTCCCAGGCCAGAATCTGGTTCTGGTAGCGGATTTCCTGGTCCGCCGGCATCCCGGCCTCGATCTGCGCGCGCAGATAGTCCACCACCATTTCGGTCATGGCGGCCAGCTTGGGCCGATCGTCGCAGAGGATGAAGCGGCAGTCCTGTCGGTTGCCTCCGGAGGGGGCGTGCCGGGCCATTTCCATGAGTCGTTCGAGCATGGTCCGGGGCACGGGCCGGTCTTGGTAGTTCCGCATGGAGCGACGGGTCTTGAGCAGGGTTTCCACTTCATCGGCCGAAGGCATTTTCCCCGCGGGGATGGGCTGGCAGGCGGCCAGCGGGACCCTCTCGTGGTCGAGCGCGCCGACCGGGCAGACGGCCACGCAATGACCGCAGGCGATGCAGGTGTCCTCGAAGCGGGGATCGCTTCGCGGAAAGTGGGTTTCGTCCGGCCGTTTGATGATGCGGGCCACGCACACGTCGGCGCAGAGGCCGTCTTTCTTGCACTTGGTCTCGTCCACGTGAATCAGGGGCATGATTTCCTCCTATACAGAGCGCCATAACTTCGCATCCCTGTGTTGCTCCTCAGCTCGTCACTGCGGCGTACTGGTAAAGTACGCCTCATTCCTCGCCTTCGTCGCGTCTTGGTCTGCTTTGTTCTGACACTCTGTATGCGCACCGCCTTATAACGTTGTGTATAAAAGGGCCGCGGCCGGCCCGGCGCTCTTTATTTTAGCACAAGGCCGGCCGGCCTTCGCCTTAAAAACCGCTATCGGCCGGACATCGGATTGACATAGTGCGGGGGAGGTCATAGAATCCGGGTGATGACGCCGCGCGCCATGACGGCGCGCAGGGGCGGGGTGATAAAGCCCGCCCTGCAAGTGGCGACGCCGCATGCGTGACAACCGAATAGAGCAGGCAGGAGGAGGGATGATGCCGGCGGATATCGTCCAGCAGCTCGATCCAATTTTCAAGGCGAAGTCGGTGGCCTTTATCGGCGCGTCCAAAACCCCGGGCAAATGGGGCTACCGCGCCATTGAGCGGGCCATCAACAGCGGTTACCGGGGCCGCATGTATCCGGTCAACCCGGGTGGCGGCGAGATTCTGGGGCTCAAGGCCTATCCCGACGTCCTGGACATCCCGCGGGACGTCGATCTGGCCGTCTTCACCCTGCCGGCCGAGCATATGCCGGCGGTGATGCGTTCCTGCGTGCAGAAGGGGATCAAGGGCGGCGTGGTCATCACCGCGGACTTTGCCGAAACCGGCGACCACGGCCGGCAGATTCAGGACGAGATCGTGCGCATCGCCCGAAAGGGCGGGATGCGGTTCATCGGCCCCAACGGCATGGGCATCTGGACCTCGGCCGTGTGGCTTAACTTCGCCCTGGAACCGGCGCCCAAACCCGGTCCACTGGCCTTCGTCTCCCAGAGCGGGACCTTTGGCGGGAGCCTGGCCCACATTGCCAACATCAAGGGCTACGGGCTGAGCAAGTTCGTGAGCATCGGCAACCAGGCCGATCTGAAGATCCCGGACCTGCTCGAATACCTGGCCGAGGACCCGGACACCAAGGTCATTGTGCTGTACGTCGAGGGCGTCATGGAAGGCCGCCGCTTCCTCGAGGTGGCCCGCCGGGTGGTCCAGCGTAAGCCCATCCTGGTTTACAAGGGCGGCGCCTCTCCGGAAGGCGCCCGGGCCACGCTTTCCCACACCGCCTCCATCGCCGGCTCGAACGCCGTTTTCGACGCGATGTGCCGGCAGGCCGGCATCCTCAAGGCGCGCGAGGTCGAGCATCTCTTCGTCATGGCCGAGGCCCTCATCAGTCAGCCTTTGCCCCGCAGCAACCGCATCGCCGTCATCGGCAGCGGAGGCCAGGGCGTGGTCACCGTGGACGCCCTCTCGAACCTGGGCATGCGCGTGCCGGCCCTGGACGACGATGCCCGCCGCCGCATCAAAGAGGTCCTGCCGCCCCACGCCCCTGTGCCCGGCAACCCCGTCGATTTCGCCGGCGGGGCCCGCACCGCGCTCCAGGAGGCGCGGGTGGCCGAACAACTGGCCCAGCTGGATTACATCGACGGCATCATCACCAACGTGCCCACCACCTTCTCCCTGGCCCGCACCGTGGGGGCCGCGGCCCGGGTGGGCATCGAGGGGGCCGAGCTGCTGGCCAGCATCCCGGAAAAATACGGGAAGCCCATCCTGACCCAGCGCTTCCGGGCCCACGGTGAAGACCTGATTATCAATATCCTGCAAGGCGCCGGCATCCCCTATTACACCACCCCGGAGGAGTCGGCCCTGGCCATGTTCGCCCTGGTGCGCTACGGCCAGATTCGCTCCGCCCTCGAGGACACGGTCGGGGTGCTGGACGACTGACCACGGCCGGCCGCCGGCCCGGACCCAAGGCCCATGATCGACCTGATCCTGGTGGACGGAAACGTGCTCGTCCAGGACCCGCGCCGGCCGCGGGCCGAGGCCGTGGCCGTGGGCCAAGGACGCATCCAGGCCGTGGGGGCGTCCGAGCGCCTGCTCGCCTTGAAAACCTCGAAAACCCGCGTCCTTTCTCTCTCCGGGCAGACCGTGGCGCCGGGCTTCATCGACGCCCATCTTCATCTGCGCGCCCTGGCCGAAAGCCTGGTCACGGTCGGCCTCGGTCCGGACGACGGCGTGGCCTCTCTCGCGGACCTCAAGGCCCGCATCCGCACGCAGGCCCAGGCATTGCCGGCCCATACCTGGATTCGGGCCGGCGGATATGACGAAAACGACCTGGCCGAGCAGCGTCCCCCGACCCGCTGGGATTTGGACGAGGCCGCGCCAAACCACCCGGTCAAGCTCACCCACCGCTCCGGCCACGCCCATGTATTGAACAGCCTGGCGCTCCGAATGGTCGGCCTGTCCAAGGACGCGCCCGAGCCCGAAGGCGGGCTCATGGAGCGGAACTGGGACACGGCCGAGCCAAGCGGGTTGCTCTATGGGCTCGGGGACTTTTTATCAAGGCGGGTGCCTCCCCTGGCCGAGGACGAACTCGGCCGGGGCGTCTCGCTGGCCGGCCTTCTGCTCGCTTCCTCGGGCGTGACCTCGTTCCAGGACGCCTCGCCGCGAAACGATTTTTCTCGGTGGCAGGACCTGGAGCGCTGGCTGGCCGGGGGCCGGCTGGCCTCGAGGGTGACGATGATGCTCGGTCTCGCCGGCTGGGAAGAGCAAAAGGCCCGCGGGCTTTCGTCGCGCCTGCCTCAAGACCGCCTGAGACACCAAGGCGTCAAGATCGTGATCGACGAGACCACGGGCCGGCTGAACCCGGACCAGGAGACCTTGAACGATATCGTGGCCCGCGTTCACCGCGGCGGCGGCCAGGCGGTGTTGCATGCCATCGAGCCCACGGCCATCGAGGCGGCCTGCCAGGCCGTGGCCGAGGCCCGGCAACGGCATTTCCGGCCGGACCCGCGCCACCGCATCGAGCACTGCTCGGTCTGCCCGCCCGACCTGGCCGCCCGCATCGCCGCCCTGGGCATAACGGTCGTGACCCATCCGGCCTTTGTCTATTACAACGGCGATCGGTATTTAAGGACCGTCCCGCCGGACGACCAGGCCCACCTTTACCCGTTGGCCGCCCTGGCCGCGCGTGGGGTCCGGCTCGCGGCCGCCTCGGACGCGCCCATCGTTCCCCCGAACCCCTTGGCCGGCCTGTACGCGGCCGTGACCCGCCTGACCAAGTCCGGGGCCGAACTCGCCCCGCACCAGGCCGTATCCGCCGAGGATGCTCTCGGAATGTACACGACGGGCGCGGCCCACGCGGCGTTCGAGGAGAAGGCCAAGGGCGTCATCGCGCCGGGCCGCCTGGCCGACCTGGTGGTGCTCAGCGCCGACCCGACAAAAGCGCCGGCCGAAGACTTGGAGTCAGTGCGGGTGACGATGACGATTGTGGGCGGGGAAATCGTTTGGTCCGCCTGAGCCGTAGGGGCACGGCATGCCGGGCCCCTACCCCGGACACCGCGAGCCTGGTGCGACGCGTAGGGGCGACCGGCCGGTCGCCCCTACAAATCGTGTCCCCGCCCGGCTATTGTGGCATGGGCGTCTCGCCCATGAACCATGGTGGTGATGGCGCGCCGGGTTGGTAGGGGCGGGTTTTATCCAGCCCGCCCCTACCGGCCCGCGCCTGTGGGGACGGCATTCCGTAGGGGCAACCCCCCGTGGTTGCCCTGTACCATGTTGGGCAGGCACAGGGGCCTGCCCCTACTCGCAAGGACAGTCCATATACAAGGAACGCGAGAGCGAACGGCTTACCCGCCGCCCAGGTGAGGCAGGAAGGAAACGGTGTCGTTGTGTCTCAGCTCGGCATCCAGCGTGGCCACGCGGTCGTTGACCACTACCAGGAAGGCGTCGTCATCGAGCGGCAGGTCCGGAAAGCATTCCCGGATGTGGCTTAGGACGTCGGTCACCCGGCCTTGGCCCGGCAGCCGGACCTCGACCCGGTCCGTGCGGGTCAGGGAACGTTGAAGTCCCAGGAAGTTGACGGAGACGACCATGGTCCTGGTTCCACCCTGTCCGGCCGTGCGTTTTAGGCCCGGTACGCCTGGAGAAGCCGGGCGGCCTGTTCGTCGAGCAGGCCGAAATTTTCCAGCGTCTGGGCCAGCGGCACGGCCTGGTCCGAATACCCCTTGATCTGGTACACGGCGTCGCTGAGTTTCTGGTAGTCCTGCTTTCTCAGGTCGAGCAAAAGCCTTTGGCGGTCGGCCAGGGAGGCTGGCAGGCCGTCGCCGGCCTTCTCCTTGAGCCAGGCGTCGTAGTAATCGGCCCGGACCTGGTACTCGTTCTCGAAGACCGGGCCCATGGCCCTTTCCGGAATCCGATCGAAGGGCCGGGTGCCCTTGCCCTGGCGCAGGTTGATCATCTTCTGCAGGAGCTGGAGCCGTTCGGAATCGTCCAGGATGTCCTGGAGACTTTTTTTGGAGCCGGTGGTGGCGTTGAAGTAGTCCACGTAGTAGCGGAGCGTGGGTTGGTTCTGGCTGGGGGTCTCCGTCTTGGCCGCCTCGGGGTGACGGACGTCGATCCAGGGCAGCTTGCACAGGCCCACGGCGTTGAACCAGGTGCGGACCAGGGGGAACCATTTCAGGGCCTTGGCCTTCATTTCGAAGGTGGGGATTTCGCCGTGCACCTGGTCGATGAAGATGAGCCAGGCCTCGTCGTGCTGCGGCCCTTTGAGGGCGAAGCCATAGCCGCCTTGCTGGGCCAGGGATTCCTTGGTGATGTACATCGAGAATTCGAGGCCCTTGACCTCCATGCCGAAGCGGTCGAGCTCGGCCAGCGTCTTTTCCACCTTCGCGCCGGTCCGGGCCGCGTGGCGGTCGGCCACCCACTTTTTGGCCCGGGCCACGCCCTGGCCGCAGACCCGGCCCAGCCCCTCTCCCCGCGCCGTCTCGTGCAAAAGCCGGTTCGCCGCCTCGGCGTCCCCGAACTTCAGCGCGTATCCGGCGTCCTCCTCGCTGAGAAAGCCCCGCTGAAAACATTCCATTAAAAAGGACGCGCTCACGCCCATCGAGATCGTGTCCAGACCGTATTCATCGCAGTAGTGGTTATACTCCATGATGAACTGCGGATCGAAAATGCCCATGCAGGTCACCGCGGCCAGGGTCTCGTACTCGGGTCCGTCCACGCCCACCTTCCGGCCCGCGTGAGGCCCCCGGGTCAGCATCACGTCCTCCGCCCCCTTGGCGCAGGCCAGGTTGCAGCCCAGGTAGCAGCCGTCCGGCATCTGGCGGGCGAAGAAGCGGTTCAGGAAGACGTCGGCAAAGACCGCGGGCGCCTGTTCGAGGTGGCCGTACTGGTAATTGTCTATGGGCAGGAGGTGAAAGCGGTCCATGTACTCGGCCAGGACCGTCGTCCCCCAGGCGCGCAAGTTAAACTGGCCCGGGTCCACCTGGCTGATGACCCGCTTCAGGCTCGCCCCGGCCTGCTTCACTCCGTCCGCGTCCGCCGGCTGGTTGGCCTGGACCCGCTCCTTGTCGGATGTCACAACCACGGCCCTCAGCCCCTTGAGCCGCATGACCGTGCCTGTGCCGCCGCGGCCGGCCTGCTTCGAGCGGATGCGGCCGCGCCGCGGATCGTAAAAAAGGCTGTTGACGATGCCGAAGCGGGCGTTTTTGGCGCCCAGGCCGTTGGTCACCGCGGCATGGTTTTCGTCGAACTCGCCGCCGGCCAGGTCCCTGAGCAAAGCCGCGCCATAAGACAGCCCGCCGCCGTCGATGTCGGGACCGTAGGCAGGGGCCTGGTCCAGGCGGATCGTGCCCGCCTCGGCGTCGATGACCAGGACGACCTCCGTCTCGGACAGACCGCGCACGGCCAGGGCGTCGAAGCCGGAGATTTTGAGGAGCGGCCCGAAGTGCCCGCCGATATTCGAGTCGATGAAGGTGTCGGTCAGGGGCGAGATGGTGCAGACCACGAACTTGCCCGTTCCCGGGAAGCGGGGCTCGTTGCCCAGCGGACCGCTGGCCATGACCAGGAGGTTCTCCGGGCTGTCGTAGCGCGTCTCGGCCGTGGTTTCATCCCAGATGAGCTTCAGGGCGTAGCCCCGGCCGCCGATGTATTTTAGCCGAAAGGCCGGATCCACGGTGCGGATCGAGATGCGGCGCGAGGACAGGTCCACCTCGAGGATGCGGTCGGTGTAGCCTTTGTCCACGGGCGCGGCGGTATAAGACAAGGACGCGAGCGTTTTCATATTGTCGATTTCCCTGAAAATAGATAGAGCCCGGTTTTCTCCGATTTCGGTTGATGTCTGGTCATTCCGGGCGTTCTTTTTAAAGCGTAAATGGAATTTCTTGTCAAGGCAATTATCTACGCGCTGTCTTGCCCGCCGTGCGTCTCGAACGGCCTTGACCGCGGCTTTGCTCCGCCGCTGGTTCGTGTTATGATTATAAATAAAGACTTAAGCACTGAAAGGAATCCCCAATATGGACACGAGCCCGGCGGCCGTCAGCCGACCGCTCGAAAGCGTGCGGGTGCTCGACCTGACCCGGGTCTGGTCCGGCCCGCTGGCCGGCCGCATCCTGGCCGATCTCGGCGCCCAGGTCATTCAAATCACCGGCCGGGTCACGGTCGTCGCCCAGACGCCCACGCCCGACCAGGCACGGCTGGTGGGCATTTACGCGGAAAACGCGCCGGGCGAGCGGCCCTGGAACCGCAACTCCCAGACGAACGATTTTCACCGCAACAAGCTCGGCCTCACCCTCGAGCTGAACACCGAGACCGGCGCCTCCCTGTTCAAGAAGCTGGCCGCGGTCAGCGACGTGGTCCTGGAAAACTACAGCCCGCGGGTCATGCCCAACTTCGGCCTGGATTATCCGGTGCTGAGAGCCATCAATCCCGGCCTGATCCTCTGCTCCATGCCCGGCTATGGGCTGAACGGACCGTACCGCGACTGGGTTTCCTATGGCACGAACCTGGACCCCTTCTCCGGCCTGGCCAGCCTGATGGGGTATCCCGGCGAGGAGCCCCACCTGTCCGGGAACGCCTATCCCGACCCGGTGGCCGCCCTGCACGCCGTGGCCGCCGTGCTGATCGCCCTGTACCACCAGCGCCGCACCGGCCAGGGCCAGCACATCGATCTTTCCCAGGCCGAGTCCGCCACCTGCATGCTGGGCGAGGCCGTGCTCGGTTACGCGCTGAGCGGCCAGGTGCCGGCCCGCCTGGGCAACCGACACCCGGTCCACGCCCCGCACGGGTGCTACCCCTGCCAGGGCGAGGACCAGTGGGTGGCCGTGGCCGTCAGCACCGAGGAAGAGTGGCGCGGCCTCGCTGCCGCCCTGGGCCGGCCCGAGCTGCTTGGCGACGCGCGTTTTGCCAGCGAAGCGGCCAGGAGAGAACACCACGACGAACTGGACCGGATCATCGAGGCCTGGACCCGGCAGCGAACCCACTTCGAGGCCATGGCCAGCCTCCAGGAGGCCGGCGTGCCGGCCGGGGCCGTGCTGAACGCGGCCGAGCTGGTCTCGAACGAGCAATTGCGAGCCCGCGGCTTTTTCCTGGGAATAAAACATCCCGAGACCGGCTTGCGGCTCCACTGCGGGCTGCCCTTCCGGCTTTCGGACACGGCGGCCCCGAGCCTCAGGCCCGCGCCCTGCCTGGGGCAGCACAACCGCGAAATTCTCAGGGACGTGCTGGGCATGAACGAAGGCCAGATCGCCGCCCTCGAAGAGGAAGGCGCCATCGGCACCGAGCCCATCGGGTGAGACGAACCAATGCTTGGTTTCGAAAAAAAGCAATACGAAGATGTCATTACGAGGAGCGAAGCGACGCGGCAATCTCACGAGACTGCTTCGCTTCGCTCGCAGTGACAACCCCTTTGCCTGGAACGTGAAACTATACAACTAAACATCAGGCTTCATTTGGACGCGGCCAGGCGGAAGCGAGGCCGGCCGCCGCTTTCCTCGCGGACCACCCGATTCTCCTCGACCAGCTTTTCCAGGTGGGCCAGCACCGACCGTTCGGCCCGGGGCAAAAGGTCCCGGCCGTGCATGGCGAAATCTTCCTCGGTGTAAATGCGCTCGGCGATCTCCCGGGTGGTGGCCCAGCCTTCGGCCAGGGCGCCAAGGACCTTGTTTTCGCGCATGAGGCGGTGGGCGATGTACCACTGGATGCGTTCGTTAGCCTTTTCCCGGATGAGCGGGCCGTGGCCGGGGCAGACGAGGTCGAGGTCGAGGCCGGCCAACATTTCGAGGGTTTTCAGGTAGGCGGTCATGTTGCCGTCCGGGGGAGAGATGATGGAGGTGCCCCAGCCGAGGATGGTGTCGCCGGAAAAGAGGGTTTTTTCGCCTTCGAGGTAAAGGCAGATGTGGTCCGGGGAGTGGCCGGGCGTGTGGAGCACGCGGACCGAGAAGCGGCCCACGCTCAGGACCTCGCCGCCGCGCACCGGCTCGGCATAGGCCACGGTCCCGGCCGGATACCCCATGCGGGGCAGGGCCAGCTCGTGGCAGAGGACGCGGCCGCCGAAGCGCCCGAGCAGTCGGTCCAGGCCTCGGTGGTGGTCGTGGTGCGGGTGGGTGACCGCGGCTAAGGTGATGAACGCGACCCCGGCTGCGGCCAGGTCCTCCTGGGGAAACTCGGCCTCGGGCGTAATGGCGTCGATGACCAGAGTCTGTCCGCCGTCCGTGAGGACGTAGCAGTTCGTGGCCCGGTGCGGCGGCAGGGTCGGGGTTTGGACGGACAGGAAGTGGAGGCCGGGAAAAATTTCCATGGCTCAGGTCTCCGGGTCGGGGGTCGTTTTGGATGGCGCTTCGGGGAGGTTCGGGTCGTGAGGGAGGTCTTGCCAGGGGCGGGGCATGGTCTCGATGACGCGGCGCGGCTGATCGTCCAGGAGCAGCCGGAGGAGGTCCGGCCGCGCGTAATGTCCCGCCGTGTCCAACATGCTCTTCTGCCGCACGATGGCCGACAGGTCGATTTCGGCCACGGCCATGCCTTCCCCCTCGGGCAAAGGTTCGGCCAGGTAATTCCCGTTGGGCGCCACGACGGCGGTTAGGAGGCCTCCCTTCAGGAGGCCGGACAAGGAGGCGTCCGGGGATATTTCGGACCGCTGTCCGTCGCTCAGCCAGGCCGTGGCGTTGACGACAAAGGCCCCGGCCTCCATGGCGTGATGGCGCACCGCGGCGTCCAGTTGCCGGGCCATGGTCTGCCCCAGCAGGGAGCCCGGGAAATGAGAACAGTGAATTTCCTCCCCACGGGCGATCAAGGCGTAGCGGGCCAGCGGCATGTAATGCTCCCAGCAGATCAGGGCCCCGACGCGCCCCACCGCGGTCTCGTAAACCGTCAGACCGCTCCCGTCCCCCCACCCCCAGATCATCCGCTCGTAAAAGGTGGGCATGATCTTCCGCCGCCGGCCGATCAGCGCGCCATCGGCGTCAAAGATGAGCTGGGTGTTGTATAGGCTGCCGCCGTCCCGTTCGTTCACCCCCAGCACCACCACTGTGCCGGCCCGGCCGGCGGCCGCGCCGACCGCCTCGGTGACCGGGCCCGGCACCTCCACCGCCTGCTCGTACAACCTGGCGATGTCCGCGCCGATGGCCACCGGCGGTCGGACCATGGCGAAGTAGGGATAATTGGGGATGATCGTTTCCGGAAAGACGGCCAACTGGATGCCCTCGCGGCCGCATTTTTCAATGGCCTCGATGACCTTGCCTGTGGTCCCGTCCCGGTCGAACAGGACCGGCGAAAGCTGAACCGCGGCCGCGCGGAACGTCTTTTTAGCCATGGTCTGCTCCTTGGACCGGCCAAGGCGGCTCAAGGGACGCGCCCCGGTCCTCGGTCCCAACCCGCGCCTCTCCTTACGATCGTCACAAAATCGCAGGGATGACCGCTGCGGTTAAACGGATTGAAAACGGTCCCGGCCCAGGGAGAGGGAAAAAGGGTTCATCCCCACGCCGCGGTCGAAAACGTCCAGGTTCTCCTTTTTCTTGAGGTGGCCCACCACAATGTAAGTCAGCGGCGTGGCCGCCGCCTCGTAGGCCGATTTCACCAGCCATTGCGTGATGACGGTCAGACCCAGAACCCCCCAGGGCATGGCCCCGGCAAAGGCCAGCGTGATGAAAACCGCCGAGTCAAGCCCCTGGCCGACCAGCGTCGAACCGATGGTGCGGGTCCACAGGAACCGCCCCTGGGTGGCTATCTTCATGCGCGCCATCACCATGGAGTTGGCGAACTCGCCCACCAGGTAAGCCAGGAAAGAGGCCACCAATAGCCGCGGCGTGTATCCCAGGATGCGCTCGTAGCCGGCCTGGCCGTCCCAGAACGGCGCCGCCGGCAGCACCTGGCCGATCATCACGGCCGCCACCGCGATCAGGTTACAGGCAAACCCCAGCCAGATGACCCGGCGGGCAAGGCGGTAGCCGTAAACCTCGGTCAGCACGTCCCCGGCGATGTAGCTGATGGGAAAAATGACGATGGCCGCCGGCAGGACCAGCCCAAAAACCCGGATCAGCTTCACGGCGATGATGTTGCTGGTGATCAGGCAGGTGATAAAAACCGCGGCCGTGACCAGATAGCCCGAGGAAATCCCGGCAAACCCACGCCCGGCCTCGCCGCGCTCAACCATGGCTCGCCTCCTCGTGCACCGCGGTCACGTTCAGCCCGATCCCTCCGCGCGGCTTGAAGCGGGTCTTGACCTCCATCCACAGCGGCCGGCAGACCGCCACCAGGTCGTCCAGAATCTGGTTCGTGACCGTTTCGGCAAAGGCCGGATGCTGCCGATAGGCCAGGAGATACAGCTTGAGCGACTTGGACTCGAGGCACAGCTCGCCGGGCACATAATTGATCTCGATCTCGGCGAAGTCCGGCTGGCCCGTGACCGGGCAGAGGCTGGTGAATTCGCTCGTTTCGAACTGGATGTTGTAGCGGCGGCCCGGGCGGGGATTGGCAAACACGTCCAGCATGGCCGTTTGCGGTCCGCTATACACCGCGTCGGTTTTCCCTTTCCCCAGGTGCCGGAAAGGCGTTTCCCCGTCGTTCATGGTTCACCCTGCGCCCAAACTACGAAATTGGGCAGACCTTAACATCCCCCGCCGGGCGGGTCAAGGCCAGAGGGATCGGGTGCGTAAGTGCGCGAGTGCGAAAGTGCGTTGTGCGGGAGCCTTAGAGGCGTGTTCAATTCCGTCTCCAGGAATCTCGGACGCGCGGGCTGGATAGCGCGAAGCGAAATCCAGCCCGCGGATTGCGGTTTTTGGGAGGGGGTTTGGGGGAACCCTTTTTTGCGAAAAAGGGTTCCCCCAAGTCTCTCTATCTACCCGCCCGATTTCCGTCTCTATCCAACCCGCCGGACTTTATGCTATGTTTCGGGCAGCCAACAAAAAAATGAACGCGGAGGAAGGCATGCTGGTGCTTACGGAGAAGAAGGGCCCGGTGACGACCATCATCATCAACCGGCCCGAGGTGCGCAACGCGGTGGACCGGCCCACGGCCAAGTCCCTGGCCGACGCCTTCCGGGCCTTCGAGGCCGACGGGGAAGCCAAGGCCGCGGTTCTGACCGGCGTGGGCGGTTTTTTCTGCGCCGGGGCCGATCTTCGGGCCGTGGCCGAGGGTTTGGGCGGCGAGGGCCGGGCCAACCGCGCGGGCGAGGAGGGCGACGGTCCCATGGGGCCGACGCGGATGCGGCTAAGCAAGCCGGTCGTTGCGGCGGTGGCCGGGTACGCGGTGGCCGGGGGGTTGGAGCTGGCCTTGTGGTGTGATCTCCGGGTGGCGGAGCGGGGAGCGGTCTTCGGCGTCTTCTGCCGGCGATGGGGGGTGCCGCTCATCGACGGCGGCACGGTGCGGCTGCCGCGGCTGATCGGTCTTTCCCACGCCCTGGACATGATCCTGACCGGCCGGCCGGTGGAGGCGGAAGAGGCGCTGCGCATGGGGCTGGCCAACCGGGTGGTCGAGCCCGGGACGTCTCGGGCCGAGGCCGAGGCCTTGGCCGAGAGCCTGACGCGGTTTCCCGAGCGTTGCCTCTTGAGCGACCGGCAATCGGCCTACGAGCAGATGAGCCTTTCCTTTGAGGCGGCCATGCGTAACGAGTTCCGGCTGGGTCGCGCCACCGTCGAGAGCGGGGAGACCCGGGCCGGGGCGGC
>Ga0315282_10004191_pt1 | contig 25252 bp, 22 predicted proteins | sample YL17G07_20_MG_FD_203693 | JGI IMG/M metagenome (GOLD analysis project Ga0315282, IMG submission 203693) | Sediment microbial communities from Yellowstone Lake, YNP, Wyoming, USA - YL17G07_20 | ecosystem: Environmental > Aquatic > Freshwater > Lake > Sediment | place: USA: Wyoming | collected... | reverse complement strand
ATAATACAACACGAAACGGGCTCCTTCGAGGCATACTGCAGCTCCTTTCCGGAAGTGCATTATACCAGAAGGCGTCCCAGAACCATCCATAAAATATGTCATCGTAATTGCGGCAAGGTGCACTTAGCCTGAAGGTCTGTCAGATCCTTCTGAAGCTTGTCGAGATCGGCTTTGGTCGAACTGACCAACTGATCCTTCTCTTCCGACAGGCGCTGCGCGACCGGCTTTGGTGTTTCCGCTGTGGCGGCGCCCGTCTTGGCAGGCGCTTCGGGCTTGCCCTCGACCCGGGCCACGGCTTTCTGATAGGTTTCCTTCACGTCGGAAAGGGCCTTTTGGACGCCCGCCTTCACCTTAGCCCAAGTCTCGGCAGTAGACGCCTCAACCTTGCCAAGCTCCTCCTTCGTGGCTGCCATTTTAGTCTCGACGTCGGCCTTCAGCTTGCCGAAGTCAGCCTTGACCTCTGCTCCCCTGGCCTCCGCCTTGGCCTGAAGGTCTGACAGCCCCTTCTGCAGCCTGTCAAGGTCGGCCTTAGCAGACTTCACCAACTCGTCCTTCTCCTGCGCCAGCTTCTCCGCCGTTGACTTCGGGGCCTCGGCCGGCTTTGTTGTAGTCGGCGCAGCGGGCTGTGCCTGGTCCCCCGGAGGATCGTGCCGGTCGCGATGCCCTTCGTGCTCGTCCCGCTCGAAGAAGCAACCCGACACGAGAAGCGAAACGGCGACGGCCACGACACAAGCCAAACGCCTGCAGGTTAGCATGCGGCCCCCTTTCGTGAAGATACCCCGCTGCGGGGCGCACGCCCCGCACCCATGAAATAGTTTAGGACAGCGACACACAGTTGTCAATTCAGGGAAAACCTGATGCGGTCGGGCACCTGATGTCAGAAGTCCCGGCTGAAGATCACCTCCCGGCTGGCACGGCGTTGGGACTGGGGCCCGCGACGTCCAGCTTTGGGACGCCGGGGGCCTCAGGCTCCTGGCGGGCAGCTTGCGCGACGACCTGAGTCCGTGCCCGCCGCCGCACAGGCAGTGCGGCGGAAGCATAAATCCATCCTCGCACTACGCGGAGTCTCGATTGACGCGGCTGGTCCACCCGCGCCAAAGCCGCATACGTTGAGGCTCGTCGCTTTCTGATACTGGCCCGCCCGGCGTAGGGTTGACGTGGGCGCTGTAAGGTAAAACCCGATTGACAATCGTCGAAGCGGTCGGTTTGAATATAGTCCAAGAGCATTGGGGGAGGCGGCCCGTGCTCACAGGAGCCGGCATTCGAGGGGCGTGGCTGGCTTTCGATGGCGGAGGGCCATCGGGTAAAGGAGATATCGCTGGCAGCGGCGACACCTTGCATTAGCAGGAGGCAGCGCCAATGGGGGCTCGGGGGATTGAGGCGGTATTGGCGATCGTGGCCGGCATTCTGATACTTGCTGTTCCTAACCTGCTCAGCTATTTCGTGGGGATTTACCTGATTGTTGTGGGGATACTTCGCGTGCTTCCTACTGGGGCTCGCACGAAAACGTGATCCGTCAGCCTCATGAACCACAGTGAAGGGGCCCATTTTGGTGGGGCGTAGCTTCACCACTAAATGCAAGCCTCAGTGAGTGATGCGCGGGGCTATCATCTGCAACGCGCCTCAACTCTGAAGCCGGGTGTGCTCCGTTGCGCCGGCCCGCATAGGCAACGTGTATGGCGAAAATTGAACAATTCAAGGCGTACCGCAAGAGGCGTGATTTCGCCCGCACCTCCGAGCCGATCGCAGTGAAGAAGAGCCAGAAGCGCGGCGGTTCGACCTTTGTCATCCAGAAGCACGACGCCAGCCACCTGCATTACGATTTCCGCATCGCCATAAATGGCGTCCTGAAGTCGTGGGCCGTCCCCAAAGGGCCCTCAACGAACCCGAAGGTGAAGCGGTTGGCCGTGCCCACTGAGGACCACCCCCTGGAGTATGCCGGTTTCGAAGGGGTCATCCCAGAGAGCCAGTACGGCGCGGGCACCGTCATGGTCTGGGACAGGGGGCGGTATTCAAATCTAAGGAAGACGGACGGCAGACCTGTGGCGATGGAGCAGGCACTGCGGGACGGCCAGATTGAGATACACCTGCACGGGAAGAAACTCAAAGGAGGATATGCCCTGGTTCGAACCGGAGGGAAGGCGAAGGGCAGCCGGTGGTTGCTGGTGAAGATGAAGGACAAGGCCGCGAGCGCCCCTTCGAATCCGCTCCGCTCGAAGCCCAATTCCGTGCTCACCAACAGGAGCCTGGCGGAGATCGCGCGTGATGCCAAAGCAAAGGGATGAAAGGGCGAACAGCCTTTTTGCGCACTTGACGGATGAAGCGCGGTCAAAGCTACGCAAGTCAAAGCAGCCTGCGCGGCTGAGCCCCATGCTGGCCACGCTGACGAGCCGTGTGTTCTCAGATAGGAATTTCATATACGAGCGGAAGCTGGACGGCGAGCGCTGCCTTGCGATTCGGAACACCAGGGGCGTGCGCCTGCTGTCGCGCAACAGGAAGAGGCTGAACGAGACGTACCCGGAGGTAGTTGAGGCGCTGGAGAAGCAACGGGCCGGGCAGTTCGTCCTGGACGGCGAGATAGTCGCTTTCGAAGGGAGAGCGACCAGTTTTTCGCGGCTCCAGAAACGTTTTGGGATCAAGAATCCGGAGGAGGCGCGGCGGAGCGGCATTCCGGTTTTCTATTACGTGTTCGATGTGCTGGACATGGAAGGCTACGACCTGACACGTTTGCCACTGACTCAGCGCAAGGCCATCCTGAGGCAGGCGGTTTCCTTCACAAGGCCGCTGCGCTTCAGCGCCCATCGTAAGGGGGATGCCGAATCCTTCTTCAAGGAGGCCTGCCGCAAAGGCTGGGAGGGGCTAATAGCCAAGCGTGCCGACAGCGCCTACGTCCCGACGCGCTCGGCCAATTGGCTGAAGTTCAAATGTGCCAAGCGCCAGGAGTTGGTGATCGGAGGATACACAGACCCCCAGGGTCCCGCAAGGAATTCGGCGCGCTCCTTGTGGGGTTCTACCGCCGCGGCCACCTGCTGTATGCCGGCAAGGTGGGGACGGGCTTTGACCAAGAGACCCTGCGAGGCCTGGCAGAGCGCTTTTCCCGCATCGAAGCGCAGAGGCCGCCCTTCAAGACAGACCGACTGCCCAAGAGGGGTGTGCATTGGGTGAAGCCCACGCTTGTGGCAGAGGTGGGATTCACGGAATGGACGGGCGACGACAAGCTGCGGCACCCGCGCTTCCTTGGGCTGCGGCGCGACAAGAACCCCAAGCGCGTGGTGAGGGAGGCCGAAGGATGAGGCTCGGGCGCTACACGATGGATGTTTCAAACGCCGACAAGCTCTTCTTTCCTGAAGTGAGGCTCACGAAGGGAGACCTGGTAGAGTACTACCGTCAGATCGCGCCTACGATGCTGCTCCACACGCGGGGACGGCCGGTCACGATGGAGCGGCATCCGGACGGGGTCAAAGACAAAGGCTTCTACCAGAAGGAGCTGCCGGAATACTTCCCGTCATGGGTAGGGAACGTGACAGTCGCCGTCAAAGACGACGGCCGACAGAAGCAAGTGGCATGCGAGAAGGCGGCAGACCTTGTTTACATCGCCGAGCAGGGCTGCATCACGCCGCACGTGTGGCTGAGCCGCAAAAACGACCTGGATAAGCCGGATCGGATGATCCTGGATCTCGACCCGCCAGATCATGGCTTTGCCGCCGTCCGAAAGGCGGCGCGACGAGTGCGAGACCTGTTGGCTGAACTCGGCCTGGTGCCGTTCGTCATGCTGACTGGGGGACGCGGCGTGCATGTGGTGTGCCCGCTTACCCGGAGAGATGATTTCGACACTGTGAGGGAGTTCGCGCAAGGCGTCGCGGGCCTGCTGGCGGAGCGGCACCCGAAGGAGCTGACGACCGAACAGCGGAAGAACAAGCGACGGGGGCGGGTTTTCTTGGACACCGGGAGAAATGCATATGGGCAGACCGCCGTGGCCCCGTATGCAGTGCGAGCCCGTCCCAAGGCATCCATTGCGGCTCCGCTCGACTGGGACGAGTTGTCAAGTCCGTCACTACGGGCCGATAGGTATACGGTCAAGAACATCTTCAAGAGGCTCAAAAACGGAGGCGATCCGTGGGGGGCTATTGTCCGGTCCTCGCGCTCGCTGGCCCGACCCAGGGAACGTTTGAGGAAGATGCAGTCGGCTTGATCGCCCGTTGGCAGGCGCTCGCGTCAACCCGTTTTCAGGGCACGTAGCGAGGGGAGTCCTGACTGAGGTGGGCCGCTGGGCGCGCTGAAATGGTTTGGCGGCCGGGCGGAGGAGAAGGGGGAACAACAGGCTCAGCCCGGGTATCGCAACGGCGCCGGAGGTGGTGCATTTCTTCGGGGGGATAACGATGAACCTGTACAGCTTAGATGCGGTGCTATCCATCGTGGCGGGTATTCTGATACTAACGACTCCTCGATTGTTGAATTACATTGTGGCGATCTATTTCATCGTAGTCGGCGTCCTGCACCTGGTGCGGTAAGGCCGGCGGATGATGGCAGGGCTGCCATGCGGGGATCGTTGATGGCATGGCAGGCTCGGGTTTGCGCAGGGGCGGCCCGCCCCCGACATATGAGCGTCTCGCCGGGGTGCGGTGACAAGTGGGCCTCCTTAAGTCCCCCTGGGCCATGCGCGTCCGGGGAACGGATCATCACGGGTTCTGGAAGGAGAAGAAGAGATGTCGTCCTATGTCTTTGAAGCGGTGGTGGAGATTGTGGCGGGCGTTCTCATACTTGCTGTGCCTCGGCTGCTCAACTACTTCGTGGCGATCTGCTTGATTGTCGTCGGGATAACCCACTTGGTGAGGTGATAAGGTAGCGGCTGAAGGCGGCCGAGACCAGCAGCTTCGGGCAAGGCTCTATGGGCGGTCGGGCATTCGGCCCGAGTTCATGTGAATGCAAGACCGTTCAGGACGATTTCTGCCGCTGCAGGTCCATCACGAAGCGGCGGGCAGCGCCGATGATGCCCGCGTCGGCCGGCACGGCGGAGAAAGCGAGGCGCACTCCGCGCCGGCTGGCTTCCAGTGTGCGGCGTCTGACCTCCTCCCTGAGCGGCTCCATCAGCAGGTCGCCTGTGGCGGTCATGCCCCCGCTCAGGGCCACCGCCTGGGGGTTCAGCAAGTGCATGAGGTTGGAAATGCCGACGCCCAAGCAGCGACCCGTAAGACGGATGTTGCGCTCCGCCGCCTGGTCGCCGGCCAGAGCGGCGCGGTGGATCAGTTCGGCGGTCAACTCCTCGTCGCTGCTGGAGAGGACGCTGGGCTCCCCCGCGGCCAAGGCCGCTCGCATGCGCCCGACCACCGCCCTTGCGCCGGCATAGGCCTGGAGACAGCCACGTCCTCCGCAACTGCACGGCGGGCCGTCAGGAGCGATACTCATGTGGCCGACCTCGCCGGCCGCGCCGGTCCAACCTCGCCAGAGCCGCCCGTCCAGCACGATGCCGCCGCCGATGCCAGTCCCCAGGGTCAGCATTACGAGCGAGGAGAGCCCACGCCCCACGCCGACCCAGTGCTCGGCCAGCGCAGCGGCGTTGCCGTCGTTCTCAATCGTACAGGGCAAGTCCAGGCGTTCGCTGAACAGACGCTGCAGTGGCACGTTCCGCCAGGTGGGCACGTTCGGCCAGTAGCGCAGAATCCCCTGCTCGATATCAACCGACCCGGCGGTTCCCACGCCCACGCCCCGCACCTCGCCTGCGCGCACACCGGTTTCGTGCATCAGGCCGACGGCAACCTGACAGATTTGCCCGACTGTGGCCTCGGGGCCCTGTCCAGGCTCTGCCGGGAGGGCTGCGCGGCGCACTACGTTCCCGTCGGCCGACACAAGCCCGACCCTGGCATTGGTTGCGCCCAGGTCCACGCCGAGGGTCAAGCTTCGGCCGGGCTCGGCATTCCTGTCGTGGGACATATGAAAGGTTCCTTGCCAGGGCACTGTCGGGGAACTCAGTCCTGTCTTCGGGCCTGGGACGAAGGAGCGGGTCTCGCAGCAGCGCGTTACTGCTCGACGGGCTCAGGGAGCGGGTTGCCGTAAAGCTCTTCGGAGACGCGGCTGAAGGCGCGATACATGGCGAGCTTGGCCTCAGGGGCGGCTCCGATGGCGCGGCCATCGCCGTAATCGCTGAAGACGAACCCGCCCTGCGGGCTCATCCAGTGCTCGGCGAGGGCAGAGGCGTCGGCCTCGATCAGATCCGGACGCCCCCTAGGCAGGGTCGCCTGGATGTCAGCCAGGGATTCGAAGGTGATCCTGCCGCGGTAGCGGCGGCCGATCTCCTCGATGCCGAGCGCGCGCGGCTGTTGGAGGTTGACGGCGTTCACGCCGGCGTCAATGTAGCCCTGGATGATCTCGTTGACCTTGCCGCAGGAGTGGACCCAGACGTCCTGGCCGCCCTCGTGCATGGCGTCGAAAATGCGCTTGTAACGCGGGAAGAAGAAATCGTACCAGAGGTCCATAGAGATGAACGCCGCCTGCTGGGTGCCCCAGTCGTCAGTCATGCCGAAGGAGTCCAGGCGCGGGCCGAAGCGCTCCTGGTAGTTGCGCACGAGGCAGAGGTGCGCCTCGACGATGCGGTCGGCGAGCGCGCCCGTGTTTTCGCGGTCGGCGAGCAGGCCCATCAGGACATTCTCGAATCCAGCGGCAGCGTGCATCCGCTCGAACAGGATCATGAAGATGCCGACCTGGGTGTACTTCCCCTCAGCCTCGGCGCGCTGGAATGCCTGCTCGCAGTCGGCGTAGCGCCATTCCTCGCTGTAGTCGGGGACGGTGAGCTTACGGTGCTCGGACACGGCGGACAAGGGATGGCCCTTAGGCTGGCCCATGTTGGGGATATCCGTCTTCTGCCACTGGCAGCCCCACTCGTCGAGTGGGACGCCGTTCTGGGTGCGGTTCGCGGCGGGCCGCGGGATGCCGGCCGTGTCGTCGCGCCCGAAGCACCCCATCTTCACGGGCAGCCGCTCCGGCCCTTCGAACCGGATAGCCGCTCGGACGATCTCTCTCGGGCTTTGCCCCATGACTTTCTCACGCCTCAACATACGCATCCGGGATACCAAGCGTGCGACAGCTTATTACGAAGCGGGTATAACGTCAACGGCAGGGATCAGAACGCGGGCGGGTCGGCCGGGCTGGCGCCACTTTTACTGTCCATGCCACGGCCCCAACGGTAGCCGTGGCGGCGCTAACTTGACACCCACGCGCCATTGCATAATCTATGCATGCACCGTTGGCAGTCGAGCGAACATCTTTAGATTACCATTTGCCCCACTTCCCGACGACTGGAAGACCCCATGCCCGCACGCAAGAAGGCAAGACGCATCCCGGCCCTGTCTTTCGACCACTTCTTCACGTATGCCGAGCTGACCGACTTCGTCGGGAAGCTGGCGAAGGCCTGCCCCGAGCTGGTGGAGCTTTCGTCGCTGGGGGACTCCCGCGAGCGACGGGCGATCCACCTGCTCACGATCACCGACGCGGCGACCGGCCCGGCCGAAGACAAGCCGGCGTACCTCATCCATGGCAACATCCATGCGGTGGAACTGTCGGGCACCCACGCGGCACTTTATACCTGCCGGCAGTTGTGCGTGGACCATGCCAGGTCTGACGTGCTCAAGCGCGTCGCGTTCTACATTGTGCCGCGCCTCAATCCCGACGGGGCGGAGTTCGCCGTCACCACGTCAGGCACGATCCGGAGCCGCACCGACCGCTCGGCGCGCGAGCCGAACACGCTATACCAGGAGGATGTGGATGGCGACGGCCTCATCCTGACCATGCGACAGGAGCACCCCAACGGGCAGTTCGTGGCCGACCCCAGGGACAGGCGTCTGCTCATTAGGCGCACCGCGGATAGCAAGCCACCGTTCTACCGCACGCTGCCGGAAGGCATGATTTGCGAATGGGACGGCACCGATAACATCAAAGTCGAGGGCCGGAGCTTCGACTGGAACCGCAACTGGTCCCATGACTGGCAGCCCGAGCCGGCGCAGTTCGGCGCGGGCGATTTTCCCTTCAGCGAGCCCGAGATGCGCGGGATGGCGGAGTTCGTCTTCAGCCGCGACAACATCTTCGGCGTGCTCGGCTACCACACCGGGCCTAACGCGGTGCTGCGGCCGCCGTCCACAGGGGCGGACGGAGACCTCGACGCGGGCGACGTGGAGGTCATGCAGGAACTGGCTGAGATCGGCGCCAGGCTCACGCAGTTCCCGGTCGTGCCTGTGGTCAAGTACCGCCGCGACTACCAACGGGACATCAACCTGCGCGGCCACTTTCACAATTTCGGGTACCACCACCTCGGCTTGTTCGTGTTCGAATTCGAGTTGGGCGTGCTCCTGAACAGCGCAGGTATGAAGACCAAGGACGACATCTTCGCAGTCAAGTCGGAGCAAGAGTACGAGGCACTGTTTCGCCGCATGATGAGGTGGTGGGACAAGCAGAAGAGGCGCGCGCCCGTCTTCAGCAAGTGGACGAGGTTCAACCATCCGCAGCTCGGCGAGGTCCAGATAGGCGGGTTGCTGAAGAAGCACTTTGCCGGGCCAACCCTCGACGACTTGAGACAAATCGCCGAGGCGACGCACAAGTTCACGCTCGCGCATGTAGACCGGCACCCGCGGGTGGTGATCGAGAGTTCGCACGCGGAAGCCGTGGGCGGCCACGTCTACCGCATCCGCGTTCGGGTGGCCAACCGCGGCGAGTTCCCCACGCACGTGTCGAACAAAGGCCGCGGACTACGCCGACTGAAAGGAGTGCGCGTTGACTTTGTGCCGGCCAAGGGCGTCGAACTGCTCTCGCGCATCGGGCATCACTCCCTGGGTCACCTGGCGGGCGTGACGGACGGCCGCGAATTAGAGTGGTTCGTGTCCGCACCTGGCAAGGGCCACAAGCTCTGTGAGTTGCGCGTGTCTGGAGGCACGGGGGGGAACGCCGCCGTCAGCATCGCGAGGCCGTAGGTCGCTTGCCAAACAGCGGGCCAACCCGTGTGGCGGATAGTGCGCCTTCTCTGCGGATGCCACGGGGACGGGGTTCCAGGGCGAGGACGCCCTGGGCTACCCGTAAACATGCCACTGGGGCTGCTGAGGATGGCGGGCAGGATCCCACGGCGGTGACACCTGCGGGCCGGGGAAACGTTGACGGCCATTGGCTTCCGCCGTACACTGCCCGATGGGATGGACCGACGATGACTGACAGGGCTTGTCCGGCAACGATCCAGTGACTGCCCCGGACTTGGAGGCGGCTGTTCCGCGGTCCCCGTATTCACAGCCTTAGAAGGGGAACCAGATGGCGGGCAGAGAAAACAGGAAGATGTCCCGTCGGCGGTTTCTGAAAGCCACGGCGGCCGGGGCGCTGGCGTTCAGTTCAGTGCCGCTTGCAAGGGGCATCGGCGGGGCACCGGCTGAGGAGACGAGGAGGCCCGCACATAGTGCGGCAGAGCTGCCAGTGCGAGGATTCCACGCGGAGGTCCTCGAACGCGGAGACGTCTCTCTACGGGAAAGGTTCATCCGGGACGCGCTGCCTCGGGAGGGCGTGAACGTGCTGGTTTTGGAGATCGGCTACTACTACGCGTTCAAGTCTTACCCCCAGGTGGCCGAATCCAACGCAATGGCTGCCGAAGGCCTGAAGCGGGTGGTTGCCGCCTGTGCAGATGCGGGCGTGGAACTGGTGCCGTTATTCAACTGCCTTGGGCACCAATCGGACTTCGGGCGCAGCCTGGGCCTGCTGCGCGCCTTCCCAGAGTTCGACGAGCGTCCTGACATCCCGCAGGACGCCAGCGCGGAGCAGATCAACTCCCGCTGCTACTGCCCCCTTCATCCCCGCGTGCACGAGGTGGTCTTCGCGCTGCTCGACGAACTGGCGGAGGCCTGCGGCGCCACAAGGTTCCACGTGGGCATGGACGAAGTATTCCTCATTGGGGAGGAGAAGTGCCCGCGCTGTCGGGGCAAGGACCCGGCGGAACTCTTCGCGGGCGAGGTGAAAGTCCTGCACGACCATCTGGCCTCCAGAGGGCTGAAGATGTGGATGTGGGGGGACCGGTTCATCAATGCCGCTGAGTTCGGCATAGACCACTGGTCCGGCAGCAAGAACCGCACCTGGCCGGCCGTGGACAAGGCGCCTAAGGACATCGTCATCTGCGACTGGCACTACACGAAGGCCGTTAAGACGCCAGCATACTTCGTCGGCAAGGGCTTGGGCGTCGTGGCTGCGCCCTATCGCGCCGCCGATGTCGCCCTGGAGCAACTGAAGATGATCCGAGACCTGCGGACTGAGAGTGCCCTTGCCCTGGGCATGCTCCAGACGAGCTGGAGCGGGTTCGACACCTTCGTGCGGGCCTATTACGGTGAGCCTGGCCCGGAGACGGGGCAGAGGCGGCGCGCCATCGAGGCCGCCAGTTGCTTCAGGACGCTGTTTGCCGCGATCCGGGGTGAGCGCTGAGCCAAGACGGATAAGCGCCGCAGTCGCTCCGCCCCCGGAAATGAGACGCCGGGCATAGCTGCTTAGCCTGCAAGAATGGCACAATATGGGTTGGCGGGAATCTGTGCCAAGCTATCGGGCGCGGGTCGGCCGGGGTTCCTTCAGACCCAGTTCAGAGAGCAAGGTTTGAGTCCGGATGGAGAACCGCCATGCGGTACGAGTTGATGTTGCCACATCAGATTCGCAAGGCCATTGATGAGAACTGGCCGAGCGTGCTGCCCCTCGGCGTGCTGGAATTCCATGGGGAGCACCTGGCCGTCGGAATGGACACGCTGGCGGTCCTCCGGACGGTCGAATTGCTGGAGGAGGAGATGGACCTTGTGATCCTGCCGGCGTTTTACTATGGGGCGGGCAGCTACGTGGTGGCACCGCCGGAGCGCAACGGCACAGTGCACGTGGATTCGGGTGAATTGCTGCCCTTCGCACGCGGGTTGTTCCGCAGCCTGCTGCGGATCGGGTTGCGCAACGTCCATTTCTTCATCCACCATCAGTCGGAGAACTTCGCGGCCGGCATGCCGATGGACCTTGCGTTCAAGCTTGGCGCGCGGCAGGCCATCTTTGAGTTCCTTGAAAAGGAGCGCGGCGAAGGCTGGTGGGGCGACAACAGCATGGCTGATTATTACAGCGCGCATGAGCAGGGAGAGAACCCCTTCAACTGGATCCAAGGCCATCCACTGATGGATGATGCGATCATCCGGCAATATCCCTTCGACCACGCAGGCCAGGGCGAGACCTCGCTCCTAATGGCGTTGTGTCCGGAGGGAGTTGATAAAGAGCGCCTCTCGACGGAGAGTTGGTATCTCAGGAGCGCGAAAGAGGCAAGTGCCGAACTCGGAGAGCAGGGGAAGAAGCTTGTCCTGGATCATATGCGAAGGGTTCTGAGGGGCGCCCTCCGGTAACCTCAGAGCCAGGCACCCGATGAAGAACTCCTGCCCCCGGCCAGCCGGGCCGTAGCGCATTCCCGCCGAACTCACCCGCTACAGGTCAGCCTTCCCTTCGCTGCCTCGGCTTGGCGATGATCTCTCGGATCTCCAGGTCAAAGAAGTTGTTCATGTGGGCGGCCTTGAGCACGATGGCCGTGTCGGCTCCGCCCCCGCTCCCGCCGACCGCGATGATCTCCCTGTCTGTCGGCACCAGCCCGGCATCGGCTGCCATCACCGCCACTTCGACGGCCACTTTGATCCCTTCACCGCCAAACCGCTTCAACGTTTGGGCGACGATCTCAACGTGAGATATGCCGCCGAACTTATTGGTAACCGACCGGCCCACGCCGCTGAGCGCATGTGAGCAAATCAGAACCTTGATGCCCTTTGCCTCCAGCGCCCGACGCTGGTCTGTAGTGAGTTCTTGCTGATCGCCCCCGCGGAAGCCCGCATGCTCTCCCACGGAGACCAGCGTTGCTCCTGCGTCTTTGAGCGCATCCCAGAGCGCCAGCGCCGTTGCTCCCGTATTCGAGGCCACGACGACGTGCTCGATCCCCAACTCGGCACGGCGCTCGCGGACGGCGTCCGCAACCGCCTCAGTATTCTCGCGTCCGGGCCGATCGAAATAGACTATCCTTCCGACTGCCATGGCTGGTCCCTCCTATCTCTCCCTGTTCCTGGCCGCAGGCAATGCCAACGCTTGCTTCGTTATTGTCCCTGACACGGCACTGCGCAGCAAGGCGCCCGGAGCCTGGCGCGCGAATCTCGCTCTGCGAAGCCCGAATCTGAAGACCTCCGCCGACGCAGGTGCCGACAGGAACCCAGGGGAGATCGGACTCAGGCGCGTAAGGTTTTTCGCAGTATTGACAGGGGGGGACGGTCGCCTTAAACTGTATGTTCGGTGCGGGCCGCCGGCTCGCCAGGGGGATGCGGGGCACCTTTACGAAAGGGGGGCGTATGAGCCTCAAGCGTTTGATCTGCGTGCTTGTGATCGGCGCCGCCGTGTTGACTACCGGAGGCTGCTGGTGGTGGGAGGAGGAAGAGCACGAAGGGCGCCACGAGCACGAATGGTGGGGTGGAGAACGACACGAGCAGCGGCGTGAGGAAGGGCGCGAAGGACGGCACGAACGAGGCGATCCGCCGGCCGCAGTAGAAACAGCCGCTCCGGCCCAGCCCGCCCCGGGGGAGAAGGCCAAGTCGCCTGCTGAGCGCCTGGCGGAGGAGAAGGATGCGCTCGTCAAATCCGCGAAGGCCGACCTTGACGGACTCCAGAAGGACCTGAAGGAGCTTCAGTCCAAGGCCGACGCGAAGGGTGCCGAGGTCAAGGCTGACTTCGCGAAGCTGAAGGGCGACGTGGAGAAGAAGGTGGGCGCCACGAAGGAAGAACTCGCCAAGGTCAAGGGTGCCAGCGCAGAGACCTGGGAGAAGGTGAAGGCCGGCGTTCAAAAAGCCCTTGCGGATGTGCAGGAGACCTATCAGAAAGCCGTCGCTCGCGTCGAGGGCAAGACTGAACCCGGCAAGGGTGGCAGCACGCCAGGCGGCGGCACGCCGCCCGAAACCGATAAAAAGGCCCAGTAAAGCGTCGCCACACTGAGGCGCTGTGAAAGGGGGCTGCATCTTCTCGTCGCGGTGCTATCTGGTCGCCTGGCCCTGCCGGCATGGGAGGAGGCCGCGAGCTACCAATCCATAGGGGGATCTCAGATGGAGCGTTCAAGGGTAGGTGTGTTGTCTGTGCTGGCCAAGTCTCGGAAAGCGTTCGTTGTGGCGCTGTTGGCTGCCATGTCGCCAATCATGGTTAGCTGCTTTGGGGCATTCCCGTTGACGAAGACCATCTACAAGCTCAACAAGGGCATAGAGCCAGAGCTTCTGCGGCACGTAGTCTTCTGGGTCTTCGTCATCGTGCCCGTCTACTGGGTCGCCGCGGTGGCGGACGCCGTAGTCTTTAACCTGGTGGACTTCTGGACGGGCACAGAGCTGGTCGGCGGCTCAACCACGAACCCCGACGGAAGCGCCGTCGCGCTCGCGCCGTCCGCCGACGGGCGAGAAGCGCTCATGACGCTGTCACGTGATGGAAGGGTCGTCTCGCAGGTCCGATTCGTGAAGGCATCCGACAGCCTGTGCGAAATCCGTGACGCTGACGGGAAGCTGGCAGGAACCGTGTTGCGCACTTCGAGCGGCGGCCTTCAGTTCAGCGATGCGACCGGCCGCGTCGTCGGAAGCCTGAGCGCCGAGCAGGTCGCGAGCATCAAAGGACACCCCGTACCGGCAGCCGATGGAGCCTTCTGAACAGTGCCTGGTGACCGTGCGGTAGCAGCATCTCCGGCCTTGCCGAGAGGCTGCAGATTGTGCTTGCCCGGAAAGGGCTGGGTCCGCAATGGCAAGAAATCTGGGAGAGGGACGATGAGAAAGATTGCGGTCATGGTGGTAGTATTGTCTCTGCTGGCGAGCAGCGGATGCGTGGTACAGGTCGGTACCCAACACGGCACGGCCGTCACAACTGTCAGCGGCCTTGCGAGCGGTTATGTCTCCCTGGAGAGCCTGCCGCCGTACGACGGCACCATCTTTCGTTTCGGCATCTTCGACATGGGTGAGCGCCCGGGGGAGATTGCGAGCGCCGACCTGTGGCCTCTGGCAGGAGCGGGGATAGGCATCATTGGGGCGCGCGCCCGTGTCCTGATGCTTGGTGCCGGGGCCGGGGTCCTCTGGTACCAGCCGAAGCCCCCCCCGCCTCCACCGCTTCCAGCAAGCCCCTGATGACACAGCTTATGCCCCCGGCGGCACGGGAGTCTCCGTTCTGACCGCAACCCGGAGTCCCATGTCACAGGTTGCATTCATAAGCCGCTGAACCTTCGGCTCGTCCGCTGGATGCGGAGTGACCGCCGTACAACTTCGGCCGCTCCATGATGTTCCCCGTGATGTCGCTCTGCCTCCATAGCGCCTTGGTTCCTTCATCCACGTCCATCTGTGTCCAAACCGTGGGTGCGCCGTCGGCGTGTCCCCCGGGCGCCGTCGGCGAAGAACAACGCTGCCATCTTCCGATGCCCAGACTCAGTCGGTGTGACGGCTGCCGCCAGGCGGCGTATTGCCTGCCCTCGTCGGCGCCGCCGCCAACACCCCTTCGTCCCTCCACTTCTTCAACAAGGCAATCAGCCTGTCGTACGAGGGCTTGGGACTCAGGTCCTGGCGCAGCAGGCCGCCGTTCGGGATGAAGCCGGGATCAACGAAGTCCCAGCACGTGACGGCATCCACGTAGGGCTTGCTGAAGGCGATCTTGTAGAACGTCTCGAACCACTGGGCCTGCGTCTCTTCGCTGAAGTCCTCGCCGCGCCAGCGGATCCTGGCGCCGCCAGCGCCCCCTCCCCACCACGCGCTCTTCCGCGTCTCTGCCGAGGAGGAAGGGAAGCCCAGCTCGCTGATGTGGATCGGCTTGCCGAACCCTCGAAAGCTCTCCAGGTTGCGCTCGAACTCCACCATGTCGCGCCCGGAGTGATAGTACTGCAGTCCGACGGCGTCATACTCGATCTCGCCGTCCTTCAGCCGCTCCAAGTAGTCGTACACGCTCTGCTGCCAGGCCGCGGGCTGGCAGCCCATGTAATAGTCGCACCAGGTCCCCGTGGAATTGACAATGCGGAAGCAGGTGGGGTCGGCTTTGCGCGCCGTCTCCAGCGCCGCGCCCGTCAGCTCCACGTTCTGCTCCTTACTGAAGCCCGGAAACTCGTTGCCCGGTTCATTGTCCGGCTGTACGTGAGCTTCGTTGATCACGTCCCAGGTGTGGATGCGGTCCCGGAACCTCAGGATCGAATCGCGCACGTGCTCAAGACACGACTTCTTGGTCTCTTCGAATGACAGATTGCGCTGCCAATTGGGCGTGGCATTGGGCACGAGGAAGATCAGTGGATGGCCCTTAGTCACCAGCCCAGTGCGGTCGAGCGCGTTGAGCACCCTTGTGGCGCTCGAAAAATCCGGTTTCCCACGTTCGGGCTCGACGTGTCCCCGATAGAACGACGCCACCGTCGCGAAGTTGAACAGGGCCTCGAACCGTTCGGCGAACTTCGGGTCGCCTCGCCGGTAGCCGCTGGCATTGCAGCCGAACAGAACGCCGGGACGGCGGCCGTTGCGGACAATCATCTGCTCCGCCCGCTCTGTCACGATCATCTCGCCGGCCCAAAGCGATTCGGCAAGCGAAGAGATCGCCCCCGCCACATAAGCCGGCCGGTCCGCCGCCAGGCCTTCCGTCTTGTCCAGCAGCGCCTTGGCCTTCGCGGCGCGCTCGCGGGCGGCCGTAGAAAGGACAATGCCTGACTGCCGGCATTGTTCCAATAGCGCCTGAACCGTCGCCAGGCGGTCCGCCGCGAACTCGTAGTTCAGCACTAACGGCTTCTCGGAAAAGGACTGCGGCGTGTAGCCGCGGCCGCGGTTGTCGGCATAGACGAACACCTGACCGAATCCCGGCACCGTCATCGGCAAGGCGATGCGGAACGGCGTCTCCGGCGGCTGAAACACTGCCAGGCCCGGCTCAAATCGCGGCTCGAACGTAAACGGCCGGGTGAGCAAATCGCAAAGGTGGAAGCGGGTGAAATCTTCAACCTTCAGCGGCTCGCCACGGTGATCGTAGACCACACAGCGAGCCGACAGCGCCTGCGACACCTCTTTGCGGTTCCGAGGGCGACTCATCGGTGATGCTCCTTTCGGGTGGGAGGAAAAAGGGGACAGCCCCCGTTCAAGCAAGGTGACCGGTATCTTGCCCTCCAGAAGGGTATCAAACACCTCCCGCCGAAGCAACTCGTCCCGCCGGCTCTCAGTGAAGGACTCGATGCACCGGCTCGTGCCGGGTTGACGGGAAGCGGCGTGCTGGTGTAAGCTTCGCAGCAGCATCGAGGGTATGGCGCATCCACGTTTCGACGGTACCGATGGGGGCTCGTGACCCCCGGAGAAGGAGGTGGACGCATGGTGGGATGGCACGGCATGGGACTCCTAATGGTTTCCCTGGCATGGGGGCTGGCGCTGACGCCGGCGCTGGCCGCGGAGGGCGCGGTGGACATCGAGATCGAGCGCTTCGGCTACGCCGACAGGGCGGCGCTCGAAGCAGTGTGGAAGCCTGCCAACGCCGACTCGACGTTGCCCGACATCGCGATGGGCGCCGACGGTGCGCCGGTCGCCCGGTTCGCGCTGCCGTTCAGCACGCTCAAGGACTGGCGGGTGGCGTGGGACCGTGAGGGGGCTATCAATCTGTCCGGAGCGGACCGCATCCTCGTCCGCATGCGCACGGCCGACCCTGGTGCCGTCACATGCTTGCTCTACGCACACTCCGGCAACGGATGGTACGGCTTCGAGTCCGTCGGCGTCGAATCGAAGTGGGCGACGGCGGTCTTCAGGACCAGGGGGGCGGGCAGGGAAGGGCAGCCGGGCGGTTGGGAGGGCGTAGACCGGATCCGGCTCGCATTCCTGCCCGGGGCGCGGCGGGATGCGACGGTCGAGGTCGCCTGGATTAGCGCCGCGAAAGGATGGCGGCCGGAGGACGTCGGCCGGCTCGGCCGGTTCGAATCGTTCGAGGAGTCGCGGGACTACATTCTTGCGGCCGTCCGTCCTGAGAACCGGGCGGCGGTGGAGGAGCGGCTCGCGCGTGCACGGGCGTTGCGGGAGGAGACCCTGTCCGCTCCAGAGGGCCTCCAGGGCCCTGAGGCTGGCGAGAGAGTGCGCGCCTGCCGGAGCGCCATGGCCGAGGCTTACGCCATGGTGCAGACGTCGAGGCCGGGCGAGCTGCGGGGCTTCTGGTGCCACTACGGCAGTGGTCCCGTCATGGACGGCAAGCGCGCCTCCTGGGATAAGGCCATCCCCATGATCGCCGACGGCGGCCTGAACGCCATCTTCCCGAATATGCTTTTCGCCGGGGTAGCCTACTACCCCAGCAAAGTGGTGCCGACCCATCCCATCGTGGCCGAGGAGGGCGACCAGCTCGCGGCCTGCATCAAGGCGTCCCGCAAACGCGGCGTCCAGGTGCACCTCTGGAAGGTCTGCTGGGAGATTGGCTGGCAGGGCGCTCGGGACGCGGCCGAGCCCTTCCGCGCTGAGAACCGGCTCCAGGTAGACAGGTCCGGCAAGACTCTGCCCGTGCTCTGCCCGAGCGACCCCCGCAACCGGAAGTACGAACTGGACGCCATCCTTGAAGCCGCCGACTATGACATAGACGGCATCCACCTGGACTACATCCGGTACAGGGGAGGGGACGTCTGCTTCTGCAACGGCTGCCGGCAGCGCTTCGAGGCGCAGACCGGGCAGCCCGTGGCGAACTGGCCTGCGGACGCCACACCGGGCGGTCCGAGGGCCGATGCCTATTCGGACTTCAAGCGGGAGCAGATCACGAGCTTCGTCCGCGAGGTGCGCCATGCCCTCAAGGCGAAGAAGCCGAACCTGAAGCTCTCGGCGGCAGTCTGGGAGCCCGCCCCTTCGGCCCTGCGGGTCAGCCAGGACTGGCCGGCGTGGGTGGACGAGGGGCTACTCGACTTCGTCTGTCCCATGATCTACAGCGAGGACCTGGCGTACTTCCGCGGCACCCTCGGCGAGATCGTGAGGCGCGTGGCCGGCCGGGCGAAGGTCTGCCCGGGCATGAAGGCTTCCATGAGGCCGCGCCCCGAGAGCCAGAACCCCCTGGACACCCTGGTTGACGAGATCACGGCCGCCCGGGAGCTGGGGGCGGACGGCTTCGTCCTTTTCGAGTTGTGGGAGTACCAGAAGACCTACCTGATGCCGTATCTGAAGGCCGGCGTGGCGAGCAAGCCGTAGGAGCCGCCCTGTGCGCGGGCGCGTGCCGCCTCGGGCGCCCCTGTGCATGCAATTTCGGGGACACCAGCGTCCCTAACTCTCGTATACGAGAGGTCGAACTGCCGGAGGGCCGGTCAGCCCCTCAGGTGCGTCAGGCCCGCGTCACTGACATGGGTTTGCGGGAACTCCAGGTACTGCAGCTTGGTCAGCCCCCCCAGGGATCGCCGCCGACAAGGCGCGCATCGGGGCCATAAGGTGCTCCTCGATTGCCGTACGTGACGGTCCCGCGACGCAGTCACGCCGCGGGACCGCCGCTCACTTCACACCGGCTTGCATAGGGCAATCAGGTCGTCGAGCTTCGCCGTTGCGAGCGCCAGTACGGTGTCGCACGCGCCGTAGTAGATGCGCACCGTGCCGTCATCCTCCAGCAGCGTTGCGCTCGGGAAGAGCGTGTAGCTGCGGAAGCCGTCCGTCTCGTAGGGCTCCTCGGGGACCATGAGGGGGTCCTTCGATATGCCCACGATCTTCCACGGCTCCTCGAGGTCGAGCATCATGATGCCGGCGCAGTAGAGCTTGTGCCAGTTCTCGCTGCGCCAGGTGGGATACTCGGTGTCCGGGTCGTAGTGCGTCGCGTGGAAGACCGTCAGCCAGCCCCTGTCCGTCTTGATCGGCTGGCCGGACGGCCCGTTCTTCCAGTTGCAGAACGGCAGGTCAGTTGCCCGCAGCACCAGGTGCGTATTGCCCCAATACCGGCAGTCGGGAGAGTCGGAGAACCAGGTGTCGTACTTGTCGTCGCCCCGCATGCCGTAGGCGCGGAACGGCCGCTCCAGCCGCACGAACTTCCCCTTCACCTTCTCGGGGAAGATGATCATGTTGCGGTTGTCCGGCGCCGACATGCTGAGTACCTCATAGTTGTCGAAATCGTCCGTGACCGCGATGCAGCCGCGGATGCCGTCGCGCGAGTTCTCGGTGAACGTCACGTAGACGCGCCCCTCGCAGACCGTCATGCGGGGGTCCTCCGGGTTCGTGATGCCCTCGGGCTTGAACCTGAAGTCCGGGTCCACGTCCCACGTGATGCCGTCGTCGCTGAAGGCGCGCCCGATGCTGCGCGTAGATTTGCCGTACCGCTCGTTCCAGTAGATGTTCCGGAACAGCATCGCGTAGCGGCCATCGCGCTTGACGATACCAGCGTTGTAGGCCATGTGGCACGGCCATGGCACGTCCTCCGGCCGCAGCACCGGCCCGTGACGCGTAATGACCGAACTGCCCTTCCACGTGAACTTCGCCATGACGTCTCTCCTCTCCTTGGTGCCTCCCGTGTGCCGGGCGTGGACGTTCACCCGCCGATACCCATTCTCCTGATCGCCCGCCAGCTTCCCGAATCTTGACTTCAAACGAGACACTTCAGCCCTCTCCCTGACTGCTATAACTCCTTTTTACAGAACCTATTCCAACGACTCATGTGCGTATCGGCTTGACAAGAAACCCCACAGATGTGCCAGATCCAGCCGCCTGACCATGCGGCAACTCCAGCAACTCGACCGGCCAAGTGAGCCACAGAATCCTATCCGCAACGCTCTCCGTTTTCAAGCCTGCGAATCAAGCCATCTTGAACTGCGCCCTGTATGGCCCGGTCGGCCTCAGGCGTTGCCTTTCCAGAGCGTCTCTCGTGCTTGCCTCCCAGCAGAGGCGCTCCAGATCCACGCCGAGTGATTCCAGCAAGTGGACCAACGTGTCAGAGGCGCGCTGGCGTAACGTGCCACTCACCCTATGCTCTCCTTCACGGGCCTATCGGCGACACAGTGCTTCACAGAGAGCACCGAAATGTGTTCTCTATCTCGCAATGGCGCGCGCCACTATGATCCCCAGCACTGCGCCTGAAATGGCCCCGGCCACGGGGCCGGCAAGGAGCGGTCAGCCAAGTCCTGTGCACTTTCCGAAGTACCCGAGGAGGCCACCAATCGCGGCTCCTATTGCAGCGCCAAGAACATATCGCATCATGACTCACACCTCCTTGAGTTTCGGTTCTCAGTGCCAGGCGAGGCGCTGGCCAGGTCAGTGACCAGACCTCTCCGAGCGCCGACCCAGATATTCACTATAGCATAAGAGCCTGCTCGGTGGCATGGAGGGGGATTCGTCCCTCTGCACCCGACCAGTTGGCCACGCGGAAAGAGGTCTGCCAGGAGTAACTTGTCCGAGACCTGTCTCTGCAGGAGTAGCACAGGCCGACGCCGGAAATGGCGAGCCTGGTACGGGGGGTTACGGGGGAAAAGGCGGGCGCTCGTATTTGCAGCGGACTATTCCTGCGATGCTGTGCAGGAGATGAATGATATTGCCTGCCGCTGTGGGATTCAGTGGTAGAGGACGAAGCACCTTCTCGTACGACAGGCTTCGATCCGTTTGAACCGCATTCCGCACTGCGGACACAGAGGGCGCAGAGAACGGGTTCGTACGAATCCGGGGATTCGTACGAATCAGGGCTACGGCGTCACGCTGATTTGCAGCCCGCCGGTGAGAGGCGGATTCCCCTTCCCGTAGGTGGCCGTGATCGCGCATGGCTGCTCCGAGGGCACCTGCTTGGTGGTCAGCAGGCCCGTCTTACCGATCTTGGCGTAGGTTGTGGGAGAGCAGCGCCACTTGACCAACGACGTCACATCCAGGTTTCCGCCGAAGTTGTAATGAGCGGTGCAGGTGTACTGCGGCGGCGGCACCGTTCCGCCTTGGACGCTCGTCGGACCGGTGACGTACAGCGATAGCACGGTAGCGATCGCGAACGGGTTCGCGCTCTCGGCCGAAACGGCGCCATCGAGCGCACTGACGCGGATCTTGTAGTCGTCCCCATCCGGATACGGCTCCACGCCCACAATCGCCGCGCCCACGGTCCACTTCAACGGGCTCTTGCTCGCGCCTTCCGAGAGCGTCCATACCTGTGTCCCGCCCTTGACCAACTCAACCTTCACCTTGTAGCCCTTGGGAAGGTTGAGCGCGCTCCACCAAACAGAGACCTTCTTGCCGCGCTCCAGAATGATCCCCGCGTCGCTCGGATAGATCACCGCCATTTCGATCACGCCGTACGTGGCGGCCAACGTCATGTCGGAGGTGACGTGAAAGCGCTGCGTCACAGACGTCTGCGTCTTTGTGCCGAGCCCGGTCCATCCCGTGAAGCCGTAGATCGGGTCTCCGTCGGTGAAGGTAGCCGGGGCGGTCAGCGTCACTGACGTGTTGTCGGGAATCACGCTGGAGTAGCTCGTCGTGCCGGCAGGGGAGCCCGTGATCGCCACCCCGACGATCGGGCTGCTCTGGACGGTGAGGTTCCGTTGGACGATGAGATAGACGGCCTGAGCGTTCACGTCGGCGCTTATCTGAAACGCCAGCGTCGTGACCCCTGCGGCCTGCGCAACGCCGCCGAGCACCCAGTTCTGGAAGTTGTACGAAGTCCCCTTAACAATCGCAGTGGACGGGGCGGTCAGCGTCACCTGGGTACCCTTCGTCACCAGTCCGGCGTAATTCGCCGTCCCCGGCAAGGTGCCGGTGATGACAACCCCGGCCACGGGACTGGAGGTGACCGAAAGCATCCACGCGGTGCCCGTGCTGCCCGTGATCGTGACTGTCGTCGTGCCTGACCAGTCCGTCTCAAAGAACTCCAACGGGCACTTTTCGCGGACCTTGATTTTGTACACCCCTGCCAGTAGATACGTGTGGGACTGCGTGTCGCTGTCCTTCCACACGAGCTTGGAACCGTCACCCCAGTCGAACTGGTACTCGTGAACGCCGAGAGGATCTGTTCCCACGGTCGAGTACGTAAGATTCTGTCCGACCGTCCCTGTCGAAGGGCCCTTCGGATCGTCTGGGGGCGGAACCGAGAAGTCCGGCTGAACAGATGCAAGGGCCTCAGGTCCCTGCGTGTAACATGCGCACTGGCCCTGTACGGGCGCAGACCAGATAAGCGCGACAACTATAGCGATACCTGTCAAGGCTATGAACTTCTTCATGGCAATGGATAACCTCCTGACCTTCCTTCGTGAAGCACGAAACCACTGCTCCAAAACCGGCATATCCCGGATACCTGGCGGTTCACAACCATCGCTAACCCGATGGCGGATATCATAGCCTCCACGAAGCAGAAGAGCAAGCGGGATCTCGTCGCTACAGCGCTGAGACTCAGTAGTCATGCTTGACAAAGCTGGGGAGCAGGCGCTACATTCCGGCAAGTTCCGCGGGGCAAGCTTCGCGCATCGGGTGCCGGAAGGCCCGGCGGAGGACCGATATCCCCGGCTGCTCATACAGGATGCAGTATGTTTCGCAGGTTTGCATTGATAGGCTCGTGTTGCCTGCTGGCCGCCATTGTTGCCGTCGCCGTTGCTGCTGAGGATACTGCCTTGAGGGATCTGCGCGTCAGGTGGGAGGCCGCCACCAAGGCGATCCAGGACATGACGATCGAGCAGGAGATGAAGAGCGGCCAGGCCGGCCAGGACATGACCATGCAGATAAAGCTCCAGCGCAAGGGCGTCAAATTCCGCAGCGAAAGTCAGATCCAGGGAACGACGACGGTGACGATTTCTGACGGCACAGATTACTGGATGGTCACGCCGGCCGGACCGCAAAAGTTGCCGATGGCGCCGCAACAACCCGACCCCACCAACTGGCAGAACCTGCCGGAGAATGCGCACATTGCCGGCAGGGAGACCGTCGGGGACCGCGCCTGCCACATCGTGGAGTTCGAGGCGCCACACGGTACGACCACCCGCATGTGGGTGGACCAAGAGTCGCCAACGCCTGTGAAAGTCGAGAGCAAGACCTCTCCCGGCATAACGACTACCATCCTCTTCTCCGATTTCCGCAAGGTCTACCAGGACTATGAGATGCCGTTCAAATGCGAGATGAGCATCAACACCAAGACCAACTCCGTCCGCGGCGTGCTCGACGTGCTCCAGGCGACGATAACCACGAAGTCCATCAAGGTCAACTCAGGCCTCGACGATAAGCTCTTCGACGCCAAAGCAGCCGGCCCCGCTGCGGTACCCACCATGCCGACGGCCCCGAAGCAGAACTGACGCCGGAGCGGTCCAGGCGCGCGCCGTAGTGAGGCCCGCGGCTTCAGGGGCGCCTGCCAATGGCTTAAGACTCCGACAGCCGCCTGTTTGCGGCTTGAGGCCGCGTCACTGTATTACGCGATCATCAGTAGGGTGAAAGGGGCCGCGGCGGGTGGAATAGGCCCCGTGACCTGAGGAAGAAAGGAACTGCGTGTGACGAGCCGGAAAGGCAGGTTTTCGAGACCCCATCCCATTCGGTCCCCGAGACGGCCAGGCAGATGCCGCGCACGGTGAAGCGTTACCGCTGCCGACCTGTCACGGCGGCGTTGCTGGCAGGCGCCGTGCTGATCGGCGGTGTGGTCACGGCCGTCCGGCTTCTCGGAGCCGAGACTGCAGAAGGCGGGGCAGGTCCGATGCGCACCCAGACCGTCAATATTGGCAGCAACCGCCAGTTCTGGTTCAACGCCCAGGACCTGATGGCAGAAAGCAAGTTCATCCGAATCCTTCAGAACCGACCCCTCAAGCACCCGGCGAACCCCATCCTCGTGGCCGACAAACCCTGGGAAGGAACAGTTGTACAACTTTACTCCAGCGACGTGCACTACGATCCCGGGACCGGTCGGTGGCAGATGTGGTACGAGGGCCATCCCGCCCCCGTCCTCCTCTGCACCGCCTTCTCCAACGACGGCATCCGCTGGACCAAGCCCTCGCTCGGTCTCCAGGAATGGAAGGGCGGCAAGGACAACAACATAATCCTCCAGACCGGCTACAGGGACGCCCACTGCGCATCTATAGTCAAGGCCCCCAACGAGAAGGACCCGCGCCGACGATACAAGTTGTACTACTGGGTGGGACCCGGGTGGAACGAATCAAGCATCCACGAGATGGGCTTAGAGGAAGGCGACCCCGACCTCGCGGATGCCCGCCGCAGGATACAGGCCTACAAGACCAATGGCCACTACGTTGCCTTCTCCGCCGACGGGGTCAACTTCGAACCACAGACGGACGCGCCTGTCCTACGCCCCCCCGTGAGCGACTTCAATACCACCTTCTTCGACGAGCGGACCGGCAAATACCGCTCCTACCACAAGATCGAGAGGAAGAAGACCGAGTGGACCGAGTCGCGCCGTTGTATGTCCATGTCGCAGAGCGACGACGGGATCCACTTCAGTCCCTCGGTGCCGGTCCTGGAGCCCACGCCCGAGGACGATGCGTGGGCCGTCTCCGAGGGCGGCAGGCGCGCCGAATTCTACGGCGTGCACGTCTGGCCTCAGGACGGCTTCTACCTCGGCCTGTTGTGGATGTTCCGTGTGACCAAGGGGAACCCTGCGCTTGGCCGGGGGTGGGATGACGGAGTCATCCTCCCATACCTTATTTACAGTCCCGACGGAATCTCCTGGAAGCGCATGCCCGTCCGCGAGCCCTTCATCCCGCCCGGGCCCGCCGGCAGCTTCGAGGCCGGGTCCATCTACAGCACGGGTGACCATCCCGTCGTCATCGGCGACGAAGTCCGCTTCTATTACTTCGGAGTCAGTTACACCCACGGCTTCTCCGAACCGGCCAACAGTCCCAACTGTTACTCGGGCTTCGGCCTGGCCACCTTGGGACGCAATCGTTACGTCGCCTGGCAGGGCGGCGCCGTGGCCGGCACGCTCCGCAGCAAGGCTCTGAAGTTCAGCGGCCGCCAGTTGCACCTCAACCTGGACGCCAGCCGCGGCGAGACCCGCGTTGCCCTGTTGGATGCCGAAGGGCGACCGCTGCCCGGCTTCTCCGCCGAGGACTGCCAGCCCATCTCCGCCGACAGCTTCGACCATGTGGTTACGTGGGGCAAGACCAGCGACCTGGCGGCCCTCATCGGCAAGGAGGTCCAGGTGCAGTTCTCCCTGCGACAGACCGCACTTTACACCTGGCAGTTTAAGTAGGACTCGGGGCCTTAGTGCTCTGGATCATAAGTTCGGTGACGTATTGTCAGGCTGCCTTGCTCTGCGGCTGGTCTGCGTCGTCCAGCTTGGCGAACAGGCGGCGCAGGTCGGCCCGTGTGAACTTCCACTGGAAGGG
>Ga0315282_10004190_pt1 | contig 25252 bp, 18 predicted proteins | sample YL17G07_20_MG_FD_203693 | JGI IMG/M metagenome (GOLD analysis project Ga0315282, IMG submission 203693) | Sediment microbial communities from Yellowstone Lake, YNP, Wyoming, USA - YL17G07_20 | ecosystem: Environmental > Aquatic > Freshwater > Lake > Sediment | place: USA: Wyoming | collected... | reverse complement strand
AAGGACATTGAACTTCATGACGGAGGTGGTCTAAACTTCATGGTTACACGGGATACCCAAAAGTCAAGGAAAATTGATATTTATGGGTATGGGGGGTTATTTTTCTTGACTTTTGGTTTCAAAGATGTAATGTCTTTCGTTTCACTTCCTTCTGCTGCTTCCAATTGGTGATCTTCTCCATAGCTGTATCAGATTCAGTAGGAAAGTAACATTCAGATGAAATGTGTAATATTTTTCCCAGGTCAATTAGAATAGCCACTGACCAGCTCACTATTGTTGATTTCGTTGACAAATTTCAGGAACACTGCCTATACTTTAGTTAGCGGGTTTTGTATTCGAAGTCAGTTAAGCAAGATTAGTATCGGGCGAACAGAGTGTCAGCCCGATATTAAAATTAATATCTTTTTCTTTTATCCCCAAATAATGAGACCACTCTGGATAAGATAGGTGATAAATAATGAAAATACCGGACAGAATTGGATTTATCTTTCGCGGACGAAACAAAGAAATTAAAGGCACCGGAGGAGAAGGAATAAAGGCTCCCGATGGAGTGTTCCTGACCCCAGCGGGTAAATCTGAAAAGGCTGACAACCATAACGACGTTATGCCAAACAAGGTTGATGAGGAATATCCGGAGAATAGAGCTATGGAACGTAATAAGCCGAAGACCATCGGCGAGCTTAGAGCATCGGGTTACAGGTCTTTGCCGATAAGAGAAGAAATGAGGCGTAATCTCATCTCGATGATAAAGGAGAAAAAACCTATCTTTCGAGGAATTATCGGCTACGATGATACCGTCATCCCTCAGGTCGAAAACGCCGTATTATCCGGGCAGAACATTATCTTCTTGGGCGAACGGGGGCAGGCTAAATCGCGAATCATGCGTCTCCTGGTAGATTTGCTTGACGAAGAGACACCGGTAATCAAAGGCTGCGAAATCAATGATAGTCCTTTCACACCGATATGCAAGTCTTGCCGCGAGAAAGTTGCCCGGGATGGTGATACTACGGAAATCAGCTGGCTGCCGCGGCAGGACAGATACGGTGAAAAACTGGCTACGCCGGACACCACTATCGCCGACCTCATTGGTGATGTCGACCCTATCAAGGTGGCCGAAGGCCGATATCTCTCTGATGAACTCACCATCCACTACGGCATCATTCCCAGGACTAACCGCGGGATATTTTGCATCAACGAGCTTCCTGATTTGATGGAAAGATTGCAGGTTGGACTCTTCAACCTGATGGAAGAGAGTGACATCCAGATTAAAGGATACCGGATCAGACTGCCGCTGGACGTGTTGCTCGTCGCCAGCGCTAACCCGGAAGACTATACCAGCCGGGGCAGGATTATCACGCCACTTAAAGACAGATTTGGCGCCCAAATTCGGACCCACTACCCGGTCACGATTAAGGATGAAATCGCCATAGTTGAACAGGAATGGCAGCGGTTTAGCAATGAAGAGATTGACTATTATGTGCCGGAATATATAAAAGAGTTAATTGCCGAAATAACGCACCTGGCCCGGAAGAGTTCGGACATTAGCCAGGGCTCCGGGGTGAGCGTGAGAGTCTCAATTTCCAACCAGGAGACGGTGGTCTCTAATGCCATCAGGCGGGCCATTATCCTGGGCGAAAAGCTGGCGGTGCCGCGTATCAGCGACCTCGATTATATTATTGCCTCTACCACCGGCAAGGTGGAGATGGAAAGCTTCGAGGACAAGAACGAGCAGAAGATTATCGACAACCTTACCAAGAAGGCGGTGCTCAATGTGTTTAATCGCCGTTTCAAGCTGGATGAGCTAGAAAACATCGTGAAACAGTTTAATAGCGGTTTAAGCGTTGAGACCTCGGACGCCATGAGTGCCAGGTCCTACATGCGCTATATGAAAGATATTCCCGGACTACCAAAAATGGTTAAAAAAATGACTGATTCGGAGGCGCCGGAGACTATCGCGTCAATCGTGGAGTTCATTTTCGAGGGACTTCACCTGAATAAAAGGCTGAACAAGATAAAGGTCGATGGCAAGACGATATACAGGCAATAGAAAATGAAAACATATCGCTATTCCGAATGGGACGACACGCAAAACATATTCGAGCCGGATGCCGATGAGCTGATGGAGGAGCTTGAACGACACCTGATGTACGATGGCGACCTTGCCAATGCCCTGCGTATGATGCAGAGTCGGGGTCTCGCGGACAGCTTGGGTAGGCGGTTGCCCAGCCTTCAAGAGCTGCTACAGCGACTGCGCCAGCGGAGGAAGGAACACCTGGATAAATACAAGCTTGGCTCGATGATGGACGATATACGCAAAAAACTAGATGACATCATTAAGACCGAGCAGCAGGGCATCAAGAATAGACTGGATGAAGCCAGGCGTAAAGTGGCGGGAGGCAATCAAGAATTAAACACTGATTTGCAGGAAAAACTGCTAAAGAACCTGGAGGAACGCGCCTCCCAGAGTCTGAAGAAGCTCGAAGACCTGCCCGAGGATGTCGGCGGAAGAATAAAAGAGCTCAGCCAGTACGATTTCATGGATGAGGAGGCGCGGCGCCAGTTCCAGGAGCTCATGGATATGCTGAAAAGAAACGCCATGTCTTCCTTCGCCCGGGAGATGACGCAGAGACTTCAGAACATGGACGCAAATTCTCTCGCCGCCATGAGGCATTTCATCGAAGCCGTTAACCAGATGCTGGAGGCGAGGAAACGCGGGGAAGAGCCGGACTTCCAGGGCTTCATGGAGCAGTTTGGCGACTTCTTCGGGCCCAATCCTCCGCAAAACCTTGATAAGTTAATCGAGCGTTTGCAGAATCAGATTGCGCAGGCGCAATCGCTGCTGGAGAGTCTCTCCCCAGCGGACAGGAAGCAGCTACAGGAGCTTATCGACTCCATGCTGGACGAGACCACCAAATTCGAGATGGGTAAGATGATGGCCAACCTGGAGTCCCTATTTCCCGGCTGGCTGGAACCCCAGCGATATCGCTTTAGCGGCGAGGAATCGCTCTCCTATACCGAGGCCCTGAAGCTGATGGAACAGCTCCAGAAAATGGATAGACTCGAAGGGCAGTTCAAGGATTCCCGGGATAGCGACTCTCTCGACGATATTGATGAAAAACTGGTCAAAGAGCTTCTGGGTGATACAACCGCGGAAGAGCTGGAGAGGATGCGCTCGATAACGAAGGTGCTGGAAGACGCCGGTTACATTCGCAAGAAAAAAGGCAAATATGAGCTAACGCCCCGGGGCATGAGAAAAATCGGGGAAAAGGCCCTGAATACGGTTTTCGCCAGTTTGAAGAAAGACCGCAGCGGCGGCCACGGTATCAGGCAGCAGGGCAGCGGCGGTGAACGCATCGACGAGACTAAAAAGTATGAGTTCGGGGATGACTTTGATTTAAATCTTCAAAGGACTTTAACCAACGCCCTGTTGCGTCAGCCCCAGGTCCCGATAAAACTGGAGGTTGAGGACTTTGAGGTTTTCCGACAAGAACAGCAGACACGGTCCGCCACGGTCATGATGCTGGATATGAGCCTGTCCATGCGGATGAACGGGAATTTTGAATCGGCTAAAATCGTCTCGATTGCTCTCAACTCCTTGATTAGCGGCAAATTCCCGAAAGACAGTCTTTATATCCTGGGTTTCTCCAACATTGCCCGGCGCATGACCCCGGAGGAGCTGACTTATATCAGCTGGCATGATTTTACGCCAAATACCAATATGCAACACGGGTTCATCCTTGCCAGGAAACTGCTGGAAAAAGACCGTAGCGCCAACAAACAGATAATCATGATTTCCGATGGCCAACCCACGGCGCATATCGAAAATGGCCAGGTTGTTTTTCAACTGCCGACCAGTCGGCGTTGTCTCGAGGTGACTCTAAAAGAAGTCGGCAACTGCACTCGCGCGGGGATTGTCATCAACACTTTTATGCTGCCGAGCCATGACTTTTTCAACTTCTTTGTTGATAGGATGGCGCGTTTGAACCACGGGAGGGTCTTTTTCACATCTCCCGGTGACCTGGGCAAATACATTATTGTGGACTATATCAACAATAAAAAGACAAAAATTTAGTATATTATAGTTTTTTTATTTAGAATTGACACTTCAATAATGAGCTTTATACCGATATGACAAAAGGCGCGGGAATGTTTTTTCCCCGGTGGTGGACAGACTGGCAGAATTTCAGAACAAACGAGAATTTTTCGATTCTCGATGTCGTGAATTCCGGCACCGTCGATTTCAAACTTGCCGGTCTTCTGTGGCTCTTAATGGAGCACCGATCTTCGGTAATGGTAGCGGCCGGTCCTATATTCGCCGGGAAAACAACCCTCCTCCATGCACTATTGGATTTTCTGCGTCCTGATGTACACAAGGTCTCTTTACTCGGTTATAACGAGGATTTTAAATTTCTAGACCGCAGTAAGCCGGATAAAACGTATCTCGTCGCTGAAGAAATCAGCAACCACAGCTATGAATATCTCTGGGGTTATCAGGTCACTAAAGCGTTTGAGTTACTGTCCAGGGGTTACGCTTTAGGAGGTACCATGCATGCCCGCAGTGCTAAAGAAGCCGTTTATGTTCTGCATCGCGCGCTTGGAATACCTTTGCCGCTAATCGCACAGCTCGGTGTGGTCATCACCCTTCAGGTTACCTTGGGCCGGTCTTACGATGATGAGCCGATTCGTTATGTGGATACGGTAAGCATTCTTAGTTCCACCAAAGAAGGTCTAACCATTCAGGCCCTTTCGGTACGGCAGTCACCGGATGGAAAGTTTATTTATCTTTCAGACCAGGCCTTGCAGAATGCTCTTTCCTCTAAATTCGCTATTAAGTCCGTACCTTCCGAAATAGCAGCGCGTGAAAATTATTTGAGCGAGATTCGTGATAAGGGCGTTTGCTCTCGTGAAGAAGTTAGAAAAGCGATTTTGCAGTATTATCAGTCATGAATTTCATAATGCGTGGACTATCAACTTCCTAAGGTACAACCTGCGATTTGGTTAAGTGCTACTGGCGAATTATGTGCTATTGGAGAACCCACGGGAAGGTTACTGAAAAGAATCGACCCGGCACGTCTTGTTTAGCATGCTGGGTAGTTCTAGGTATCGTCCCCCTAAGTGGGCCTTGGGGGACAGTTCCCGAACTCCTGTTTGAGAAGAAGGGACTTATACCTGCTCTCCAGCAATTACTTATCGCATGGTCTGGTCTATAAAATTACTGACTAAAATTTGATATGCCGCTTTGTTTATTGTTCAAATATGTAGTAAACTGACTGATATTGAACAATCTAGTTGTATATGGTATGGGACTAACAGCATGGTGACCTTAAAGAAACTACGACTAAAAAAGTTGCTAAGTCAGAATAAGCTGGTATTGCCTGAAAGAAAATCGTGCTTATAAGGAACGTGAACTTGACGCCTTTCAGAGAAGACCTTTTTCTATCAAATGACAACTTATTCTGTCAGGGAATATAGGATTATCACTATATCCATAATCAGATATTTCTAATTGATAAATATGCGATTTCTATAGTATCATATATCGGTTCAATATATTAAGACATGTGTGGTTATTTCACCCGGTTCCAGACTTACACAACAAGGTAATAAAGGAGTCGAGATTGGTTAAAAGTATAAAAACTGGGCTGGAAGAATTGCAAGAAGAATTGCAAAATGACTTACGAAAGGTGTATACACCACAAGATTATGTTAAGTTTTGGGGCGGAGAGAAATACCCCGGGCCTTTTGTCTTTTTCAACAAGCAAGCTTCCAGTGATACTATAAGACACTTTGTAGATGGCATCGGTGATTTCAATCCTCTATATAGGGATCCAGAATATGCGAGAAAGACCAAGTATCAGCAGATACTTGCCCCACCCGCTTTTGTTCTCAGCGTAGCTTATGGTTTGCCGGTACCTTCGCCGAAAACCGACATAATAGGGTGGAATGCAGGCTTCGAGATTGAATGGTTCAGACCGATATATGAAGGCAGTTCGTTTGATTGGAAGTTGGTCTACCCATCAGATGTCGAGATGAAACGAAGCAAGATGGGGGAGAAATCGCTAATAGTCTATGCTGAAACTAATTATACCAAACAGGGAGGAGAAACAATTGCGATTTGCAAGGAGTGGGTTATCAATACTCTCCGTGAAAAAGCAGTAAGAATAAATAAATATAGCCAGATGGAGGAGTTATATAGCTATTCAGACGAGGAGTTAGAAGACATTTATACCGCCCAGGATAAAGAGATCATTCGAGGAGCCAAGCCACGATACTGGGAGGATGTAGAAGTGGGGGAGGATTTGACTCCAGTTGTTCACGGTCCTCAAAACCTGGGTGAAACGCTTGCATGGCTTATCGGCTGCGGGAATACTATGTGTAAATCAGATCGGATGTGGCGTAAGATAGATTCGTACAACAGGGTAATCGTGGACCCCGTTACAAAAGCCAGACTAAATTTAGAACTGATACACCTGGATGACCGGGTAGCCAAAATGGTGGGTGTCCCGGCAGCTTATGACTTCGGTGGGCAAAGGTTCACATGGCTGAGTATGCTTTTAACGAACTGGACGGGCGATGATGGTTTCTTGTGGAAGTTAAGGGGGGAGTTGCGTAGATTTAATATCACCGGGGATACAACCTGGTTTAAGGGCAAAGTAGTGCGTAAATATGATGATAATGGAAAATATTGCGTAGATATAGATTGCTGGGGAGAAAACCAAAGGGGGGAAATAAGCATACCCGGAAAAGCCACGGTTATACTTCCGTCACGAAAATTCGGGCCTGTAGTCTACCCGCCGCCCCGCAATATTACCCGGGCTTAGAAGAATAGTGATTTTACTGATATGTAGAGACATGGTCTCATTTTCAGAGCAACAATTATTCTGCTGGAGGTGGAACAAGTGATAGAACAATTAGATCACGCCTGTCTTTCTTCGTCAGATATAGACCGTTCTTTGGTTTTCTATCGTGACATCCTGGGCATGAAGCTGGAATTTCAAATGGAGACCGCAGGTAAGGAATTTGAGACCCTTTTTGGCGCACCAGCTGGTTTTCGTGCCCGGGTTGTGCAATTTGAGGAGGGGCTCGAAATAAGCCAGTTTATTTCTCCTCACGGTAGGGATTTGAATTTGAAAACCTGGGATCCGGGAGCCATCTTCTTGGTTTTTAAAGTATCTAAACTTGATGAGATGTACTCTACACTCTCAGGTAAAGGTGTAAAGTTTGTTAATCCTCCCATAACGCTGAAATCTCCCCTTCCCAGTGGTGGTTCGCTAAAAATTGTTCACCTGCATGGCCCAGATGGAGAGCGGATTTCTTTTATGGAATTCATCCGGGCTTAAGATAGAGAAAACGCACAAAAAATGAGACTAATATAAAAACATAGGACAGATTAAATTAAGAGCCATTCAGATATTGGCTGGAGTATTTGTACTGTCCATGATAAAAAGCCGGTCCCAGGTCAGTTACTCTTGGCTCTATGCTATATATAAAGTCATGGTTGAAGTCTAACTTAGAATGAAGGAGGTGAATATGGATTTTAAAAATATTATCTATCAAAAGGACGAATGTATTGCCAAAATTATATTAAACCGACCTGATATACTAAATGCCATTGGCTGGCCCATGATGTATGAGATCGACTCAGCACTAACCCTGGCTGAGAAAGACGATGATATCAAGGTCATCGTTTTTAAAGGAAACGGGCGTGCGTTTTCCGCCGGGTATGATCTGGGCGATAAAGCAGTTGCAGGCGGTGACATAGTATACCGTATGGCGGAGGCCAAGCCCGGGCAGGAACCGCCCGAAAAGGCCAGCCAGAGGATAAGGCTCAGGTTAGACAAAGAATGGAATGATATCATGAAGCACCTGTTCATGTGCAACAAGATGACCATCGCTCAGTTGCACGGTTATTGTCTGGCGCATGCGCTTATGATGATGGAGAAGTGCGACCTGATTATTGCTTCCGAGGACTGCAAGCTGGGATATGTCGAGGAAAGACTGATGTTTGGAGGGATGACCATGTCACCCATGCTCCTGTTTCGTGTTGGATTAACCAAGGCACTGGATCTTTCAATCACTGGTAAGACGATAGATGGAAAGGAAGCTACACGTATCAACTTAATAAATAGAGCTGTACCAGCGGATACACTGGAAACCGAAGTAGATAAACTGGCGCAGGCCATATCACTTTATCCCCGCGATGGACTCGCAATATCCAAGGCAGCCCGTCACACGGTCTATGAGACTTTGGGCATGAACCAGTGGTTTAGCATCGGCGCATATTTGCCCCACGTTTTGTTACTCTATATGGATTCCGGGCCTGACGGGGATTCTTTCCTGAAAGACTTGAACGAAAAAGGGGTAAAAGCTGCCGTTCATGAAAAACAGGATTTACTTAAAAAATTGGGCTTGCTGGATGCATTGGACAAATAATATTGCTGTGGACAAGGCTTAATACGAAATATACCCAGGGAAAAACCCCGAGTTATTCGAAAACACCTTCGGAGTATAGCTGAGCAAATTCTTCTCCAGACATTTTTAGTAGATTACAGCATACATATTCTGTGTTTCCGCCAAGAAGAGGCGCCGGACGCCTTAATTCAGCGTGATTTTTTGACAATCGATACGGTGGCAACTCAATGGTGTACTTATCTACTTCCGGATGACTGATGGTCTGGAAATGTCCCCGATGCATCAGTTGAGGATCCCGATGCAAATCACTGACGTTTTGAACTATTCCGGCCTTTATTTGATTTGCCTGGAGTTTTGTCATTACCTCTTCTGCAGTGTGTTTTGAAGTCCAGGTTTCTATTAGCTTATCAAGTTCATCCTCATTTCTCTTACGCTGAGCCATAGAAGAGAACTTGTGAGCCCGAGCCCAATCCGGTTCACCTAATACTTTTATAAAATTCCTCCATTCTTCTTCCGATGTTATAGCTATTGCACACCATCGGTCATCTCCAATACAGCGGTAAACACCGTGCGGGGCATCAGTCTGGGAACGATTACCCCTTCTTATTATTTGAGAATCATTGGCGCTATACGCCAGAAAAGCGGGAGTGAGCATATTAGCTGCTACTTCAAGCTGTGCCAGGTCAATAAATTGACCTTTTCCGGTACGGTTTCGATATTCCAGAGCGGCTAATACAGCCAGAGTTCCAAACCATGGCGTAAATGAATCAGAATAGGCTCCAGGCGGGAGCGAAGGTGCCCGGTCAGGCCATCCTGTGACTTCGGGAAAGCCGGCCAAGGCCACTACCGCATCGCCGTAACCAGGATGACTGCTATAGGGACCTGTCTGCCCTTGATTACTTGTAACCAGCACAATTAATCTCTCATTAACCTCTCTCAAGTCAGCGTACGTCAATTTTAGTTTTTCAAGAGTTTTACTGGTAGTACTCTGTATCACTATATCCGCCCAGGAGACTAATCGTAGGGCAATGGCGCGGCCCTTGGGGTGTTTAAGATTGATGCTTAAACTATATTTATTAGTATTATGTATCGGAAAAACCAGACTGCGATCAAGAGTGGAAACGCCATTTTTAAACGGAGATGAACGCCGTGTCACTTCGGGTGTATGAAGTGACTCCAACTTTACTACTTCAGCGCCGTAATATGATAAATATAGCGCTATGTCCGGACCGACTACACTCCAGGATAAGTCAGCAATTTTAATGTTTTGTAACGGTGATGTATAATCTTTCATTTTCAGAATTTAAATTAAATAGTGCCTTGAGTTTTTAACTGGATAAGATCTCGATCAGTGTATCCCAGTTCGCCGATATAAATTTCCTGATTATGCTCGCCAAGACGTGGAGCGCGCTGTGGTGTAACTAAAGGAGACTCGCTCATTACACAGAACACGCCAGGATGGGTAATATGGCTATCCAAATAAGGATACTCAACATTAACCCAGAAATTACGCTCAACCAGTTGCTGGTAACGCAGGAGTTCACCCGTATTATGTGCCGGGGACATCTGCATTCCTTTTTCAAATGCTTCCTTATAAATTTCCTGCTTGGTATGTGTCTTAAGAAAAGATATTATTATGCTCTCCCAGCGTTCCATTTGTTCCTTGTTCAACTGGTTCATGTCGATCGTTTCCCACTTAATATCTTTCAGTTCTCCTGCCATACCCTCGCGGTCCATCCATGCCACCAGAAGGTATGCGGTCGTTGCGCCCAGTGGGCCAGTCATCAACCTCCAACCTATATAACCGTCTTTACATGGCCAGAGATCCCTGACATAGATATTTCCTCGACGTCGCTTAACTCCAAGACGCTCTCCAATATATCCTTCGGTTTCCCAAAAAAATATCTCGAAACCACCGCTGGGAAGACACTCGCGCATAGCTATATCAACCTGCTGCCCTTTGCCGGTTAAGTTACGATAATGCAAGGCAAGTAATGATGCTGTAGCGGCCTGAACACCCGTAGCTACATAAGCCTGTTCTATACTACACCTGACCGGAGGACGATCAACTTCACCGCAGGTATACATGAAACCCGACATAGCCCATGCTACCAGATCGTTGGCAACATAATGTGAATATGGGCCTGACTGCCCAAATGCTGTAATAGAAGTCATAATGATACGAGGATTAATGCTTTTCAGTTGTTTATATCCTACACCCAGTCCATCTAAATACTGCGGAGGATAGGACTCCACGATGAAGTCAACCCTGCCCACCAACTTCTTAAGTATTTGCTTTCCTTTTGATTCTGTAATATCGAGTGTAATGCTCTTTTTGTTAGTGTTGTAGCTAAACCAATGAAGGCTATTCTCTATATCTTCCTTATCATGGAAGTAAGGGCCATGATGGCGAGTTTTATCGCCTTCAGGCGGCTCAACTTTAATAACGATAGCACCCAAATCAGCGAGAAATTTGCCACATGACTGCCCCTTTTCATCGGTAAGGTCTAGTACCTTCAAGTGACCCAGTGTCCCAATATTGTTATCTGCTGTCATTAATATTCCTCAGGTGAACTATTAAATTTCCATTTGTATCAAACAACTGAATAATCAAGCAAAAAATAATGTATAGGAAAATCACGAGTACTAAAGCGTTCTAGTGGCTTAATCTACTTGCTCTTCTTTTTTTTATACTGCTCCATATCTTTTTTAATTGATTTTTTTTCAGTTTCAAAATCCCTGAATGCCCCTTCTTTTGTCTTTCTAATGAACCACTTGGTTCCGAGTTTTGCCTGTGCCTCAAATAACTGTTTCCCCATATCGCCACCCGTGAAAAGCTCATGACCGATCCAGTGATAAAGGGCGGCGGTCTGCTGCGTAGCTGAATATCCCATAATATCCAGCATAAGATTTATGGTTTCCTTGGATAATCGCTGTGTTACAGGATTTATATCTGTTATCTCCTTGGCCAATGCCATGACTTCTTCGTCAAGTTTATCCAGCGGCACTACCTTGTTGATGAGACCTATGCGGTAAAACTCTTCGGCGTCATATAATCTTCCGGTAAAAATCATCTCCTTAAGTTTTCGGAGTGGCATCATCCAAAAATAGGCGTAGTTCTCATCAGGTGGTGGCCCGAATTTGACGCCATACATACCCATTTTAGTGCCTTCAGCAGCTACTATGAGATCACACATATTCATTATTACGAAGGAACCAGCCATGACATATCCATGTACCTGGGCTATCGTCGGCACCTTGATTCTTCGTAAACTTTCTTTAGGTTCAGCATATTTTTCTCTTTCATAATCTATGAGCTTCATCAGGTTCCTCGGATAGCCGCCTTCCTTCTCCAGTTCCTTCAAATCATGTCCAGCGCTAAAGACACGTCCATTACCTGATATGATTAATACCCGGGCATTCTGGCTTGCATTGACCATTTTAACTGCATGGCTTACTTCACGGCTCATTTTCCAGTTCCATGCATTCAGAACTTCAGGGCGATTCAATCTTATGCGTGCTATACCATTTTCTATTTCAAATTGTATTGTTGTGTAGTTCATTACTACCTCCAGATATAATGTACAAAATTCATGCTCGCCAGTTCCCTGATATAGGAGTACTACCTGTTGCCGTTTTAACTGCTATTTTCACGGTTAGTTTTTCAAGTTCAAGCAAGCCGTTGAACGACTTTGCCCGTATCTTCGACATTCTCCAAATTCCTGATCATGTCAATTGTCCTGTTGATAACAGGCTTCGACATCTTCTCAGCCCCATAGCTTAGGCAATCTCTGAATTTCTCGATAAGTTCGCCCCAGCTCAACGGCTTCATAGGATTCCCCTTAGCTATATCCTCTCTCCTTGAATAGACGATACCATTGTCTTTCATTTTGATATCAACCAGAGCTATACTTGTGCTTCTGTTTTCCAGTTGCGGGTCTATCTCGGCCTTTATTTTTGAGGCCAAATACAAAACTTCCGGATTAGAAATAGCTTCAGGCGTAAAATCTTCAAGAGTTACCTTTCTTTTAACAAGAGCAGTAGCGATTACCCAGGGAATACTAAACTGTGCATCAACCGGTACCCGGGGTTTCTGTTTTACCTGCAGTGGTTCGCAAAGAAGCCTGGCATTTTCACTGCCACGTACGGCGATTTCTTCAATATCATTCACTCCGATATCGTGTTCAGACATGAGCGCCAGAGCCGCATCAATAAAAGGGTGACAATTTCTACAGCATGGATATGGTTTGAAACTGAGGTCAACTGAAGCGAAATGTCTACCGAGCTCGCGAGTCAGCGGTATAGGATTATAGTCTCCTCTGAGATAAACCTGAAATAATCCCTTATCCCCTTCCAGGCTGTTGATTGCCCCTGTGAAACCCTCCTTTGCCAATAATGATGAAAGAAGGCCATTACTGGCCGCAAATCCGGCTTGCAGGCGCTTGGTAAGTGCTCCGTCAATAATACACTGGAAGTTTCCGGCTGCCTGACTATATGCAATGCCGAAAGCATTGACCATTTGGTCAGTGTTCAAATGTAAAAGTTTTCCAGTTACAGCGGCGCTACCGAAAACGCCGTATACCGATGTGTACATAAACCCCAGTTCCGATGGGCTTATTTTGCTGGCTTCTCCCAACCTGCTTACTAAATCTATTCCTAGCGTAATTGCGGTAAGAAATTCTCTACCATTTACTTTACCCAGGCGCTCCGCTAAGGCTAGAGCAGGAGGGATCAGCACTACACCAGCGTGAAGAATTACTTTTTCATGTGCGTCATCATAATCCAGTGCATGGGCCATGGTGCTATTAACCAGTGCTGCATAATGACAGGGCACCCTTATTCCCTGCATTATCAAAGTGCTCTCGCGTTTTCCTCCCCAATCACGCACCAAACTGATGATTTCCTTTATACCAGGTGCATTACTCCCGGCAACGGCTACACCAAGTGTATCCAATATATCCTTCTTTGTAGACTCGATAGCCTCTTCGGGGATTTTTTCATAGCCTATCGCGACTATGTTTTCGGCTAAAACAGCAGTTACATCCATATATTAATTCTCCGCTAAATGATATCTAGTTCAAATAAGCACATCCTACGCTGGCTATATACTTTTATAAAGCAACTTGTTCAGCAGCAATTTTGCCATCAGTTATCACTATAACAATGCATGAGCCGCTTGCTCCTATTCTATCGGCATTAAGGGAGATCCTCCCGCGACAATAACCCGGTCCCCGGTAACAAAACCAGAAAGTTCTGAGGCAAAGAACAAGGCGACTCCTGCCACATCCTGCGGAGTACCCATTCTCTGGAATGGCACTACACTTTTTATTTGTTCGGATAGAAAATCGTGCTTGTTTTGACCGGGAGGGATAACATTGTCCAGAGCCTCAGTGTCAGTTATTCCGGGTAGAATTGCGTTCACACAGATGTTAAATGGGGCTAATTCAAATGCCATATCAATGGTAAGTCCTAATAGCCCGCCTTTGGCTGCGGAGTAGTGTGCTTCAGCAGCTAGAGGAGCCACCGCAGCCAATGAAGAGATATTAATAATTCTGCCGTACTTCTTTTCTTTCATATAAGGCAGCACTGCCCGGCAGCAAAAAAACTGCCCTGTTAAATTAACGGATAGTATTGTAGCCCACTCTTCGTCGGATATGTCCGTTAGAGGTTTTGGCGTTGCTGCCAGTGCCGCGTTATTTACCAGTATATCCACTTTACCAAACTTACTAATTACTTGATTTACCATATCGTTTACCTGACGACTGTCCGAGATGTCGCATCGAACAAACATCGCCTGATATCCCTTTTTGGTAATTTCAGTTAAGGCTTTATTGCCTCTATCCGTGCGCCCGATAATCGCAACTGAACAACCTTCTTCGGCAAATTTTAAGGCAATACCTTTACCTATGCCCATACTGCCTCCAGTGATAATTGCTACCCTGTTCTCAAGTAACATACGCGTCTCCCTCGCTTAATTGAAAGAAATTTTTAGCAATACGAAGCATAATTATCAGATTTAAAATTTAGACTATTAGTGCTCCCTACTGATTGCTCTTTAAGATAATGGTAGTTAGTTCCAGCAGCTTTTTGTTTAATTCACTTCCTTCATACATTCTTACGCCGCGAGGGAAGTATGACAGTAGCATTGCCCTTGGTAGAGATTTGCCCTCGTTGATTCTCGGCGAAAAATTCACACTCTACAAAGTGTTGAGTTTCTTTGATATATTTGTTGATGACTTTTCCCTTCCAAGTGGTGGTATCACCTGCGTAGATTGGGCGGCGGATTTGAAAACTAAGATTACTAAGCCATCCATCATCCCCTATCCAATCCGTCATTAACTGGCTGGGTTGAGCAGCTCGAATCGGCCCTTCGTCCATCGGTGCCGGCAAGGCCCTTATTTTCCACGATTCACCTACGGCATAATGCCAATAACAACCGGGGCCGGGCAGCGTATGTGGCAAGATAATACCAATCCTCTGAGAAACATCGGCAGTACTAACTATCTGCGGAATAGTGAGTTCTCGAAAGAGTGATGGAATCTCCGCGCCTGGGGCGACATCTTCATAAAATAATGGATTTGAGCCGCGTGCCGTATTTTTCGCTTTTTCAGACTTGGGATAGCCAGATGGAAATAGAGGCCCGAGTTTCTCTTCTACATACGTACCTTTTTTTTGAGCATGTGCGGTTGAGTATTTCACTACCGAGTGACGATAGATACCTATAACCTCATTTTTTTGATTAGTGTACTCTGTTTCAGCGGTGATAAGAACCATAGGTCCTGTAAATTGGCCTGTTTTCTCAACTGCGCTATAAAATCTCGATATAGATTTTATCCTGTCACCAACGCGTATGGGTAGATAGATTTCATATTCCGCTCCGGCGAAAAGTGAGCCATGTGGCCAATCATCTGTTCCAGGTACATGCGCTGATACAAGGGAAGACCCTCCGCCACAGGTGTGCATGAATGTGGGAGGAGCTATAATACCCTTCCACATGGTTTTATCAGCATACTCGGGGTCAAACCACAGTGGATTGCAGTCCTCATTTGCCAGCGCATAGCGCCGCAATTCTGAAACATCAACAGGGCATTTGGCTAAATAAAGCTCGCCTTCGCTGAGTTCTTGTTCCTTTCCGATCAACGCCTTGAATTCGCTCAGGTCAAATATACTTTTTCCATCTAGCATTTTCTCGTCCAATATAACCCTTCACAGTTTAACTAATTCGCACGTTCTCGTCACTGTCATAACAGGTATTTATACTAAAAATAGTAACCAAACCTATTTAACGACCAGAAGTTGGATAATCTCATCTAAGCGATCGACATCTTCAAGTTTATTCAATAGTAGAAGTAATTTTTCAGCATTACCCTTTTTCAACGTGTTAGAAAATTCAACGTTAGCCCAAAATTTAGCTAATATTTCATCCTTGGACATGGGGTTCTTATCTTGATCACCTTTGGGGGCCTCAGTATATTCAGAGAGTATCCTGCCATCATTCATTATAACATCCACTTTGGCCTCGAGTAGTTCTGCATTAGGAAGCTCGGCTAGATTTATCTTGCTAACCAGAGAATTAATATTAGGATCACATATAAGTTCGTCGGAGAAGTGCTCCAATTTAATACATTTTCGCAACAACGTATTCGCCACGGCGTATTGATAGCTAAAAAGCGCATCAACATAGGGGGAGTCTCCAATATTAAAAGATTTGCCTACCGCAGCCTGTAAACCTCTTCGAGACACATATACATTTACCTCTTTTATATTTTCAGCCTTAATTTGATGTTTACGTATGAGTGACAATATACATTCAATTGGCCCATGATTATATCGACAGGAAGGATAAGGTTTAAAGTGAGCCTCTGTATAATATATTTTCCCCAGGTCTTTCGATAAGATATCGATGTTGTTAATGTCTTTGAAATAGAGATAGTAATAGGCAAACTTGCCAAGCAATGCGTCCTCGGTAGCGGTCCATCCCTGTTTAGCCAGCTGTGCCGAAAAAATGCCACTCCGGGCAGATAATCCTTGGGACAGTTTGAAGGAATAAGTCCTGTCCCAAACATTTTGATAGCTTCCAGTAATATGGTCCAGACAAATACCCATGGCATTCATCATCTGAAATTTATTTAACCCGATGAGCCGCCCGGCGATTGCAGTTGCCCCGAACACATTTACCGTTCCGATGCTGTCTAAACGCTTCTCAGAGGAAGCCGCAGCCAATATTCGTGATGCCATGTCTTCACCCACCAGGATAGCGGTGATTAGCTCTTGGCCATTTACTCCAACCATCTCGCCTATAGTCATTGCCGTCATAATTGTTGTTCCACTTATGTGAGAAGGAATGATTTTGCCATCAATCAAGGCACTATTTGGTTCATAGTCAAAAGAACGTGCCATAATGCAGTTAACCATGGCCACATTTTGGGCGAGAGTTTTAACTCCGTGAACCAGGATGGTAGCCTCTTCTTTGCCTCCCCAATCCCTAACCAGCTCTACTAGAGCGGTATTACCCGGAGCCTTAACGCCAGCTATCAAGCATCCAATCACGTCGATGATGCGGGTCTTGGCCTGTTCTATAGTTACGCTATCAAAGATCTCAAAGCGTGTTTCTAAAACATTCACTATTAATTCTTCAATAGCGGAAACACATTTAGATCTGCTGATATCCAGTTCCCTCCTTCGATATTCCAAGCAATAATTTACTTATAGGTTAAGGTGGTCAGAATCAGCATCCCCTTTAGGGAGAAGCAAACATTTCCACACCTCAATTAAATTTAGTCTGAGTAAATATTTTTAGCATATCTTATTAACGAAGTCAACCAGTATTATCTAATTATATCCGTAAGTATTATAATTATACAAATTGTAGGAATAAGTCGGTGTGAAAAACAACAATTAATGACGCCAAGTATAGACACATTGGAAAGCCAGGTCTCATACACGTAGATAATGATTTGTTTGTAAGAATAATATGACAGGCTGTTTAAATATTAATGTAAGTATAATTCAGAAAAAGCTGGTTTATTTCCAGTTCCTTTACATTTAATATATTTTATTATATTCTGGAAGCACAGAAGTAAAATGGCTGATGGTTTATTGTCCGGTTTTCGAGCTCTTGATTTAACCGATGAAAAAGGCTTCATTGTCGGTAAGATTTTAGCTACTTTGGGTGTAGAAACAATAAAGATTGAGCCACCTGCTGGAGATCCTTCAAGAAATATTCATCCTTTCTGTCAAGATACGTCTGACCCGGAGAAAAGCCTTTACTGGTTTGCATTCAATACTGATAAACGAAGCATAACACTTAATTTAGAAAGCAGTCAGGGAAAGGACTTATTTCGAAGGTTAGTAAAGACTGCCGACTTTGTGCTTGAATCATTTCCTGCTGGCTACATGACAAGTCTGGGACTTGGTTACGAGAAATTGAGCCAACTGAATCCTAGGATTATCATGACCTCAATAACCCCTTTTGGTCAAAAAGGCCTGTATAGTAATTACAAAGGCTGCGAACTAATAGTTTCCGCCATGGGAGGAGTACTGGAAAATACTGGAGACCCTGACCGGCCACCCGTCAAGGAAGCGCTTGATTCCTGTTACTTTCATGCCAATGTCGCCGCTGCACTTGGGGCAATCACTGCACATTATTATCGTGAGATTAGTGGCGAGGGACAGCAAATCGATATTTCTATTCAGGAGGTCACCGCCAGCAGGAGAACCATGGGTTTAATCGGATGGGAGTTTGACAGGCGTTTGCTAAAGCGCAGCGGTCCTATGAATCAGTTTGGACGCCAGTCTTTCAGATGGATATGGCCATGCAAGGATGGCTATGTATATTGGCAGTTGTTTGGCGGCAAGCATGGAGCATCAGCTAATAAGGCACTGTCTCAGTGGATTGGGGAGGAGGGTTTAAAAAACCCGCTCGGCGAGATAACCGATTGGCAGGAATTCGATATGAGTACTATGACCAGTGAGAAGCTAAATACCTGGGAAACTGCTATAAGTCAGTTTTTTTTAAATCATACCAAGACGGAAATAGCCGAGGAAGGTAAAAAACGAGGAATAAACTCCTGTGTAGCAAATAACTCTTCAGATATATTGGAACACGCACAGCTTAAGGCAAGGGGTTACTGGCAAGAACTGGAGCATTATGGATTAGATTTCAGTCCAATTTATCCCCGGCACTTTTTCCTGTCCACTGAAACCGAGAATTTCGTGAAGCGGCGAGCGCCTCTGGCGGGTGAGGACAATGATGTTGTCTACGGAGAAGAACTTGGAATGTCCACTTCGGAAATTTCAGCGTTGAAGGTGTCAAATGTCATATAGATGTGAGAGGACAGTATCTGTAACTCAATGAAGAAGCAAGCATTAGCCGGAGTAAATGTGCTGGACTTAGGTTGGGCTGTAGTAGGTGGGTTAAGCGGTAAATATCTTGGTGACCATGGGGCTCAAGTAGTGCGGGTTGAGTCCGCTACGCGTCCGGACCTTGTAAGGGCAACCCAATACGTCTCAATATCAAGAGCAAATAATCTCGATGATAAACCCTGGTTTAACCATCTCAATACCTCAAAATATAGTCTGGCTATTAATCTGAAGCATACTCAAGCAAGATCGGTATTAGAACGGCTTATTCGCTGGGCGGATGTGGTTCTGGAGAATTATACACCAGGGACAATGAGCAAGATGGGTTACGACTACGAATATATGAGGAAAATAAAGCCGGATATTATTATGGTTTCAGGAAGTGCATATGGCCAGACGGGACCTTTTGCCTGCCAATGGGGTGTTGACGGAACTGGTTCTGCCTGTTCGGGTCGTCTTGATCTTACGGGATGGCCTGACAGATGTCCGATAAATCCGAGCAACACCACCTACGGAGATTCAGTGCTTGGTATGATTAATCCATTGGTCGTAATTGCTGCTCTAGATTACAAGCACAGAACGGGAAAAGGACAATATATCGATGCCAGTATGCTCGACGTTTCTGTCCATCAAATCACCCCAGCATTACTGGACTGGCAAATCAATGGGCGTTTGCAGACCCGCACTGGCAATCGTATTCCCGATGCCTCTCCACATGGTGTCTTTCCCTGTATTGGTGATGACCAGTGGTGTGCTATTGCTGTGTTTACTGATAAGGAGTGGGAATCTTTCTGTCGTGTAATAGGAAATCCAACGTGGACAAAGCAGGAAAGATTCGCTACTTTGAGTTTGAGAAAGGAAAATGAGGACGAATTGGAGGAACTAACAGCCGAATGGACAAAAAACCATCCGGCTGAGGAGGTTATGTCCTTGATGCAGACTGCTGGTGTTTCAGCAGGAGTGGTGCAAAATGTACAAGATTTAATTGAACGAGACCCCCAGTTGAAAGAGAGAGAGTTTCTTGTTCCCTTGAAGCATCCTGTTCTTGGAGTTATTTGTCATCCAACTCCACCCTATAAGCTGCTAAAGACTGAAGCCAAAGTACGGACTGCTCCATGCCTGGGTGAACATACTGAATATGTTTGTACTGAGTTACTCAATATGTCTGACGAGGAATTCATTGAGTTATTACAGCAGGGGGTATTTCAATAAGATAATTTTATTTTGTATATTGCACGATGATTTTTATTGAATCAAAGCTATGTGACGAAATATTAAGTTTGGAGAATGTTGCATAATTGACAAAGGGCATTAAAAAATGATAAAAAAATTGGATCACGCACTTATTTCATCGTCAGATATAGACCGTTCTGTGGCTTTCTACCGTGATATTATCGGTTTGAAAGTGGAATTTGAGGACGAGACTTCTGGTAAGGAATTTGCAACCATTATGGACGCTCCCCCTGATTTTCGTGCTCGTGTAGTACAGTTTGAGGAGGGGCTTGAAATATGCCAGTTTATTTCTCCTCCAGGCAGAGAATTAAATTTGAAGCCATGGGATATAGGGGCAATCCTCTTGGACTTTGAAGTATCCGAACTAGAGGCGACGTATTCTGTTCTTGTAGGGAGGGGAGTCAATTTTATTAGTCCTCTGGTAACACTTCGCTCCCCACATCCAGGTGGTGGTTCACTAAAAATTGCTCAATTGATCGGTCCGGATGGGGAACGCATTGCTTTGCTGGAATTTCCCAAAATTTGAATGAAATGGTAGCAATAATTACATATTCTATACTGTTTGACATGTAAAGAAACCAATGTTATATTGATAGTACTATTGCGATTGGATAAATGGGAAATAGGAAAGCGTCCAAGCCAAAAAGTTCTAATTGAATTTAAATGTGGTTATGAATTACAGAAGTTCCTCTTTGGAGGTGAAATATGGTAACTGAAACCAACCATAAAAAGGGTGACAGAGTCGGGAATGAGCAGGCTTCATTTACTCGCAGTTGCTCTGAGCGTGTTAAGAAAGCGAGAAACCGTATCCTCTCTCCGATAGAGATTTGTATGGAACGTGTTCGTGCCGAGATGCACGCTTTAGAACAATACAAGCATGAATCCCCGGTCATTCAAAGGGCTCTTATCTTTGAAACCTACCTGAAGGAAAAAACCGTTTATATTCTGGAAGATGAGCTTATCGTAGGAAATATCACCAGCAAGATTCGCGGAGCTTCTATTTCTGGTGATACGAGTTATACTGTGGATAGAGAGTTGGGTCACCCAGAACAAGACTATGAGATTCGGCCACATGAGAGGTATATAATTGCCCGGGAAGCACGAAAAGAACTCAGGGAAGTAATTCTTCCCTATTTCAGGGGGAAGACCCTACTTGACTACATTTTAAATAAAGCTGATGACGAGGTCAAGGAAAAAGCTTATACACGTACCTCTTCCTGCGCACATATTCCTGTCATAGCTGAAATGACAGCGGACAGGGACCTTCAGCATCTCTTGCTAAATTATGACAAGGTACTTCACAAAGGTCTTAATGGAATCAAAAAGGAAGTTGAGTATTACCTGGCTGAGTTAAACCAGCCTTATACACATTACGGAAAGGAAAAGACGGATTTTTACAAAGCCGTGCTTATTACACTTGACGCTGCTATGGCTTATACCAGGCGCTATGTTGCATTGGCCCAAGATATGGCAGGCAAAGAATCTGATCACAAACGCAGGGAGGAGCTTGAGCATATCGCGGCAGTGTGTGAGCAGGTACCAGCCAATCCCGCCAGAGACTGGTGGGAGGCTCTACAGTCCGTCTGGATGATGAATGTCCTTGCCCATATTAACTTTAACTTTTATGGTCATACACCGGGGCGGTTTGACCAATACACCTATCCCTTTTATAAGAAATCGGTACTTGATGAAAAGAACATAACCCGGGCTCAGGCTGCAGAATTGCTGCAATGTCTATGGATAAAATTTAATGAGTGGGCTGCATTCAATAATTATGCAGTGGCTACGTTTGCGCCGGGGCAGGGTCTAAGTCAGACCATAACAATAGGAGGTCAAACCAGGGATGGGAAGGATGCGTGTAACGAGGTTACCATGCTTTGTCTGGAAGTCGAGGAACAAATAGGTCTTCCCCAGCCGGAATTTGCCATGAGAATATGGGAAGGCACTCCTGATAAGTGTCTCAAGAAAGCCGCGCAGGTCATTCGTCTGGGTTACGGTATGCCGAAATTTGTTGGTGACCGAAAAGCCATCCAAATGACATCTAAAATCTATCCTGATCTAACCGTGGCGGATTGGCGTGAGTGTGTGATGACAGGATGTACGGAGCTTGTCTTACCTCACATTACCATGGCGCAAGCCTTTGAGGGGGTTTGCATTATGGCGAAGGTATTGGAATTAGCGCTGAATAATGGAAAATGCGCTATCTGTGGCAAACAGATTGGACCTCTGACGGGAGACCCTAGGACATTTGAGTCTATGTCTGCCTTGCAGAGGGCATTCAGGGAACAACTCTTCTACTGGGTAAGGCTTATGGCCAAAGGTGTAAAAGTGGTGATGGAGGCCAAAGCTGAGAAAAGAATGGCTCCTTTCGGTTCAGCTCTTCTAGAGGGTCCTCTTCAGAAGGGGGTTGATATGGCTCAGGGAGGAGCATGGTACAGTGGCTATGGCGTCTTTTTTAGTGGACTTGCCAACACGGCCGACTCCCTGACAGTTATCGATAAGCTAATATATCGAGACAAGAAGATTACCTGGGACCAGCTTCTAGAGGCTATCAAGGCCAATTGGGAGGGGCACGAGGATTTAAGAAAACTTTGCATCAATCGGGTGCCAAAGTATGGCAATGATGACGACTTTGCAGATGGCTGGGCTAGCTGGGTCATGGATGCTTGGTGCGACAGTGTGGATTGGGTTAATGGTCAGAAGGACTTACTGCCATACTACGGAGGGTCCTATTTTGCTGCGGGAATGATAGGGCAGGCAAATGTAACTTTTGGTTCATGGATTGGTGCATTGCCGGACGGACGGCAGTATCCAAAACCTTTAGCTGATTGTCTGTCACCTACCGCAGGTGTTGATCTGAAAGGTCCTACGGCTGTGCTTAAATCAGTTGGCAAATTGCCAACAAATAGGCTTGTCTTTGGTGGCCCGCTGAATATTAGGCTAGGCTATGACCTGTTTGCAATTGACGAAGGCCTGGACAAGTTCGTAGCCTTCCTTAGAGCCTTCGAGGAACTGGGTATATTCCATGTACAGCTAAACGTAATTTCATCGGCTCTTCTGCGCAAGGCAATGAAAGAGCCGCAAAATTATAGGGACGTATTGGTCCGGGTGGCAAGCTACTGTAGCTACTTCGTCGAGCTTACTGAAGCTCAGCAGCTGGATATTATTGCTCGTACCGAACATCAGGGTTATTAAAATTACCGCTGCCTATTACTTATAAATATTGAGGAGGCAAGACCATTCAAATTGAGCTTCTTGGCTATAATGGTAAAATCCTGAGAGTAAATCTATCTAAAAAAAGTGTGACTCCAGAGCCAATTGATTATTCTTTATGTAAGCGATACATCGGTGGTGCGGGATTTGTAACCTATTTCCTGTGGAAAGAGTTGAAGAAGGGAGTTGATGCTCTGGGTCCGGATAATAAACTAATTTTCGCTCTTGGGCCTTTATCAGGTCTTCTATTACCAGGTGCGGCGCGTAACTGTGTCGGTGCCAAATCCCCTCTCACTGGTGGCCTTGCAAAATCTGAGGCAGGTGGTTTCTGGGCTGCTGAACTCAAACGTGCCGGGTATGATGCCGTTATTATCGAAGGAAGGGCTGAGAAACCAGTCTATTTGTGGATACAGGACGGTGAAGCGATTATCAGAGATGCTATTCATCTCTGGGGCAAGGAGACAAAAGAGACAACTGAGGCAATAAGAGATGAGTTGGGCGATAAACATATACAAATAGCTCTAATTGGACCGGCAGGAGAACACATGGTCCGTTATGCTTGTATTATGCATGGTCTTCACGATACTGCGGGCAGAGGAGGCCTAGGGGCTGTAATGGGTTCAAAGAACCTTAAAGCAATTGCAGTGAGAGGGCATAAATTGCCGAAACTCGCCAATCCTGACCGTTTGAAACAAATAAGGCAGGAAGCGTTAGCAATCCAATACCCCCTTTCTGATATGGGTACGGGCGGTCCTGATATGGAGAGGATGGAGTCATTAGGTAATCTACCGGTACGCAATTTCCGTGATGGCTTATTCCCTGAAGTTAAGCAGATACATGGTGGTGTGATTAAGAATACTATCAGAGTTGGCATGGATGGTTGCTTCGCCTGTCACGTGCGCTGTAAAAAAGTGATTCAATTCGAAGAGCCTTATCCTGTTGATGCCGCCTATGGTGGGCCTGAGTATGAAACTCTTGCAGGGTTGGGCTCGAATTGTGGCATAAGCAATCTCAAAGCCATTGTTAAAGGCAACGAACTCTGTAATGCTTATTCACTTGATACGATTTCAACAGGTGGTGTTATTGCTTTCGCTATGGAGTGTTTTGAGAAAGGATTATTGAGCAAGAAGGACACTGGCGGGATCGAATTGAGATTTGGTAATGACGAAGCCATGCTTAGAACAATCGAGTTAATCTCCAGACGCCAGGGCATCGGCGACCTGTTAGCTGAAGGGACTGCTAGAGTGGCCCGGAAAATCGGCAAGAGATCTGAGGCATTTGCCATGCATGTTAAAGGGTTGGAACCCGGTATGCACGAACCGAGATTATCTGCGGGTTTTGGGCTTATTAACATGGTTAACCCTATTGGTGCTGACCACGGCGGCAGTTTGCCGGACTTCGCTGCTTTCTCGGAGCCACGTATAGTGAAATTACATCACCTGGGAATAGTTGAGTCTCTACCTTCTGATGATATTAGTCCGCTTAAAGTGGCCTACGCTAAATTGGTACAATCCACCAGGATACTTAATGACTGCCTGGTCATGTGTGCTTTCGTGGATTACACTTTAGACAAGCTAGCCGAAATCGTAGCGGCGACTACCGGATGGGAAACCGGCGGCATGGAGCTGATTAGAGTGACCGAGAGGGTTTTAACCACGGCTAGGTTATTAAATTTGCGGGATGGATTCACTTCCGCCGATGATAAATTGCCTGAGCGCTTCTACCAGCCCAAGACGAATGGTGCTTTAGATCACCAATGCCTTGACCGGAATAAACTTGAAGAGAGTAAGCGTTACTATTATACGCTGATGGGTTGGGATGTGAGTGGTGTACCATTACCTCAAAAGGTAGAGGAGCTTGGTATTGAGTGAAGTTTTTATTTATTTTTTTTGTTCCTTATACTAATGTCCTGTGTCATAAATAAGTTGAATAATTAGGCTGATTATGGTATCATGGGCTAACCTGACGGAAAGGAAGGAGAAAGCCCATGAGAAGAGGCCGCCCGAAGAAGCCCATTGTCCTGTCTGATGAG
>Ga0315282_10004189_pt1 | contig 25254 bp, 31 predicted proteins | sample YL17G07_20_MG_FD_203693 | JGI IMG/M metagenome (GOLD analysis project Ga0315282, IMG submission 203693) | Sediment microbial communities from Yellowstone Lake, YNP, Wyoming, USA - YL17G07_20 | ecosystem: Environmental > Aquatic > Freshwater > Lake > Sediment | place: USA: Wyoming | collected... | reverse complement strand
TTTTCATAGCCTATGAAATCACCAAAAGAATCTTGGGTCTGGGAAGAGGTGAGCTTACTGAAAGGCAAAAAGCAATGGTAGAGTTCATAACAAACAATAGAATTGGAATCAGGGATGAAGATGGACTTAAGGGTGAAATGCTGTCTGATGGATCCTTCTGCAAGGGGGATTATTTTACGTTTAATGACTGCCTGGAAACAGAAGGATGGGAGTGGGGCTACAAAGTAACTTATAACGATTTTAACGATATGGTCAAAAAAGGCAGATTGATAAAGCAAAAAAGAAAGTCTTCATTGTTTAAGGTAAGGGAGCAAAGAGATGTTTCAGCAAGTTTCATTGAAATATCTGATGACCTGCTAAACGCAGACAAGATATGCGATTCCGTTTCAAGGCACTTTTCCAAATCACCTTCGATGTGTGATGAAATAAAAAAGATGATTAGGGAGAGATTTTCTTTAGACATACCAAATCCGTTTAAAAATTTGTATACTTTCTCATATCTGAATGGACTGGTAAGATATGAGGTCAAAGAAGGGGATGTTTTTCTGTCTGCAGACAGGTACAAGCATCTTTCATTGAAATATTCGGAAACATTAAAAGACTTTTCAGAAACTCAAACTGATGATGCTAACAAAGCAAAAGAGGAGGTAAAAAATGCTACCGATAAATCCGTTTAAAAAACTAGCTAGGGATAATGGTGCAAAAAGAATAAGTGACAAGGCAGTAAAGCGTCTGGTTGAATTATGTGAGATTTACGCAAAAGAGTTGGTTGCTGGAGGTATTGAAGCAATGAAGAACGAGGACAGGAGAAGATCGACTCTTTTACCGAGAGATTTGGAACTGGCTGCCAAACTAAGAAAGGTGATATAATGAATAGGAACTTGGAAATTTTGTATGAAAATGGAATACTGATACCAAGAAGCAAGCGTAAGATTTTCAGGAAAATGAGCCGTGAGGAGATACTGCAACTTGTTACAGAAGCTGAAGCACTACGAATACGGCAAGAAATGTCGCCGTCTGAAAATAAAAAATAGGAGGAGATAAAAATGAAATACAATCTTGAGAGTGTAAAAGACGAGAAGAGCGGTAGAATTCGAGTTAGAATTGAATTGGATAAGAAACACAAAAGCATATGGGAGACAGAAGGAGAAGAAACAAGAAACAAAGTATTCGGAGCTTTCTTAAACTTTGAAACATTCCCGATAAAATTTCAAGAAATTGATGTAGTTGCAAGATCCAGAGAAGAGACCCTTGCAGAAGAGCAAAAAGCTAAAGAGAATATGCAACAGACAACAGAAACTGCACCAGAAACGCAGATTACGCAATAAGATAAAAAATTAGGTGGTAAAAATGGAAGACGAAAAAATAAAACAGGTGTTGATGGACAGGCTAAAAAGAGAGGTTGAGCTTACACAAAACAAAGAGGGAGCGCTAAAAGAAAAACCTGCGTTTGTGCAGGATTTACAGCAATACCTTCAGGGATACAGTGAAGCAATACATAATGTGTGTTGGGACCTGTTCAAAAAACCATTAGAATTAATTTCAGGTGATAAAAAATGAAAGAATTGTGGGAAACTAAAAGGCAAAAGATAATAGAAGCAGGAATGCATACAGGCACGATTGTAAAAGTTGAGAGGAGATACGAACCATTCGACTATACAGACATACTTATACAACTTGAAAATAGTGAACAGATTGTCAAGTTAGATTCACCAAGTCTTATAAGCTTTAAAGAGAATGATGAGCCGTCAACAAAATTAGCGAAATTTTTGCGTGACTTAGGAATAACCATACAGATAGGAAAAGAAATTAACCTGAAAGAAATACTGGTCGGCAAAAGGATACAGTTCATGACCAGAAATGAATCTACTGCAAAGGGAGCATTCGCTAGAGTTGTTGATGGGACAGTCGTGCTATTGCAGGGACAGAAATAAAGCTGTTCCTGCATTCCTCGCTTTTTATAAGATTTAAACTTTGTAAGCGAATTACAACTCATGAGAAAACTTTACAAAATTGCGATAGTAATTTCATTAATCCTAATTTTCTATCTTTCAATAAGGATGTATGAAGATTCAATGATATGCCCAGAAGCCCTTAAAATAAGGGGAAATGACACAAACCAGACAGACATAATTGAAAAGATTGTCCGATGGATGAATGACCCAAAGAACTTCAATAACGTATATTCTCAAGTTTCCAGCAATGATTTGCTAACAAAGACATTTTATGGTGTTCTGTGCAAACCAATTACTTCAGAATATTGGTACATCTTCATGGTAAGATGTGGCTCATGTGGTGAAATGGCAACACTATATGACAGGATGGCAGAATGCGTAAACATACCCAATAGAATCATCCAAAACTATGACAGAGATCATGAGTGGGATGAATCGTTTATATATGGAAAATGGACTCATGTCGACCCCAGTATGAACGTTTTCAACAACACATCCTATTATGGCAATAATTTTTCATCCCTAATTGCTATTTATGACAATGGAACTATCGAGGATGTCACAAATAGATATGTAAAGACAGGCAGATTGATAGTCTTTGTTACTGATGGAACAAAGCCCCTTAGTAATGTTAAGGTAACCGTGAAAACAAGTCTCTTCGACATAACAAACTACACAGGCTCTAACGGTATTCATGTATTTGACTTGGGTGTAAACAACTATACAATAATATCTGAAAGCGGTTTTCTGATTGGCTTAAGTAATGAGAAAAAGATGGAAGTCAAAGCAAATGATAGTTCGCTTGCAATACTATATCTTAACAATTCGAACAAAATGATTTTCCTGATGTCTGATACTATAGACCGTTTAAACGCATTACTAATAGGTTTTATCTTGATAGTTGTCTCAATGCTATATATAACACATATTTTTCTTAGAGCTATGAAGATGAGAAAAAAATGATTAAAGATAGCCTAACTATATAATTAACATTCTTGGTTAGGTTTATAGGATAATCTTATTGCTGAATATAAAGTATATAATTAAGTTCTGTATCTTCCTTCTAACTTTTCTTTTTGCATTTGTCTTGCAACAAGTGCATCCAGTTTTCTCATGTCTATAATATCTGATTCTGAGAATTCAACATGTATACCCATTCTTTCTAGAGCATTAATTCTATTTATTTTGTCCAAATCGTAAATATCATCAGGGTCTGGTTCACCGTAGCTTATCATACTCTTAGGTGTACCCATGGCCGGTAATTTTTTTCCTCGGGAATTGCTTGACATAACTAAAATATAATCAATTAAATATTTATATCAAATATACTCCTAAAAATAATCTAGCCATATACTTAATGCTGAATAAAAAGAATATAGGATAGTCTTAACAATCTTTGTGAAGTATATAGCCAGATTATAAGAATTCTAATAATATTAAGATTCTAATTTCATTCTCTTTACTAAGAAAATGCCATTGTTACCCCACGTCAATGGTGAATCTGCACATGTAATAGGACCACTATTAAGTTGTTTTGAATGAGTTTCGTACAATCCCCAATAAGATCTAACAGATGAAACTTTTGTTGGTAATATTTTTTTATCTAGAATTACAGCATTTGATTTGTTATTTTTCTTAATTTTAGAAATAGGCATAACTACACTTTGAATAACTTCTGAGTTATGTTGCCAAAAATTACACATTAATTTCCTATAATTTTCATCAGAGTTCATCAGTTCAACTGATTCCTGAGTTGTAAAATGTCTTAAACCAAAGTTTAATTTTAATTCTTTGGATAACCTTTGATTTGCTAAATCTTGAATTACCCTATCCAATCCTATAATATAACCTTTTGGATTATCATCATATTTGAACCTTCTATCATTTCTTTTAGTCATTAAAATTGCATATCCTTTATTTTCAAGGTCTCTCTTTAGTCTTGGCTCATCAATTGCAGAAAGAACATCATCAACTTCCTCTAAATCTTTTCTAGAAAATAAATCACATAAGGAAGGATAATTGTCAAATTTAACAGAACCATTATTAACATCTAATTGAGAATTGTATGCACCAGCGGCATGTAGATAATCAAGTATATCGCCGCTAACATTTACAGGAATAGCCTTACCTACAAATTTGAACTTTCTATTTGCAATTTCTACTTTAGGTGTAGGCATAACGTACATTATTTCATTATTTTTTAAATTCATTATATCATTTATTACTAAAAAGTTTAATAATTTATATTTGAATTAAAGCGACTTTTTTATATGTTAAGAAAGAATCAAACTATATACTTAACCTAAAAGCCATAATCTTAACAAACATTGTTATGATTATAGGATAGTTTCATTTGTTAAATTTTTCCAAAGCCATGTTATGAGCTTGTATATAGTTTTTTATCAAAATTTTCCAGTCTGCTAGAGAAGCTAGGTATTTTGCTTGGGCTTTTTTAGGAATCCTCTCATTTCTAGACATTGTTACAATGAACCAAATTTTTTCGTAAAGTTCTTTAACAATTTCTTCATGCTCTTTGCTCTCTCTTTCTATTACAATTATGCCAGGCAATTCTTTTTGATTGGAATTTTGTTTAATAAAAATACCAAACCCTGAAAGATCAGATGTTATAGACAAAACTCCATTAGCAGCGCATTCCAAGGGAGTATAGCCCCAAGGTTCATAGTATGATGGGAAAACTCCAAGATGAGAGGCCTGTATTGCTTGTTCATAGTTTAACCCAAGCAGTCTGTCAGATGTAGAGAGATAAGAAGGGTATAAAATAACTTTAACTTTATCTTCTTGTCTATTTAAGAGATTACTCTTTTTAAAAGCATTTACAATTAAATCATTTTCATCTATTAAATAAGCAGAAAATGGAGGATTACCTTCTTTTTTAAATGAAGAAAACTTTTTCCTACATTCTTGTAAAAAATCTTTTCTAAATATTACGCTTGCTTTTGGTACTTTACCTTTTGTAATAGAATCTAAAGTCATTTCTCCTATCCAAGGCAATTCATCTTCTACTTTTTCTTTTATGTCATCATAAAGTTTCATGCTTTCAAGAAGTTCTACATTTTCTTTAATATTATCTTTTGGAACGTAAAACAAAGCAAAGACATTCTTTTTAATACCTTCCTTTTTCATTTTTTCATTTAGTTTTCCTAATGCTTCTATGAAAATATCGTAACCTTTGTTTCTAAATTCGTATCTGCCAGATGTGAAAAAAACCATTGCATCCCACATATTGGTTTCATAATAAGGATTAAAGTAAGCACTGAAAAAATGTTTCATTTTTTGTAAATATTTTCTGTGCAATAAAGCAAACTCTTCCATTGTTGGAAATCTTTCTATATCTAAACCGTTTGGCAATGTTATATCAGGTTTTCTTCCGAGAATATACAGTGCTTCCTTTGCAGTTATTTCAGAAACAGTTGAAAAAACACTCGCATTATGTGCGCATACTTTTTCCATCAGGTGCTTTGCTTGAACACCGTATTTATAAGGTCTTTTTGGATCTATTACAGTTCCATTTTTCAATGCATCATTAATTTCAGAATATAAATCTTCTCCCCAACCTGCTATTGTCCTTCCGAGGGTTGTTGCGTGGGTAGTAAAAACAGTAGGAATCTTTTTATGAAGATGAAGCAAAGCTGCTCCAGACAGCCATTCATGAAAATGTCCTATTATATTTTTGTTTTTAAAACAAGGAAGCATTTTTTCAATTACAATTCCGCATGCTGTAGACCAGGCAACTGGCTCATCAAAATCAAAGCCTGTTCCTAATGAATCTATTTTATAATCCCTCCACAATTCCCATTTTATTTGATTTATATCTTTCAAAATTTCATTAAATTCAACTAGAAACACGTTAGGTTTTCCTTCTATTAACCATTTTCCAAAATGACAACAAATACCTTCGTTTTTTAGTTCAGAAAATATTTTTTCACAAAATTTTGGAGGATTCTGTTTCAGATATTCAGTTATAGCCCTTTCAGGATAATATGGTCCTATAAGAAAATAATTATCTTTGTATAATTCGACCATTCTTTTAGCTTTAGATTCAAGAACAGCATATATTCCTCCAACTTTATTGCAAGCTTCAAACGAAACTTCAAGCAAAACTTCAGATCTAGGCTCCATGATTATTCCTCTTGTTATTGTTGAATTCTAAATAAGCATCACAAAAATGAGACCATAGTTGTATTGGATTTTTCATTGGTATAGGCTCGTTGCTTGTTTTTGTTGGGTTTGGATTTTTTCCTTCTGGTAGAGAGAATAGTTCGTTGCAATAAAATATTGCTCCTTCATCCATCTGGTGCCAAAGATTGCTCTCGAGAATTTCTTTTATTTTTCTTTCTTCGCCTATAATCTTCAAATACTTAATTAAGTAAGGATTATCTCTTGGCCATACAACAGCTCCATGATATTGGTAATCATTAAAATATACCCTATCGTTAACATTCTTAGTAATAATTCCAAATAATTTTCCTCTCTTCCTTACTAAAAGTTTTTCAACAACAGGCCACATATTTTCCAAGTCATTTTTATTAAAAACATGATCATGTAAAGTAACAGCAGAAACGAGGGCCATCGAAGTTTCGGTTGGATCTTTTTTATCATTTAATATGATAGAGTAAAGGTAATTTCTATTCTTAAAAGTCTTTTTATATTTTGAAATAGCTTTTTTGTATTGGTCTATAAAATTCTCTTCAGATGTTACAATGTCAGCTATAAACTCTCCTGCCTTCAAAGCTCTTATGTATAAAGCATTTATTTCAGGCAATAAAGCAGGCTTGCACAAATCTTCAATCTTTACATCTTTAGTCCATTCAAAAGGAATTCTTGTCGATACTAATCGTCCAAATAAAGGTACTCTTGAATCTGTCCATGAGTGCCATGGCATTGAAAATAGCATGTTATTTTGAATAACTGGTGAACCGTCTATTTCAAAGCTATTTTCTGAAAATCTTTTTAACATTAGATTCAATCTTTTTAAAACAACTGTTGCAATTTCTTTGTCTTCAAATTCTCTTAAATATTTTTCTGCAAAAATGAAGAAAAGTAAGTTCCCATCGACTGAATCAAAATTATTTTTAAAATTTGGAAATCTTCCTGTCTTTAGGTCTTGTTGATTTAAGACCCATTTTAAAATATTTTCAACTTTCTTGCTATTTATCTTAATAAGAGTATTAAAATTATTAATTAAGAATTCCATCAAGTCTCTTAGCCACACTTGTTTGAACCAAAAATCTCCAGCTTCAGGTATGATGGCTTTATTTTCAAAAATACCAAATTTATCTAAAGTTATTATTCTTGCTAAAACCTCTTTTTTACAATCAAATTTACTTATTAGCCTTTGCAAGTAAAGTTTTTCCTTTTCCTCATTTTCATCAAAATCTATATTATCATAATCTCTGTTGCAATTTATTATAAGGGAAATTTTTTCACCATCAAAAAAGTTTCTTCTTATTTCACCAATAAATAAAGGATTTTCATATTCTGAAATGAACTTTAACCCTTCATTTCTTTGCTCTCTGAAGCCGCTGCCGAGTTTATACCACCAGTTAATTATCTGTCTATTTTGGAATACTTCCCCATCTTCAATGAGGAATGATATACTATTTCCTTCGTTTGAGGCAATTAGTTGATTATCTAAAATTTTTGTTTCTATTTTTTCTGGACAAGAATGTGAAAGAATATTTCTTATATCGATCAATGGCTTTATTACAAGTTCTCCGCCGCTAGGTTTTCTTATATCAAATAAGACTCTAGCAGATATGCCATTTCTCAAGTCTCTGGCAAGGTAATACTCCACATCAACCTTAGCATTTTTCCCAACATACTGATAAATGCTTTTCCAAGGAAAAGTTATTACTCTTATTGGTTCTAAGACAACATCCTTTATTTCAAAAAATATGCAGTCTAAAAATTTCCAGTAATCATTTCCAACATGTACGTTTAATCCTTGATATCTATAGTCTCTATTCGGAGCTGTGAAATTTTCATGTCTAACAGAAAATATTGACTGAGACCATGTTCCTTGAGGTCTCTTAATAACTGTAAAAGGATTTCTGGCAAAATCCCAATCTGGATTTTCTTTAGGAACATATTCCCATTTTAAATTATTTACTTCCAATCAAACACCTAATCTATTTTTTATATCTTGCAAAACATTCATGTAATTTATGAAAGCGTCATAAGGGGAGTCATAAGCATTGAAATATTTGTGGACATCGCCATCAGCAAACCATTTAGTGCACATGTAATAGAAATGGTCTGATGTCTGTAACAATCTCCAAATTTTAAGAAGTTCTGGATTTTGTTTTATTTTTTCTTCAAGTTTAACCATTTGCTCGAAAGCAAATCTTTGCATCTCATTCTCAAGCCAAGCAGAAGTGTCCCTATCTACATCTGCCCAAGACAATATGTTTGGGACATCTACCACTCCAACAGGTTTATAACTTTTAACAACTTCAGATGGGGTTTTAAAGTTAAGGTTATTATACTTTAAGGTTTCAAAGGGCAAATGCTTTAAAAATTCGAATATTCCTGTATCCTGCCATTGATGCTCACCAAAAGTTTCATAATCTATAAATAAATTTATACAATCACCCTCACATTTTGAGAGCCATGCAGAATATTTATCTGCTGTTAGTGGATATTCTTCCCACCATTTTGCAGAGAATCTAAATCCTATATCATCGCTAAGTTTGTAGTTTCTCAACAAAGCTACTAAATTTTCACAACCTACAGGTTTGTATAAGTAATTAGGAGACCTCCATGAAAGTATTTTTTCATGTCCCTCGGTTATTATTCCCTTGTAACCTAAATTTTCAATTATCTTTGCCATTGAGTTGGAATACATTGCCTCTGTGTTTCTGAATACCTTTGGTTTTTGCCCAAACAAATCATTTATTAAATTTTTATGAAGTTTAATCTGCTCTTCAAATTCTTTTTGGGAAAATAAAGCAGCTAAGGAATGATAATAGGTTTCACTTAAAAATTCAACATTCCCTGTGCTTGCCAGTTGTTTAAAAGATTCAATAACATCTGGTGTGTATTTTTGACATTGCTCAATAAAAACTCCTGTTAAACTAAAAGCAATTTTAAACTTATTTTTGTATTCGTCTATAAGATTTAGCAATAATTTATTTGTTGGAATATAGCACTTGTTTGAAACCTTCTCGAAAATATGGCTATTCTTAACTTCATCGAAATAAGAAGTATTGCCACTAAAAATATTAAACCTGTTTAGTCTTACTGGTTGATGAACCTGAAAGTAAAAGCATATAGATGTCATAATAAACTCCTGTAAGCCTCTATTGTTTGGTTGGCTGTTCTTTCCCAGCCAAAATTTTTGATTTCACTATAAGAATTTTTTCTCATACATTCTCCTAAAACAGGGTAATCTAAAATTCCCAATATCTTATTTGCCATTTCATAAGTGTCCCAAAAATCAATCTTAAAGCAATGTTTGATTTCTTCTGCCACTCCTGCATTTTTAGATAATATGACAGGAGTTCCTGAGGCAATAGCTTCTAAGGCTGTTATCCCATAAGGTTCTGCAACCGAAGGCATAACATAAACATCAGCCATTGCATATGCATAATTGATTTCCTCTTCAGTAAGATAACCAGTAAATAAGACGTGATCTCCAATACCTAAGTCTATTGAAAGTTTTATCAGTTCTGCTAGTTTGTCTCCTTGACCAGCAACTACAAAAGTAACATCATTTTTCCTTTCTAAAACTTTTTTAGCAGTATGTAAAAAGAAATAAGGTCCTTTTTGATTACTAAGCCTTCCTAAAAACAAAACAATATTTTTTCTTTCCTTTTTAGTTAAGCCAAAGTATTTAGAAACATTTATACCATTGTAAATTACTCTAATCTTTTTCTCATCAGCTCCATACCTTTCTATTAATTGTTGTTTCATATGTTTGCTAACGGTTATGACAGTATCTGCTTCTTGAATGCCTCTCTTTTCTATTTCAACTATTTCATTTAAAGGATAAATGTTAGCTGTTCTATCGTATTCGGTTGAGTGGATGGTGACGACCAAAGGCTTTCCTGTTCTCTTTTTTAATTCTATGCCAGCATTTATTGTTATCCAGTCATGACAGTGTATTAAATCAAACTTTTTCTTTAAAGCATACTCAACACATTTTTTATTGAAAATATCTACTTCTTTGAAAAAATTCCAACCATATCCTTTCTCAAATGTTACAGTAGACTCTCTTGTTGAATTATAAGGCATTATAGGAACAGAACCAACTTCTTCTATCTCAACATTTGGTATATTATGTTTAACATTTTGACTTCTTTTAGGAATTAGAAGAATTACATTAACACTTTTTGAACCAAGGTTTTTAACAAGTTCGAAGCAGTGTGTTCCTAAACCACCCGTTTTAGCTGGAGGAAACTCCCAGCCTAGCATTAATACATGCATTCCACATCATCTTATTCCACATCATCTTTATAAGGGAAACTATAACTATATTTTATAGAAGAAGATATTTAAAACTCTTGTAATGGTGTTGTAATGTCAAAAACGGTATCAAAAGAACAAGCCTTTTGGTTTTGTAATAGTAAAGGTTGGGTAGGTCGAATAGCTCACAGTTTAGAAGAGTTTGCAAAAGAAATTAAAGTTGTTCCTATAGAAAGCTTAGAGTTTCATCTTAGAGACGGCAAAAATGATTTTGAAGCTTGGCTGTCAAGTGTGATGCAAGAGAAAAGATTAGCCAAAAGAATTGCAAAAATAAAGAAAGAAGGTCTTAGAGACGAAGAACTTAGGAAAGCGTTAGTTAGCTTGTTTGAATGATCAGCCTAAAATTTTAACAGCTTGTATAGCAGCAAAAGCATCTCCTAATCCAGTTATTTTTCTTAAATGAGGATTGAAAAAAGATGGAACTAAACAGAAATTATACCCATTTAGCTTTTTCTTAATTACTTTACTTTTTTGTAAGCCTAATTTACCAGTGGCTTTTAAGCTAGCAACACGACATCCTTCAGTTAAAGCATCTATTTCTTTTTTGATGTCATATTTAGAAACTGAGAATGCAAATTTAGAACTATGTATGCACACTCTTTCTAAGTTATAATCTTTTACAGCTTTAAGTGCAGCTTCCGTCAAGTCCTTTATTTTTTCTGTTCTGGCATCTAAATAAGTTTTACACTCTTTTTCATTCATTCCCCATGAATCGCAAGCCTCATATTCTGAAAACCTTTTCATAGCATATACCATTGATTCTTTGGAGCCAACACCAAATTCCAAATGAATTTTTGATCTCTTTTGTTTCAAATTATCTAATAAAATGTCTGTTCTTCTTTTGTATTTCGGTAAGAGAAGATGTGCATAACTTATAATTGCTATATCTGTGAATTTCGGGTTAAATGCAAATTCGAGAAAGTTTTCATCAAAAATACCTTTAGAAGTCATTAAGTCCCATGAAAAAATATTTCTCCATTTATCAGATTCGAAGATTATATGTTCATATTCAGGGTCATTTTTTCTTATCAATTTTTTTGGAATTTTAAATCCATTTTTACAAGCAACTTTAAAATCCGGTGAAGCTTTCATAAGTTTTTCAGGCCTTATTGGATAAGAAACTAAAGGTATAATTCCAACTCCAAATAAAATTCTACCCATATTATTGCCATTGCCGCCAAGTCTCATTTTTCTTTTTTGAAATATTGAATTAAGCTTATGATAAGCATGCTCAGAAATTAAAGATTCCGAATCACCATTTTTTATTGAATTTTTAAGACTATAAGCAATTTCTTCAATTGAATTTAACACAATATCTTTAGGTTTAACGGCTCTTTGAATATTAATCCAATCTAATACTTTTTTATAAATCTTTATTATAGAGTCCCAATGAGAATAAAGACCAGTGGCAACTCTAACTTTAGGCATGTTAATTAAATTTCTATAAAGCATTAATCTCATTTAATAGATAACATTTAAATATATTTAATCTATAAGTGAATTAAATGAAACTCATATGCTCTAGTTGCGGGACAAATGTCACAGGACAGGATAACTTTGTTAAATTTAAATGTCCGAATTGTGGAGAAGGAACTATAATAAGATGCAAAAGATGCAAAAAACTTTCTAACCCATATAAATGTGTTATTTGTAATTTTGAGGGTCCTTAATGGGAAATGTTGCTATTGCTTTAAAGATAATGCCAGAGTCTACTGAAACAGATTTAGAAAAAGTAAAATATGAAATTTCTAAGAAAATAAAGATTCAAGATTCTAAAATCGAACCAATAGCTTTTGGTTTAAAGGCTTTGAAAATATTAGTTATAGTTCCTGACAAAGAAACTGGAGATTTGGAAAATAAAATTAAAGAAGTTAAAGGAGTTTCTGATGTAGAAACAGAATCTGTTACTCTTGTGTAATTCGTTCTGGTAGAATTACTACTGTTTCTAGATCTTTTGGCTCATTGCCTTTACTTTTTGGTTTATAACCTACTGCTTTGTGATATTCATCTAATACTTCATCTCTTTTCTTTTCTTCTAATTTATCTAGAACATTTTTTATAGATTCCTTTACTTTTTGAGTAAGAACTCCGTCCTTTTTAAACCAAGGAAACGAATTGTATTGAAGATCAAGATTTAATTGTTGTTTTGTGGTCATAGCTAAATCTTTAGTATTTTCAAGACTATATTTAGCTAATAAATGTTCAGAATCTTTTTCTATTATTCTTTTCATACGATAGTCTAAAAACAGCGGTATTCCAAATGGAATAGCTTCTTTAAAAAGACGCTTATAATCATGACGATTAAATTTTAATTTCATATAATTTATTACCTAACAGTAAATATTTAAATACATATGATGATTATATTTATATAACTAAAGGAATAATCACTTTAGACAAATAGGGAGGTTATAGAAATGGTAGAATTCGAAACAATCGAGACCAAGGAAATCAAGTTTGGAAATAACAAGTTCTTGGAGATAGCTCGAAAAAGAGCTAAAACCCCTGAAGGCGAAAATGAATTCATTTCAATTTCTAAAGGATTCATCACACCAACAGGACAAAAAAGATTCAAGAATGCTTTGGGATTTCCAGCTGAAGAGGATATAAAAAATGGCTTGATAGAAGCTTTACAAAGCATTTAAAATTTGAGAGAAGTTAGTTAATCGGAAACGAGATGAAACTAAACTTTCTTTTTTCCTTCACACAATTTACAGCCATTTGCATTCATACATTTTATACAAACAGTAGCACTGCAAACTCTGCAAGTTTGTGTTGCCACACTTCCGCATACTTGACATATTCCAAGCTTCATTAAATCACTGTAACTTTAATTTTGATAACAAATTTATATATTTATCTAATCTTTTAATTTCTTCTTCTAAGATATTTAACGCTCCCATAACTTTTTTACTATTTTTATTCTTAGAAATTTTCAAATTTTCTTTATATTCTTTAAATCTATTCAAACTATCCGTTACACTTTTTTGAATTCTTACTACAAAGGCTTTCTTAAGCCCTTCTAACAAATCTCCATGTAGTTCTATGTATAGTTTTCTATCGCCAGCATTTTTTATTTTCTTAATCATCCCAAAAAATTCCAATAAGTCAAGGCTTAATGATAGAGTTGATATAGAATATCCTGTTTTTTCTGCTAAGCCTTGAAGTGAAAGTTTTTTACCAGAAACCATTAAAGCAGCAATTATTCTTCCATGAATTTCTGAATAACCAATTGTTGAAGCTAAGGTTGCAAAGCTAGAATAAATATCTTTTTCAATATCTTCAATATTCATAGATAATTTTATATATTTACTAATATAAATATTTTAAAGTTTTAAAAGTTTTCAAATCTTCCAAATGATTAACATGAATGTTATAAAAGAAACTCAATCTCTTTGTCCAGAGTGTTTAAAATTTTTATCAGCAACAATTTTTGAAGAAAATAACAAAGTTTGGATAAAAAAAGAATGTCCTGAGCATGGTGAATTCTTAGATTTATACTGGGGAGACTATAAGATGTATAAAAAAACTATGAAGTTTTATCATGATGGAAGAGGAATTGATAATCCAAATGTTGAACTAAAAAATTCTTGTCCGATGAACTGTGGTTTATGTAAGATGCATACATCTCATACTGCTTTGGGAAATATAGTTGTTACAAATAGATGTGACTTAGAATGCTTTTATTGTTTCTTTTTTGCAAAAAAAATGGGTTATGTTTATGAACCAAGTTTAGAACAAATAAGGAAAATGTTAAGGTTAATGAGAGAAGAAAAGCCAATTAAAGCTAATGCAGTCCAACTAACAGGCGGAGAACCTTGTATGAGAGATGATATTATTGATATAATTAGAATTGCAAAAGAAGAAGGTTATGACCATGTTCAATTGAATACAAATGGTATTCGCCTATCTCAAAGTTTAGAGTTTGCAAAAAAAGTTAGAGAAGCAGGCGTTAATACAATTTATCTAAGTTTTGATGGAACCACACCTAAAACAAATCCTAAAAATCATTGGGAAATACCCAAAATATTAGATAATTGTAGAAAAGCAGATATAACAACAGTTCTTGTTCCAACCGTGATAAATACTGTAAATGATGATGATGTTGGAAACATTTTAAAATTTGGAATAAAAAATATAGACATTGTTCGTGGAGTTAATTATCAACCAGTTTCTTTGGTAGGCAGAATAACAAAAGCAGATGTTAAGAAATTTAGGATAACTATTCCAGATGTTATAAAGAAAATAGAAGAACAGACGAATGGTATGGTTGCTCGAGAAGATTGGTATCCAGTTCCAACTGTTGTTCCAATAACCCATTATTTTGAAGCTTTAACTAACATGCCTAAATTTGAATTAACTGCACATCCAGCATGCGGTATGGCTACATATTTATTTTTAGATGGAGATAAGATAATTCCATTACCGAGATTTTTTGATGTTGAAAGATTTTTAGAATTTTTAAATGAATTAGCCGATCAAGCTAAGGGAATTCATGGAAAAGTTTACACTACATTAAAAATAATTACAAAATTAAATAGTTTTGTAGACAAGGAGAAACAACCTAAAGATTTGAAATTTGAAAAAATAATGTTTAGCATTCTAAGATACGGAGATTATAATGCTTTAAGAAAACTTCATCAAAAGTCTCTTTTTGTTGGAATGATGCACTTCATGGACTTGTGGAACTATGACATTGAGCGTGTGAAAAAATGTTGTATTCATTATGCTCAACCAGATGGTAGAATAGTTCCTTTCTGTGCCTTTAACGTTATTCCTCAATGGTATAGAGATGAAATACAAGAAAAATATTCATTGTCTATTCCAAATTGGGAGAAGAGTATTGGTAAAAAAATAGAAAACGACCTTTATGAGAGAAATATAAAAGAACTGGAGTCAGATTCACTTTACAAGAAGACATATAATGGCTTTATTTAATTCATTTATTTTATAATAATTATGGGAGTCCAGATTTTTGATATCTTACCTAAGAGGGAAATAGAGATAAAAGATTTGTCAGGAAAAACAATAGCTATAGATGCATTCTTATGGTTGCATCAATTTCTTAGTATAATTCGTCAACCAGACGGAACACCTTTAATGGATTCAAAAGGAAGGGTAACAAGTCATTTAAGTGGAATAATTTATAGATCAGTACGACTTATTGAAAACGGTCTGAAGCTAGTATATGTTTTTGATGGACCAATGCATGAATTTAAAAAATCAACAGTTGATGAGCGCAGAGCATTAAAAGAGCAGGCAGAAAGAAAGTGGCAAGGAGCTTTGGCTGTTGGTGATATGAAAGAAGCAAGAAAAGCAGCTCAAGCCACATCCCACTTAACAGAAGAAATGATTGAGCAATCTAAATTACTGATAGATTTAATGGGAATTCCAATTGTTCAAGCTCCTTCAGAAGGAGAAGCTCAATGCGCTTACTTATGTCAAAAAGGTTTGGTTTATGGTGTTTCAAGCCAAGATAGCGATAGCCTATTGTTTAATTCACCAAGGCTTATAAGAAATTTATCTATAACTGGAAAAAGAAAACTTCCAAGACAAGATGTTTATATTGAAATTAAACCTGAACTGATAGAACTTAACAATGTTTTAAAAGAATTAGGAATTAGCAGAGAACAGTTGATAATCATTGGAATGCTTGTTGGTAGTGATTATAATCCTGGCATAAAGGGTTATGGTCCAAAGAAAGCTTTGGAGTTAGTTAAAAAAGAAAAAATCTTAAAAAATGTATTGAAAAAAATTGAGTGGAACTGTGAAATTCCTGCAGAAGAGATTTATAATTTTTATTTAAATCCTCCAATCGAAAAAAATGTTAAAATTGAATTCAAACAACCACAACCAGAAAAAATCTTGAAACTTATGGTTGATGAACATGAATTTTCTCAGGAAAGAGTGGAAAAGGTAATTAAAACTTTAACTACATCTAAACAAAAATCTTTAGGGAGCTGGTTAAAGTGATTTTTTCTGAATCCCCAGAATTAAAAGAGCTTGTAACTTTTATACCAAACAAAAAAGAACCAATTCATAACTGGTATTATTTTAAAGAGGGATTTTCTAAGCAATTGGTAGATATTTTTATTGACAGATTCCAATTAAACGAAAATTCAATAGTTTTAGATCAATTTTGTGGTGTAGGAACTACTTTATTAGCTTGCAAACAAAAAGGAATAAAATCGATTGGATTTGATGTTTCTCCATTTTTTGTTTTTGCTTCAAAAGTTAAGACAATGGACTATGATTTAGAAAGGCTAAAAGAATCAATTTCTCAAGCAATAAGTTGGAAGTTTGAAAGACCGAAATATTTGCCCAAGGAAAAGTACATAACAAAGGTTTTTTCAAGATATACCTTGGAAGACACGATTTTTTATAAAAATAAAATTTTGGAAATAGAAGACGAGAAGATAAGAGATTTTCTTTTGCTTGCTTTAATAGATTCTGCTATAAAAGCTAGCTGGACCATGAAAGATGGGGCATTTGTAAGAATAGAAAAGAAAGGTAAGCCTCCACTGAAAAAATATTTTAAATACAAAATAAAGAAAATGTTCAAGGATTTAAGAAATATGAATTTTAAACCTATAGAAACAAGAGTTGAAGTTGGTGATGCAAGAGAATTAAAACTGGAAAACGAGTCTGTAGATGCTGTTATAACATCCCCGCCTTATTTGAACAAAATAGAATATACAAAGATATACAAAATTGAAATGTCTTTTCTAGGTTTTCCAGACAATGAGCTAAAATCTTACATTTGTTCTAGGGTTGAAGATACTATTGTAAGTGAATTAGGTTTGGATGAGAACTTGCCACTATCTGCAAAAGTATATTTTAAAGATATGTATTCAGCCTTAAATGAAATGTATAGGGTTTGCAAAAACAATGCTAAGCTAGCAATAGTTATTGGCGGAGGCTGCTATCCTGATAGAGTGGTTGAGGCTGATAGAATAATTGCTGAACTTTCTGAAAAAATAGGGTTTAGAGTAGAAAATATCTTAGTTGCCAGAAATTCTTGGTGTACTAGAGCAAGAACAATAAAAGTAGGTAAAATAAGGGAAAGTATAATCTTAATGGAAAAATAATTATTTCCTTTTAAATTTCTTGAATTTTTCTGCTGCTGATTTGCTATGCTTAGTCAATTCACTTAAGATCATTGTTCTTATTTTAGAAGTTGGAATTTTTTCATAAACTTTTTTACTTACAGTTTCTGCGACTTCATTGGCAGACTCTAGAGATGCTCCTGCTTTTGTACATGAACTAACTATTTTATGAGAATTAAATTCTTCTAACTTACCGCTTCTTTTCTTTACCATTACCATTTTATCCCTTTAAATATTTGGAGTCTTTATTTAAAACCATAACGGCCAACTAATGGAACAAACATAAAGGAACCAATAGATTTCTTTTCTATTTTATCTTTTAACTTTTTAACTACATACATTTCCTGTAAATACAAATTTCCAATAGGTATAACTATTATTCCATCTATTTTTAATTGGTCTAGCAAAGGTTTAGGAGTATCAGGGCAAGCGGCTGTGACAATTATTCTATCAAAAGGAGCCTTCTCCTTTAAGCCGAGGGAACCGTCTTTTACAAAGATTTCAATATTTTTTATTCCAAGCCTTTTTATATTGTTTTTTGCAAATTCAGCAAGTTCTTCAATAACTTCAATAGTATAAACAAAGCCCTTTTCTCCGACTAAATGGCTTAAAATTGCAGCCTGCCATCCAGAACCAGTCCCTATTTCCAATATTTTTTGATCTTTTTTAACATCCAAAGCTTCTGTCATTGCTACCACTGTTGAAGGTTGAGAAATAGTTTGATTAAAACCAATAGAAATAGGAAAGTCCCTATAAGCTAAATGCTTCATACTTTCTGGAACAAAAAATTCTCTTTTATATTTTCTTAATGTATCTTCAATGCTTTTTGATTTCAAATATTCCAAGCATTTTATACCTTCTATTAACTTTTCATTTTCATCAAAGACCATATTATTTATTTTATACTTTAATAATATAAACTATGCATGAAAGCCTTAATGAATTTATTAATAAGATAAAATCTCTAGAAATACAAGGTGCAAAGGAAATTGCTATTGAAAGCTTAAAATTCTTAAGAAATCTTGCAAAAGAAAAAGGTTATGATAAAGAATTTGACAACGCTGCTAAAAAAATTGAAAAAGCAAGACCAACTGCAGTTGTTTTGCATAACTGCTTAGAAATTCTTATGAAGGATAAAAATACAGAGACAATAAACAAATTGTTAATAAAATTAAATCAAGCAAACAAGGAAATTGCAAAAAGAGGGAGTAGATTAATAAAAGATGGTTACAAAATTATGACACATTGTCATTCTGGAGAAGCTTTATCAGTAATAAAGCAAGCTTGGAAAGAAGGAAAGAAAATTACTGTTTATGCAACAGAGACAGAACCAAAGCATCAAGGAATAAAAACTGCAAGAGAATTAGCAGAATTGAAAATACCAGTTATTCTAATAATAGATTCTGCTGTAGAATTTTTTATTAAAGATGTAGATATTGTAATAGTTGGTTGCGATGCAATTAGAAAAGATGGAATTGTTAATAAAATTGGAACTTATCCTATGGCTGTGGTTGCTAAAGAACATAAGAAGCCTTTCTATGTTGTTGGTAATACTTTAAAATTAGATAAAAGAAAGAAGTTAATAATTGAAGAGAGAAGTCCAAATGAAGTTTATATAGAACATATGAAAACGTTGGAAGTAAGAAATCCCGCATTTGATATAACTCCATGGAAATATATTAAAAGGGTTATAACAGAAAAAGGAATATTAACTCCAGGAAATGTTTTGAGGATGTTAAAATGATTGAAATTAGTCTGAAAGCAAAAAGAATATTAAGTATAACGTCTCTTCTAATGTTTTTATTTTTTATTTATCTTCGACCTACTTTTGGGGTAATATTGGAAGTAATAATATTTTTGTCTATAATTTTAATACCTTGGATAATTATTTTGTTTTTTGTAAAAGAAAATAAACAAAAAAGATATGAAAATATTTTATATAAAATTTCCATGTTTTATCTTATTTTATCATTAATATTTATTTTGTTAGGAATTTTTATTGCTTTAAATTATTAGGTGAATAAAAAATGAAAAATGAAAAAAATCCAATAATTGCATCGTTTTTAAATTTCATAGTTTGGGGATTAGGTTACTTTTATTTAAACAAACAAGTTATCAAGGGATTTGTAACATTTATTTTATATGCTTTGATTTGGTTATTTTCAATACTGCTTATATTATCAGTAGGTTATCCTTTAATTTTTCCAGTCATATTTTGGGTAATATTCTGGTCTTTATGGTGTAGCATATTTCTTGCTTACGATGTTTATAAGGTATCTCATGTAGTGAAGTCGATTCCTTTAAAAATTCAAAAGGTGAAAACTGTTGTACGTAGATTTAAAGTACGAACCAGAAAAAAATGATTTAATTTGTGAGTTTAGAGTTGAACCTTCAAAAGGAATTTCTATTAAAGAAGCAGCTGAAAATATAGCAGCTGAGTCAAGTATAGGAACATGGACAGAAGTAAAGACAATGAGTTCTAGGATAAGAAAGTTAGGAGCAAAGATTTTTGATATTAAAGGAAATTTTGTAAAAATTGCTTATCCTTTAGAGCTATTTGAATTAGGAAATATGTCGCAGATTCTTTCAAGTATTGCTGGAAATATTTTCGGAATGAAATCTGTTAGAAATTTAAGACTAGAAGATGTTCAATGGCCTTATGAAATAGTAAAATCATTTAAAGGTCCTTTGTTTGGAATAGAAGGAATAAGGAAATTATTAAGAGCTCCTAAAAGGCCATTATGTGGAACCATAATTAAGCCAAAGCTTGGTTTAAATGAAGAAGAACACGCAAAAGTTGCTTATGAAGCTTGGAGGGGCGGGATAGACATTGTTAAAGACGATGAGAATTTATCCAATCTTTCTTTTAACCATTTTGTAAAAAGAGTTATAGAAACTTTGAAGATGAGAGATAAGGCAGAGAAAGAAACTGGAGAAAAAAAAATGTACATGCCAAACATAACAGCTGAAATAGATACTATGTTAGAAAGAGCAAACTTTGTTAAAGAAACTGGTGGAGAATATGTTATGGTTGATATAATAACTATTGGTTGGTCTGCTTTAGAGAATTTAAGAAATGCAAATGAAGATTTGAAATTAGTTTTACATGGTCATAGGGCTGGTCATGCAGCCTTTACTCGTGGGAAGCATGGAATATCAATGGTTGTTGTTGCAGATGTTGCTAGGCTTATAGGAATTGATCAATTGCATATAGGAGCAATAATCGGAAAGATGGAAGGTATTAAAGAAGAAATTCTAACAGTCGAAGAAGAGATTGAAAAGAAAATTGTTAAGGAACATGGTCATACTCTAGCAGAAGATTGGCATCATATTAAACCAGTATTTGCTGTTTGTTCAGGCGGCTTGCATCCTGGTTTAGTTCCTTTCTTGATTAAAAATCTAGGAAATGATATAATAATTCAGGCAGGTGGCGGAGTTCATGGACATCCTCTTGGAACAGAATCAGGAGCAAAGGCTTTTAGACAAGCTATAGATGCTGTGATGAATAATATTTCATTGAAAGAATATGCAAAAAAGCATAAGGAACTTAGAATTGCTTTAAAGACATGGAAATAAGTATATAAAATTGTTTTGATAAGTGTTTTTATGCCAGAGGAAGAGAAAAAGCATGAACATAAAGAAGAAAAATCTAAAATAAAATTCCCAAAATTAAGCAAAGCAGATATAATTTCAATAATAGCTCTAATAATTTTTGTTACTATTGTTTCAATTCCTACTTATTTGCCTAAAGGAGAGTGTGAAGTTGCAAGGCCTGCTTATAAATGTGCTTCTTTTAAGACTGTAATGATTGAGAATTGCGTCTATTTGGGGAATTACAGCTGCAACGCCAATGCAGATGTCAGTTTACCGCAAATAGAATGGTATATTGAAAATTTATGTAATCTTCAAAATCAGTATCACAGTTCTGGGTTAGATTGCTCTAATCTCAAGAAAGCTTGTAATCAAATCGTTGGAAATCAGACTTGCCCTATGGGTATTTAATTAATATAAACAAAGAATTCTAAATTCTAATGTATGAAATTAATAGCAAGGCCGATAGACCTCGAGGTTGGAGGTAAAAACATAGTTATAATGAATAAAGAAGATTTGGAATCCTTAGGCTTGCATTCTTTAGATAGAGTTAGAATAAGTTACAATGAAAAAGAACTTATAGCAATAGCAGACGAAACAGCTAAATTTACAGTAAAGGGAGAAATAGTAACAAATGATGAGGTAACCAACTTCTTTGGATTAAAGGGTGGAGAACATTTAGAAGTTTTCCCAGAAAAAGAATTGGAGTCTGTTGTTTTTATAAAACAAAAATTAGCTGGAGTAAGATTAGAGTATCCAAAAATTAAAAAAATAGTTGAGGATGTTGTTAATAAAAAGATTTCAACCATAGAGCTTTCAGCATTTGTGTCAGCCTTATATACAAGAGGTATTTCAATTGATGAGGCTGCTAGTCTATCAAAGGCAATGGTGGAAACTGGTAAGAAAATTAGCTTCCCAGGAAAAATAATTTGTGATAAGCATTCAATAGGTGGCTTGGCCGGAGATAAAACTTCTATGGTTCTAGTTCCAATAGTAGCTGCTTCAGGTTTAACAATTCCAAAAACTTCTTCAAGAGCAATAACCTCACCATGTGGAACAGCAGAGAGAATGGAGGTGCTAGCACCAGTTAATTTAGCATTAGAAGAAATTGAGGAAGTTGTGAGAAAAACCAACGGCTGTTTGGTTTGGGGAGGAGCTTTAAATCTAGCTCCAGCAGATGATATGTTTATTCAAGTAGAATATCCTTTAGGGATAGACCCCCTGCTTTTACCTTCAATAATGTCTAAGAAAAAAGCTATAGGGGTTAATTATGTTATAATAGATATTCCAACAGGAAAAGAAACAAAAATTAAAACAGTTGAAGAGGCTCATGAGTTGGCAGATGATTTTATTGAACTTGGAAAAAAATTAGGAATTCATGTTGCATGCGGAATAACATTTGGAGAGCAACCTCTGGGACATGCTATTGGTCCTGCTTTGGAAGCAAGAGAAGCACTTTTAACTTTGCAAGGCAAAGGTCCTAAAGATTTAATACAAAAAGCAACAGTGCTTTGTGATATTTTATTTAATGAGGTTGGTCAGAGAGATCATGGAGCAGCTTTAGAAATTTTAAAATCTGGAAAAGCAGAGAAAAAAATGAGAGAAATAATTGAAGCTCAAGGTGGTAATCCAAAGATTCAACCAGAAGATATAATCATAGGAAATAATTTCACAACAATAAAATCAAAGAATGAAGGTAGAGTTTTATGGATAAAAAATTCAGCGATAATTCAAATTGCTAGAAAAGCTGGAGCGCCAAAAGATAAGGGCGCAGGAATTCATTTAAATGTAAAAATGGGTGATAATGTTGAGAAAGGAGGCATTCTTTTTACAATTTATTCTGATAATTATATGAGATTAAATGATGCTGTTAACTTAGCAGAAGAATTAGAACCAATTGTTATAGGTAAGAAGTTTGAGGAAAGAATGTTGTTAGATAAAGTATTTTCTGAAATTCCAAGAAAGAAAATATTTATGCTTGAGAGGTGATGTTTTGTCTAAAAAGAAAAATAAAATAAATAAAAATTGGATTTTTGCAATAGTAATAATAGTAGCATTGTTTGCTTTATTTTTAATATCGATTATTCAACCTTTTGAACAACGTGAAAGACCACCTGAAGAACAAACTCAACAAACACAAACTACAGGAATAAGTAATGCTGGAGATATTTGTAAAAATAATCATGAATGCTTTTTAGTAAGTTGCAAGAGCACGCCAAATAATGTAGAATGTGTTAATGCAACACATGAAGAGCTTTACTATAAAGATTGTGGCGATTGGAAGAATATCCTTCCTGCTGTTCAAAATTTTACAAAGTGTTCATGTGTTCAAGGGTTTTGTAAAACACCAAGTTAGATAAATAAGTTAATTAAATTATTATTATGCAAAAGAAAGTTCTTTTTATTATACTTGATGCTATTGCAGATGATTTAGGAGAAACACCTTTGCATCTTGCTGTTAAACCAAATTTAGATTTAATAACAAAAAACGGTTTTGCTGGTTTGATAGAGAATAAAGAAGGACACCATCCTGATTCTGGGATATCTAACTTTGTTCTGCTTGGCTATGATAAAGATGAATATCCTGGTCGTGGTTATTTAGATGCTTTAGGAATTAATTTAAAACCAACGCCTGGAAGCGTTTATATAAGAGCAAACTTTGCAACTGTTAAAGAAGTCATAAGTGATGAATTAAAAACAGGAACATTTGAACCTTCGTTAGTTGTCACTGACAGAAGGGCTGGAAGAGATTCTAGTGGTTTGTTTGAAATGGCTAAAGATATAAAAGAATTTTTCTTAGATGGGGTAAGAATAGATTTTTACAAATCTTTAGGACATAGAGGTGTAATTGTTTTGAACAGTGTAGCAATTTCTCCAAATGTTTCTGATTCTGATCCTGAAATTGAAGGGAAAAAAGTAGAAGAAATAAAGCCTTTATCTAATGACAATGAAGCTGCTAAGACAGCAGCAGCCTTGAATAAATTTTCAAAAGAAGTTTATAATATTTTAAAAAATCATCCTGCAAACAGATATAGAAGTGTTCCTGCAAATTATCTTCTTCTCAGAGGGGCAAGTTGTTACAGATATGTTAAAAGTTTTAAGGATAATTTTGGATTAAAAGGAGCTTGTGTTGCTGCTTCACCTGTAATAAAAGGAATTGCAAGAGCTTTTGAGATGGATGTATTTGATGTTTCTGGTGCAACCGCTGACTTAAAAACAGATCTTGGAGCAAAAACTTTGAAAGCATTAGATATTTTGAATAAATATGATTTTGTTGTTTTACATATACTTGGTTGCGATGTTGCTGCTCATGATAAGAAACCTAATTTGAAAAGAATGTTTATTGAAAAAATTGATAGAGAAGTCTTTAGAAGAACATTTGAATACGTTGATTTTAGTAAAACCTTGCTTGCTGTCGCTTCTGATCATCTCACATCTTCTAAAACCGGAATGCATATGCCAGGTTTTATGCCATTTGTTATTTATACAAAAGGAATAGAATCAAATCACATTCAAAAATTTGATGAAGTAAGTTGCAAGCAAGGGCCAGTTGTAAATATTGAAGACTTTATGGAAGAAGTTTTAAAGTTTGTTTAAAATTTTAAAAACAATAAAGTTTAAATACTCTCAAGAGATATAGTTTTTTACTAAAGTGATAACATGTGCGCCTTAAATTAACATTGGCGTTAGCTGACTAGGCGACTAGATGATGCTCTTTCTGTTAGCAATATGCTAACATTTATTTACCATACTATCAAGCGTGGTTTCAAATTAATATTCATACGTCATGTATGATTTGCCATATGAATTAAAAAATATTTGAGCAAATGCGATGAAAAATCCAGGGGTAAATGATGGCATTAAAAATTAGGATGCGCATCACAAAATGCTTTGTGGTGTAAGGGTTGAAGTGACTATGAAATATATTGAACACCTATTGATGCATTTTGCAAATGATATTAAGACAATAAAGAGTCACTTTTAGATCATTTTAATCTATGATACCAGCAGAAGCAGAAGTTAGGGTCAAAGCAGGAAGCCAACAGGTGGATAGCTTGATTCCAAACTCCTATGAAGAACGCAGCAAACTGCGATAAGTCTTGGGTATGCGTAAGCAG
>Ga0315282_10004188_pt1 | contig 25255 bp, 23 predicted proteins | sample YL17G07_20_MG_FD_203693 | JGI IMG/M metagenome (GOLD analysis project Ga0315282, IMG submission 203693) | Sediment microbial communities from Yellowstone Lake, YNP, Wyoming, USA - YL17G07_20 | ecosystem: Environmental > Aquatic > Freshwater > Lake > Sediment | place: USA: Wyoming | collected... | reverse complement strand
CCACTGAGCTACACACCCACAGGGAGACTCACGATTCTCGGGGCCAGATCTAAATTCTCGACGACTCATAGGCCTCGGAAATTTTGCAACTCCGACTCGGACTCTACTCTTATGCAGCACCGTCCATCTATCTGCCTAAAGGACGCGCTTTCAGCGGTTGATTTCCAGATTCGTGAGACAACCACCGCATGTTTCCTCTCAAGACCTTCGACAACCAAGTATATCTTCGACTGCGGGACTGTCGAATACTTCGCAAGCTCTCCCATCTTCAGACTCCCACATGCACATAGCGTCGCATACGCCTTTGCTTCATACCTCGAAAACCCAAGCCTTGCGAACACCGTGAAGATGTCCTCAGGCAACACGCTCATTCCAACCATTTCAATCACCGAGATAATAATAGTGAGGCGAGCCAACTGATTTTCAGCGAAGCGTGGTCAAGAGACCGAGAATCAGATTGAGTGAGCCGAACAATCGCTTTGAAGATGTGACAAGCCCTAGCTGTCCGGCGCAGGCCTTCGTTTCTTGCGATATCGGATAGTGAATGCTCCGACAACCGCTATGATAATGACGATTACTCCGACTAGAACCAGATTGGTTTGAGGCTGCATAGCCATGACTTCCTGTGTAGCTCGTGTTGCGGTCAAAGAGAACTCTGGAATAGGTTCCATCGAATATGCTACGTTTCCCCAGCTGCTCGGGTCCACGCCTTGATCGGCGAGAGTAAGTCCAGGCCAATAGAACCACTTCGTCAACACCTCAGAAGAGTCGACGAACCGTATGAAGAAGCCAAATGTTGCGATCCCAATCAGGCTCAAAGGAAGCCTAGCCTCCCCCACAACATGTGGATAGGGCGGATGAGGGCTGTTGCCAGTGTCTGTACCAATCTTGGCTTCCACTCCCTCTATTGGATCCACTCGAGTCCAATCTGTGCCGGTGCCTTTCCGAATGTTGATTTGTATATGGGTTGCGTCTACCCATAAGAAACCGAATTGGTAGTCGTCAGTCTTTGGTGATTTCCCATCATCGTGCAACGTGTCGAGAAATACCTGCATCCACTCTCCGTTGTCCGTGGTGCTGTTGTATTCAACATCCTTATCGATCAGGGATTCGGCGAGTACATACAGCCATGTCCTGTCTTGCTTGACCCTGAAATAGCCTACTGCCGTTCCGTCAGCCACCAAAAGCTGGGCTTCCTGCGCATCCTTCCATTCCGAGTTGCTTGTCCATTTCCCGTCGAGGGTTACAGGCTCTGTGAGCAAGTAGCAGGTTACGGTTTCGCCTAGGTGCCCGGTGACTGTTGCCGGTGAGACGGCCAGAAAAGCAAGGATTGCTACGAAGGCGAAGAGCTCCTCCCGCAAGACGAGAATCACCAGATGGGAATCTCAGAGAACCATTTCCATACTACGTTCTTTCCATTTCAGGCTTTTGGTGGGTCGGGGTAGGATACTCTTGGTCCCAAGTCAGACACACTCGACCTGTTGCACTAGTCGATAGATCAGTACGATTTGGGGGCGAGTTTCCAGGCGTCGTGGCCCTGTTCTCTGTCTTCAGGCATAGCCACATCATATGAAGGTTCAGGTGTCCATGTGCGACTTTGCAGAACTAACATCGCGATTTCCAGTGGCAACCAACTCGCGTTGTCAATGGTAAGGTGTATGATGCTACAATCTCATTCTCAGTAGAAGACCAAGAATCAGCAATCGCAGATGTCAACGCAACACTGCAAGACTATGGTGGCACGATCCCATCAAGAGCATACCCTGCTGAGCCGTCAAGAACACTACAGTTGACATCATCTCAAACATTAGCCAGAACGGAAACATATTCTGCAGCAGTCATAGATCTGAAAGGCGGAAAGGAATACCGCGCTAAGATTGCTGCGAAGGATTCTGCAGGGAATCTGGCGACTACGGAATTTGAAACCCCCTACGTACGCGAGTTCGAAAACCTAGCAAGGAAAGATAACGTTGTAGTTGGAGCATACTACTATCCTTGGTACAATCCAGGTGACCCGTACGGTAAATACTTCTACGATCTTCAGGAACGATCCAGACTTGGATTTGAATCGTCTCCTCTATTGGGGCCCTATGACTCTCGTGACGGGGCTATAATCAACAAGCACATTGATTGGGCAACTGGGTATGGGATAGACTTCTTTCTGGTTAGTTGGGGATTTTTCGGTCCGGACACCTTCGCGGACCTAGCTCTGACAGTATATGCGAATTTTGGGTTTTTCATCTGGATGAGGCCTCTGTCTCCATCTGGTGGAGGGTCAGGTAACTTCAGATGTAGTTGAGTTTCAGGGCGATCGTTGTTAACGTTTCTTGGGCTCTGGCGTTGAGGACGACCCATGCGTTGTAGATGAGGCAGGCGAAGATGAAGTTGAAGATGCGGATGAGCCAGCTTCTCGACGTGGTCTTGGGAAGGAACTCTCGGACCTTACGGTAGCTTGTCTCTATGCCCCAGCGGCGCTTATACATGCGGAGGATACGTTTCGGTGAGGCAGCTATGTTCGTGGCGAGAAAGTAGCGTAGCCCTTTCCTGTCTTCAGCTTCAACCACATCCACCGTCACACCTTCCGTCGTGTAGGTGAAGCGTTTCGCATACCGCATCCAGCGCCGCCTCCGCTTAAGCTTCACCGTGTCACGGAGCGGCAGAATGAAGGGGATCCGACGCTTCTGAAGCATCAGAATCAACTCGCTACATTGGAACCCGTTATCGGAAGCGACGTACCTCATCCCCTTCACATGCCTCCTGACCCGTGCCAATAGCGCGAGCACAAGCTCAGAAAGCTCCACCCTAGACGAGAGCGGCACAATACAGAGCACCAGCCGCCTACCAGCCGTCAGGATGCTCGCGGTTAGGAAGGAGAAGGCGTAGCAGGTTCCGCGCTTATGCTGCGTGCCAACCATTCCTGGGATTGGCTTACCGTAGTAAGGCACGTCATGCCAATCAAAGGCCAAGGCCAGATTCTTGAACCGCACCCCCTTCACCTTAAGCAGCTCCACGCAGGACGCAATCTGGACTTCCGCGTTAGCCAGCATCTCTTCACACGTCATCGATTTGACGTAGCCGAGCAGCGTCTCACCTGTCGGCATATCGACGTGACGTCGAAGACTATTCGCGACACCTTCAGCGTAACCATTCATAACCGCCATGTGAAGCCCCACCTCGATCAGGTCCTGCTTCCGGTACCATGCCCGGTCCTTCATGCGGAAGCTGAATAATGGAGCCACAAGCTTCGCCACGGCGCTCCTGAACCTCAGAAAGAACAGATCCAAACTGCTTGCCCTGACACCAAGCCAGACGGCAAACCGCTATCACCTTCAGGCACACGCCGCTGTCAAGACAGACGCTTGGAACCTCAAAACCTCAACAAAAACCCAAAATTCGCATCTACTGTTGAAGACAGAGAGAAGAAAGCCCTCGGATTAACCGCATAGCCTCCACGTCTATGCCTCTGAGATCCGAGGTTCAGATCGCAGCGCCGCACACAATCATTATCCTACTGAGGGTTCAAATTTGGGTGCCCGCACGAGCCTACCCGACGACGACGAAAAACGGACACCTCTCGTATCCTGAGACGACTGCGTGTCAGACAAATGCTTTTGAACTCATACTCTAACTGAATAGCATGAAGGATGTAGCCGAAGTATCCTTTAGCAGCACAGTCTCTTCGTTTCGAACTCAATTTGTTGTTCCAATTTGGCAGAGGTTGTATGCGTGGGAACGCAAAGAATGGACGGATCTTTGGGAGGATATTTGGGCAGTCTATGAAAAGCAGGCTAAAGGCGAAGCTGCGGAACACTTCCTAGGACCGGTCGTACTAAAGACGCTAGAGGAGAAAGTCGGTGAAATAACAAGATGGATAATTATTGACGGACAACAAAGGGTAACGACCCTACTTCTGATTCTCGCCGTGATTAGAAACAGGGCAAAACGCGAAGGAAATGATGTGTTGGCGAAACAGATCGAAGAACATTTCCTTTACAACACCGAGGCATCAAAGAATGATGACAAACCGAAGTTACGCCTTACGAAAGCAGACAGAGACACTTTCGAACAGATAGTCAAAGGCGAAGACCCGACTTCATCAGATGCAAGCCAACTGATACCCGCTTACGCCTATTTCACAAAGCTGCTAGAAACACTGAGCGACAAGTACGATCTACCCAAACTCTTCGATGTAATTCGGCAATTGAGGTTAGTAACCATGCGTCTGGATGACAAGGACAATCCCAACAGAATCTTCGAGACGCTCAACTATAGGGGCAAGGAACTTGTACAGTCAGATCTCGTGCGCAATCTCTTCATGATGTCAATAAAAGACGAAAACAGAGCCGAGCGCGCCTACAACGATATATGGTTCCCAATGGAAAGGGGATTCGGAATCAAGACAGAAGAACAGAGTCGGAATCTTGAGCTGTTTCTGAGACACTTTCTAACCATGACGAAGAGCACGACAGTAAAGGAAGCCGATGTCTACGCTGAGGTAAGGGAGCGCGTGAAGAATGCTGATGAGAATCAGACATTGAGCGAACTCGAAAACATAAGCAGATACGCAGGATATCACCAGCGACTTCTGTTTCCGGACAGAGTTCATGAGCCTCGAATTGCAGAAGGGTTGAGGCGCCTGAACGAGTTTGAGATCACGGTGCACTATCCCTTCGCGATGAAAGTCTACCACGCTTACGACTCCGGGGTGGTTTCGTTTGATGATTTCATCTCGATTCTGCAAACGATTGAATCATATTTAGTTCGGCGGTATTTCCTCAGACTGCCCACGAACGCCCTCAACAAGCTTTTTGGGTCTCTGTGCGGTTTGCCTGACGAAGGACTATCCTCCTCATTGGTCAAAGAGCTGGTCGCAAAAGAATCAAGGTCTGCCCAGTATTGGCCCACGGACAGCGAGTTCAAGGAGAGTTTCTTATCTTTCCCGATCTATCAAGAATCAGACTGGAGATGTCGTTTTATCCTCGAATCACTCGAAAAATCATTCAACCATCCTGAACCGATACAGTTCGAACCTCTTACGATTGAACACATATTGCCTGAGAAGATTACCAACGAGTGGAAGAGCTATCTGGGGGATAACTGGCAACGCACTTTCGACCGATATGTTCACACGATCGCAAATCTGACACTAATTGCGGGTCCACCCAACTCTTCTCTACAACAAGCTCTCTACACGGACAAGAAAGAAAAGTGGTACAAGAAATCGAATGTCGAACTCACGAAACAACTCGCGTTAGATTGGAACGAGTGGAAGGACAAAGACATTGAGAACAGGGCCGGTGTCCTAGCCGACCGAGCCCTAGGCATTTGGAAGCGCCCATAGAGGCTATTGTGTTCGGATGAGGACCCGCTTGCGAGTTGACGAACAACCGACGACGGTTCAAATTACGATGCTCGCACCACCTGACCCGACGACGAAAAACCTCCTCCTGATGTCGGTTCAAATTCGGGTGCCCGCACCAACCTACCCGACGACGACGACGAAAAACGAACGCCTGTCTCATGAGAGTTCAAATTTGACTGCCCGCACCAAATTTACCGACGACGACAAACGCCTGTCGCATGCGGGTTCAAATCTCAATGCGCCAGAATCTGAGTTGGAACAGCCTCCAAGTACCAGAATGGATTGAAATCAGCGGTCAACCATAGAGTTCTCAGAGTCTCGTCCTTGCCATACTTCTGTCTGATATGGCCCCGCATGTGAGTGGATGGTCTCAATCTGAACGTGAACCTGTTGCGGCAAACCGGGCATGTCCATTTCATGACGCGCCTCCAATCCGGAATGACTGTCCATCTCAATCTCTTTGCGTCTTGGGCCCCGTACCTCCTCGTCAAGTGGTGGAAGAGATGTCGTTCAGGTGCGAGTCGCAGTACGAGCCTCTTGCGGCAGACCGGGCACATCCACTGATACTTCCTGCTTCGTTTTCCTTCAATCCCTTCATGACAGATGTCGCACAGCAGAACTAGATTAGAGAGATCTGCCCAAGTATCCTTCCTTCTGGTGGCGTAGTGGAGCCCAAGTTCTCTAAGTCCGATCTTGTGATGGATTTCTAGGTTGTGTGTGTCACCGCATCCCCAACAAAAGCCGCCCAGTCCTCTGATCAGCTGCGCTCTGCGCTCTGCATATCTAGCGTCCTTGTATGCTCTCATCTAATCTCCCTGCTTGACTTACCCTTTCGGTGTGTGTGGAAGGATGAAAAGTCTCTAGTCCTCGCGGGCGCGTCGTTCTCTGCGGTTGGTAAGCCCGAAGCTACCCTGACCAATACCGGTCGAGTGTGTGAATGGGCAGTCTTCCAGAGCGGCTCGTTGAATGCGCCAGGCGCGCGGATAGGTGAGTGCCGCGTTCAAGCCAACCATAAAGAATGGAGATGAAGTGAAAAACAGAACAGAAGGCATAAACGTCTTGACAGAATAGCTAACTCGGCTTGAACGCCACGTAGAAGAGCCACCCACAGAAAACACTGGACTGAGAACTTTTCGTTTTAGGATAGGCTCTAAATTACTTGTGTGGTCTTGTCCTTTTCTGGAATCTGTACTTTCGTCACCCCTGAGATGAATCTCGCGTAAAGCTCAGGGTGCTCTGTGTGAATCGGATAGAATGTCTTAGGCGCTATTCTCTCTACCACTTGTCTGACTTCGGTTGGCATTATGTGGCCTGAGCAGTGTATGTGGTACATTGGTAATCCGAAGTGATCAAGCCAGTTGATGAACTTGTCGTACTCAATTTCCATCTCTTCATTGAATGGTTCAGAAGACGATAGGATGTAGCTGCTCCCTGATTCAGGCCTGAGGTCGATCAGCTCCTTCAGGTCAGAGAATGCTGCTGCGAGTATCACGCGGTCTTGCATTTGCTTGACTTCATGTGCGTCAACTACATTTGGCAAACCAAGAATCGCCTGCTCCCACTTGTAGTACTGCTTCTTCTCACGCCGAAAGATCAGAAAGTCAGCAGAATCCACACGCGGCAGGTCCAGATTTCTATCCGCCTCCAGCTTCTTCATGACGTAGGCTTGCCTCATTGAGACCGCCAGTTTCCGGTGGTTACACTTCGCAACTTCATACAGGGTTCTGGTTCGATCCACGTCCGTATGGCGAAAAGTAGCCAGTACCAAATTCCGCGTTGTTCCAACAAGTTTCCCTATCTTTCCACGAACCTCATCCTCGGTCGAGAAGTCAGCTCCGACCAGATTCGTGCCTTCACACAACATAGCAATGGGCTTCGCCGCAGCAGCCGCCTCCACGAAATCATGTGTCATCTGAGACTTTGTGCCATGGGCACGGAAGTCACCCGAATAGATGACGGCGCCTTCGGTAGTATGGATAACGAATCCGTATGCACCCGGTACTGAATGGTCTACGTGGATCGGCTCAACCTCCACAGAGCCTACCTTGACCTTATCGCCCGTTCGGAATGTTCTGAACTGCAATCCCTCAAGATCATTGCCGAAGCTTCTCTGAGTTATTTCCGAAAAAGCCTGAATGATCAGCGCTGTTGTCACGCCGCAGTGAACCGGTATCTCTCGGTTGAGGAACGAGATGTATGCTGAATGATCTGTGTGCGAGTGAGAGAGAAACACCGCATCCACCTCGGAACGTGTCTCATCGAACTTGTACGCCCCCGCAATCTTAGGCAGCAAGTCGAACTCTAGGAGGCCCCTCTCATCACGCGGCGTAAGCCAAGGTTCAGAATAGAACTTCGAGCGTTCAGCGAAATTCATTCCAAAATCGAGCAGGATCTTCGTATCCTCGTCTTCAAGAAGTATCTTGTTGCCGCCGATCTCCCTAACGCCGCCATAGAACGTGAGCTTGACCAAAGAGCGCTCAACCGACGAAGAGTCAGAGTATAGTCACCCGAAGGACGATAAGAATGCTGTTAGGCGAAAGGCGGGTTCTGAGATACCCCATTTCGCGATTGCGTAGCGGCTTTTAAGACCCCTACCGAATCACTGCTGGGGAAACAGATTGAACCACAGTCCTACATTCCGAATCAGGTCTCGAGTAGCGTTCCATCTTTCGGAGTTGATGTAGATTGACCGTAACAGTTGTCGTGGGCACGCAGTGGGGCGACGAGGGAAAGGGGCGCGTGATAGATTATCTAGCCTCGGATGCCGATTTTTGCGTTAGGTTCCAAGGAGGCAACAACGCCGGTCACACTGTAATCAATGACCTAGGAACATTCCGGCTGCATCTAGTTCCTTCTGGGATCTTCTTTCCACGGATTCATTGTCTTCTTGGCGCAGGCATGGTGATCGATCCGGACTTCTTGCTCGAAGAAATCGCAAGTCTAGGAAACGCGGGAGTGGATACGACGAATCTCTGGATCGATCGTCGAGCCCATATTGTTTGGCCTTATCACCGCTTCCTAGATGGCGCACGAGAACAGAGTACAAAACTAGGCACAACAAGAAGAGGAATCGGTCCAGCCTACGGAGATAAGAGCGCGTATAGAGGCATCAGGATTGGCGATTTGCTTCATCCTGGTTCTGTGCGTCAGCGCCTTGAAGACGTCTTGCCGCTCAAGAATTGCGAGATGGCCTACCATGGCCTGCCGGCTTTGAAGCTTGAAGAATTGCTCACCCAAGCTGAGAAGTGGGAACAGAGTCTCAGAGCGAGAATTGTTGACTCCGTCCCCCTTTTGCGCCAAGCGATTCAATCCGGTCAGCGGATCCTCCTCGAGGGTCAGTTGGGTGTGATGCGCGACCTCGATTGGGGAATCTATCCATACAGTACAGCATCTTCGCCCACAGCCGGGGGAGCATGCAGCGGGGCTGGGATTCCTCCACGGTCCATAGATCAGGTAATCGGAGTCACGAAAGCATACTCCACATCGGTTGGAGGAGGACCTTTTCCCACCGAGGTCTTTGATACAGAGGGTGAGCGCTTGCGCAAAATCGGAGATGAATTTGGTGCCACGACTCAACGTCCTCGTCGTTGCGGCTGGTTTGACGCCGTTACGGTGCGATACGCGGCTTGGCTCAATGGACTGAGCGCCATTGCGCTCACAAAGCTAGACGTACTCGATTCATTTGAGAGAATCAAAGTGTGTACTGCTTACCGTATTGGCGACCAAATCCTAACCGAGGTGCCGGACACGATCACTCAGAGTCAAGTGGAACCTGTGTACGAAGAATTTGCAGGTTGGAAATCATCAACGGCAGACGCACACACTTGGGACACCCTACCATCAGGTGCACAGCGATACGTGAGGCACATTGAAGAGTTGGTTGATGTGCCTGTTCGATACGTGTCCGTAGGCCCTCGTCGAGAACAGATGATAAGTCTGTCGACTTGAGGATTCTGTTGCGTGGTTGCGGCATCCGGGAGGCATGTTGCACAAGCGCGGCATGAACTGAGCTATTGGAGCTTCTGTTGAACCATTACAGTCTCTTTCTTCTTGGACCCCATTACTTCACCAAGTAGTTGAATCTCATGTCCGAGTTCTTTTCGGAAATCGTCTAGCTTAGCCGGTTTGCGTCTGAGTAGGTTCTCGACAATAGTGCTGTCCAGTTCTTGCCTTAACTCCGCTGAGGCTGCTGAGCCGGAAAATTGACCGATAACTGTTCCCCAATTTGCCTCTTCCAGTTTTGAATACTCGTCCAATAGGTTGGTTACTTGCTTTCTCTTCAACTTACGTGGATTCAATATATGCCGTGTTCTAACTGCCTCAGTCAGCCACTCTGACCAAGCACCTTCAACTTCCTGTCTTTCGAACATAAGAGTAAGAAAGCCGAAACTGCTTTGTGACCAAAGGGCAAGCAGTTTGGCAACATCACTAGATTTCAGTGCATGACCATCCGCAGTCTTGTCAGCTCTCGGTGCAACAGGCATCCACATGGCCCCGCTAGTTGGTGAATCGCAGACTACTGCGGACACACACATTGTGGCGAAGAGATTCGCCTTTCTAGGAATAAGCAGTATGCCCCGTCCGGGGGTGAATGTCTCTATGGGTGTGATCGTGCGGTCACGAATTAACCATTTTGCTTCGGTCCTGAGCATGTGGATCTTAGCGAATTTGGATGTGTCCAAGATAGGCGTGGCTCCTGAAGTGGGTTCTGTGTCCACAACCGCTAGACCTGCTCGTTTCTTGCTCTTGACGAACAACCCCACCTGAGCCACATTATTCAATGGAGTCAGTAAGTGAGAAAAGTCAAAATCAAAATCTGGTTTGATATTAGACATCAAACCTGACTGCAATAGTGCTTGTTTCACAAGAGAGAATTGTCTGAATGCAAGCAAACGATACCAGTTGGCTACGCTTCGCCGGATGAGCGGTTTCGGAAATGCCACGCTTTCTCCAATCACTTTGCCCCCCACATGAAGCGTCTGCTGTGCAGGTATCCTGGCCTTGGAGCCGTTGCGCCGAAGTAGAGTCAACTGCTCAGCCACTTGTCTAGCTTCTGTGAAATTCATGTCCAAGTCGAAATGTGAGATCAGTGTTTTCCCATCATCGTTCTGTACTGGGTTTCCGGAGAGAAGTGGAGATGCCTTCTTCCGAGCAACAATCAACACTTCTCGAAGTGCGGTTGACTCGGAAAATGCGGGTTTGCCTGCAACCCAATTTATCATTAAGTGTTCAATGCCGTATCGCTCAAGCAGTATGTCTCGTATGCCCTGCCAAGTGTCCCTGCCTAAAGCTGCGGATGGCAGAACCAACGCGAGTCGTCCTCCATCTTTGACATGGAGGTCGCCCAGAGCTACGAAGGGGATTGGAAGACCGCCAGCAGCAGTAAGACCGCTGCGCAATTTGGCTAGTACACTCTTCAATGTCTTCCTGTCAAGAACTTCTGTGACCCTTTGTTTCTTAGTGAATGGAGGATTCATGATGACAACATCAAAGAAACTTCGTGGAACTTGAATCTCCTTTTGTTCAAACGCCATACTGACGACTTGACGTGTACCCGCAATGTCTCTCCCACTGATTCTTTTCTGAACCGTTATCTTGTCACTTTGAATGAGGTCAAGTGATCCAAGTCTTTTCCCTGTTCCGACTGGAACCCTGTAAATCTGACTGTCTTCAAAAATCATCTTGGGTTGCTGCAACAGCAAATTGACTAATGTCAGGTGAGCGGCGAACGGCATCGCATCGAATCCCCAAATCTCATGCTCAACGAATTGTCTGTGCAGTTCGCCAATCGTGCCCTTCCAACCTTGAAGAAAGGAGAGCCCCATTTTCTTGTGGTACGCTGACATCAGAAGCGTACCCGACCCGCAAGCAAAATCACAGACTTTGTCATCCCAATGCTCAACACTCAGCCACGCAAGCAACTCTCCAGCAGAAACGGACGTGTAGTACGTTGCGAATGACTTTGCCAAAGACCGACCGAGAGTAGAGTGGTAAATGCGACCGCTAAGGTCGAGGTTCAACAGTCCGGCATGAGATATTACGTATTCGGCGGTCTGAACGATAGCTTCCAACGCCGACTCGGTCGTCGGACTCGCCTGCAATGCGTCTAGAACTCGTCCTGCGTAGAGAAAAACCGCCTCATAATCAATTTTGAACGCGTCTTCGAATGCGTCCTTGAGGGCGGTCTTCCATGCTCCAGACAGGGCATATCTAGTTTTGATCGTATCAAGGCCGTGGGGGGCCACAACGGGAGCGATTAGTTGGTATGATGTAGTTGCGTTGAATAGGATCAGTCCTGCCGAAGCAAACATCATGAAATCAGAATCACTGTTCGCCAAATTCTAGTACCTCTCGAATCTTGTTGGCGACACTTTTTGATCCTTCAATTGATTTCGTATCCGATGCGAATTTCTCTATGGTTTCTCTGATCTTCTGTATCGCTACATCCAGCTCTTTGTCTGGAAGCGCTTCTGAAGTGGCTCGCGTCAGCAATTCGGGCAATGATTGAACTGAAGTTTGCGTTTGGTCGAATACTGTTCGTGCTTCTGTTGAGCCGTGAGCGTAGCAGATCGCAACTAGACTAGTCGATAGTAGTCGAGTTCGGACCATGTCTGTAGTAGGAGCGCCGCTGACTAGGTCACTTGGATATTCGAGACCGACTGCCAAATCGCACATGTTCTGCTGAAGTCTTTCCTTCAATTGGCGGATTAATTCAGTGCGATGTCCGTGCTCCTTAGTTTCAACAATAACGCGTATCCCGCTGAAAAGAACATAGATGTCTGGAATGCCTCCGATATTCAAGAGAGACCTATTTGGGATTCCTAGCCCTTCCAATACTCCAGACAGGGTAACGCTAACGGTCTCCTCCCGTACCTTCTGTTCGTCAGGCAAGTTAAACCCCTTTCTTCATACCAAAGCGTTTCATAATTTCTCCGGAAAACCCTTTTCCAAGATAATCGCCCAGCATCTTGAAATCCAGCAAAGGTCTTTCACTATTCGAGTTTTTCACGATCATGACTTTGCAGCTCTTTCTTCGATTTCCCAGCCAAGTGTCTCTTCCTTAGTAGTGTTTCCAACTCGACTAGATCGTTGGAGTGTTGCTTCGGATCTCCCGCCGTCTTCTCGGCCTGCTTGAGCTCCGGGTTCCACCGAAACCCCCGTGATACCAAATTCTGCTCGTAGTATGTAAGACTGCATTTAACGTAAAGCAGGGAACATGATCCTGGCGAGACCGACCTACCATAGGTAGGTAACCCGATGACTGCCTGTGTAACTTGTTGCGCAGCTCTTGGCGGCAAATTGGGCCGGCTGATGCCGTCCAGTGAGGACTGATAGATCCGAGCACGTTTCGAAAAGACTCCTGAATCTTCTTTCTTGATGACATTCCCATAGAGACTGGTTTCCAGCACATCCTGTGAGATGCGCCAGGCCATCACCCTTCCCTTGAATTCGTGCATCTGCTCATTTCTGTTCACGCAGCTTTCCAAGAGCGATCGCAGTCTGCTGTAGCTGCTCTGTGGAAAGACAAAAGCGATGAAGTCAACACGTTCACTTGTGGCCTGCTCTAGATGGCGAAAGACGCGGTCTTCCAATGATTCCTTGTCTTGGTACTCTGTTAAGCATTCGATGAGTCCGCGGTGGAACTGCCTGTCGAAGATTTCACCCCACTTCTTTAAGGAAAACTCGTGAGCTCGAACCTCGAAATCAGCCCGGGGCTGATAAGGTGAGGTCTCATCTAGGTCGTCGTACCAGAACTCGTGATCCTTGAGGAACCGAGACACGACACGCTTCATAGTGTGGTGGTAGATGCCTGGGGGCTTGGAGATCACTGTGCTCATACTCCCCGAGTTTGTGTGGCGACAAAGGTAGTGTGTTGTGTTCAAGGCTTAAGAGTGTTCAAGGCTTCATCATGCATTCAGATGCTCGGAAACCAGAGACAAGACCGATATCTCCTCATGATGACGGAACGAGTTTGCGTGATTCTCCTCCCATTACCACGCCAGACTGCGATCCTACTTCTAGGAAGATGGGGTAATTTGATGTGATGCTGCCTACTGCGACGCATTGCTTGTTCTCCAAGTTCTTCAGTGCATTCACGGTTCCCGTGTCTATGAGCCCAGATTTTGCAAGTTGTCTTAGCTCGTCTTCGTTTCGGAACGTGAACGCGATCAGGTTGTCGAGTAGCGTGAAGACTTCATCCGGTAGCGTTCGTGGGTCGTTCGTTATGAAAGTTGGGAACACGCCTACGTGTCTCATTCGTGTTAGTATGTTGATCATGTTCTCGGGTTCAACGTAGAGCTGAGCTTCCTCGAGAAACAGGGATACTGCGCGAATGTCCCTGGAATGGCCCAGATCGCTGAGCTTGCCTAGGACGTACTTGACGATTATCCCTCTCTCCCACGCGCTGATGCGGGAGAGGTTGAAGACTATTGCTCCACCCGACTCGTGAAGTTCCTTGATTAGGCTCGTGAGGAAGCTGGGGCCGAAGAGTCCAGATGCCTTGGCTACGGCCACTCGGCCTTGAAGAGCAATTCGGACGGCTTCATTCTGAACGTTCTTCTCGTTGCTGACATATGCTTCTAGATCATTGAGGTCGAACTGTTTTCCACTTTGTTGTCTCCAGAATTGCACCAAGTGCTGGTATGTTGGACTGCCTTCTTGGACGTTCAAGTACTTGGCGAAGTCGTCATATGATGTCTCGTTCAGAGGGATAGCGAATGGTAGTTCTGATGCTTGGGCAGTTCGGAGGTGAGGCGTTAGAATTCTGATGTAGTTCATGTATTCGTTCGGTTCGTTCTCGCTTCGTTTCCAAAGGTTGAGATATTCACCGTTCACGTCGAATACGAGTGTGAGTACTCTGCGCTTGATTAGTTCAAGGAGGACTTTCTTGGCGGCGTAGGATTTGCCGGAGCCCTTCATACCGGTGATGAGGTTTATGCCAAGCCTCTCGGCCGGGAGGATGTACCCTTTCGCGTCGCTGGATAGGGTATTCGCGAACTCGGAGGTCTCTCCCGACTTGAGACCTAGCGCTTGGAGAAGCTCGTCTTGACTCATGACTTCTATCTGCGATTTTGCACGGCTAAGGTTGAATTCACTGATTCCTGTTCTGAAGGATTTAGTCTTGTTTCCGCGACCGTCGTCGACCTCGAGTATTCTCCCCCTGATCTTGGCGAGAGCGACTTTCTGGTCAGCTAACGAGTCCACAATGCTCTTGACTTCAGGCTGGATTCGCTCTTCGGTCTCTGACTTGGGAATCAAAGACCTTCTCAGAATATGCTGAAGAACCCCTGGCAGGTCCGCGAACTGTATGTCAATAACTTGGGCGACTATTTCGTCGATCTTGAGGGTGTCTCCAAGTCTGAGCTTTTCCTGTGGGGAGAAAACTATCCAAAGGTCATCCGCCTCTTTCGTCAACAGGTACATGATAGCTCACACTAGAGTGGAAATATCTTGGGTCTAACGTCAACCTCTTTTTTCAGCACTAGTCCATGTAAGGCTGTTGCAGCCGCCTGAAGTTCGAGTATCTCGATCCCGCTGAAAACACACGTCATGTGAGCTAGTGTCCTGTAACTAACAGACGTAGGATTATGATTTGAACCACTTGCGCGTGCCCATGCCTGAAATCTGGTATGAAGAGAGATCTTCGCGCCCAGCTGAACATGAATCATAACTATAGGGATTTGTGATACGGGACACTAGTTTCAGCTCCTCCGGGTATCCATAGTCCCCAGCAAGACCCGAAAGTTCGCTCAGGATGTCTTCATGACTTTTCGGTGCATCATCAGGCAGGTCTACTCGGAAGGGCTCGCCGCAGGGAGTTAATCTTGCGACATAGATCTCTCCGAGATACCTCTCAGGCTGCTGTTCAATATGGTTCCTAACGCCTCCAACGTAGCATGGTCCAGGCGCTCCTTCGAGAAGAGACAGAATGCTTCTCCGAGACCGTTGAAGCACAAGCCTTGTTTACTTAGAAATGGCAGCTATCGAGCTTCCGTTCCCAGCAGCATGATCGATGATATTTCTGACGAAGAAGCGTGGGTTTGCGACCGTGCCTCCGATTAGGCTCCCGTCTAAAAGTATCAGACTATCTCGCGAGCGTCTGGCCACTTCCGATTCCAAGTGTCTTTCGAAGAGGTTCCGCATTCTGTCAAGTATGTTGGCTAGGTCAGGAATCGAGGCAGTTGATTCACCGTATATGGTTCGGTATAGGTTCTGGTAGATATCCTCCTTGTTCGCGTTCGTCAGGGCAATCAAGTACGGCCCATAGCGGTCTAGCCTGTGTTTGCTTTCGCCCGCGAGCCTTGTGACAACGGAAGCTCTTAACGCGGCCACGAGTCCTTCCGGGACGTATCCGAGAGCGAAACCTGTACTGTCTATTGCAAGCACAGTAGCCTCGGCTGGATACTTGGGAGTCAGCGGTCTGATTTCCTTCTCCCACTCTTCACGAACAGCGCTCTCACCATCGTCTGGAACATCATCCTTCTGCGATGAGCCAAGGCGCTCATCCAAACTCACTTCTGAAGGACGAAAAGTAGCACCTTTCGGGATTCTGCCAGTCAACGCAGATTCTACGCTATCTATCTCTATCATAGCCTACCAACTCTTGGATCGGATCTCCGTGTAGCCGCGTCTGCTTCTCGTGAGGACTAGGTGATGATCTGTGAGGTTCGATATGTCTTCATGGGCGATGACAAAGATTTGCGAGAAGGTCTTCTTCACCGCGTCTAGGACTTCGAAGATTCCTTGTTTTCTCTGGTCGTCGCTGCTCGAGATGCACTCGTCCATTAGTAGGGAGTACCTGTCTGCCATCACCCTCGAATCTAGTATGCTCTGTGTGAAGGCTAGTCGGAGGACTATGAGAAACTGGTCCTGGGTTCCTCCGCTGAAGACTTCCCTCTCCTTGTATCCGCCGGCCTCGTTGGAGTGTGCTTTGAATTTCAGATCCTCCGTGATCTCGAACTCGGAGTATCTCCCATCTGTCAGGATCGGAAGAATCTGGTTTATTATCATACGTGCGTGGGGCATGACTTGGCTTCTCAGCTTCTTGCTTGTCTCACCAATTTCTTGGACAACAAGGTCGAGCACTGTCTTCTTCTCTTGAATATTCTTGTGTTCTTTCTCTAGGCCGGATAGTCGATCGTAATCTCTCTTGAGCGTTTCTAGGTCCTTCTCAAGTTGCGTGACAGTTCCTAGCTTCCCCGAGCGCTCCTTCTCAAGCTCGCCGGTCTTAGTCTGAAGTTGTTCGACTCTTGTCTGGAACTCTCTGTGTTGTGCTGCGTCATACTGAAGTGTGTTCACGAACAATGGTTTCGCCTTTTCTAATTCTTGGATCTCACTAAGCTTCTCATTGATCTCGCGGTCCGACTCGCGGAGACTCTTGCCTGGGTCAGACTGCTCGAGTCTCTTGAGGTCAGTCTGAGCACTCTGAACCAGCGCTTCCGCGCCGTGTATGGAGGGTTGACCGGTCATCTGCATGATCTGCTGGTTCGTCTTGGAAAGTGCAACATCCACATCTTCGTGGTTCCTGAAACCGCTTTCTAACGCGAGCCGTTCGACCTGCTGGTGCGCATCTTGAACGTGGCGTGTCGAGTCGCCAATCTGCCTATTCAGAGCTTGAATGTCTGCCGCGTGGCTCAGTATTCTGTCCGTTCTCCGATACCTCATGTAGAGAACTACAGCCAAAGCTACCGGGATGATTCCTAGGATGCTGAGCAGCGGTTGAGTCAGGGCACCCGCCACGATTAGCGCGACAGAGAGAATGAGCATCAGCGCAAACTGAATCAGCTGACGTTCTTTTATCTTCTGCACATCATGACCCGCCAGTTCAAGTTCTCTATCATCCAGATTGGCCCTCAGGATTGCCTCCCTACGCATCGCATTCAGTCTGTCAAGAGCTCCTTGAGACTGCCCCAGATTATCCTCAAAGCGCACGCTTTTCTCTCGAGCCGTTTCTAGTCGGCTGACTTCGGGCTTGTATGCCTTCACCGCAGCCTCGTATCTCGCTTTCTCTTGCTTCAACTGCTCTATTCTGTTAATGTCAAGTTGTATGCGTTCCCGTTCTTTCCTCTTTGATGTGACAAGGTCGGTCTTTGAGTTGAAGGCAAAGAGCCAATCGTATGCGGTCAAGGTAGACTTCTCGGCTTGCAAAGCCTCCCTTTTCTGCTTCAGCTGTGTTTCCAGGTCTACCACTTCTTTCCGGAGCGCATCTCGCGTGGCGAGTTTCTCCTGGTACGACTTCGCGTTCTCGCGTATTGGAGTCAATTCTGCTGTTTTCTTTTCAATCTTGTCGGCTAGTTCGGAAGAGTCATCTTTGACGCGCCTGACGGCGTCGTCGAAGAGTTCGATGCCCATTACTTTGTTTACTAGTTGTTCCCTCTTCGTCTTGACCAAGTCTTTGAGAGCATCCAGATCCTTCTGCTTAACATAGACGAGTTTTGTGAACGACTCTCTATCCATGCCTGTGATTTGTTCTACCTTGGATTCTATTTCTGTCAGGCTGGTTAGTCCGTCGTGTGTGTTTTTGTGACCGTCCACCATCGGCACGAGTCTGGCCTTGTGTGTACCTCTGTTGTTGAATGTGCGGCTTAGCAGGAATCTATCTTGGCCTGATGTGAACTCGACCTCAACTTTTGCTTCTTCCTTTCCCCACGTGATAATGTTCTCTCGAGCTTCCTCCGTAGCATGGCCTCGCTTGAGCCCGTAGAGCGCGTATTCTATGGCTTCAAGCAGGGTCGTCTTGCCGCTCTCGTTCGTGCCGAGTATGCCTATTCTTCCTTCATCTGGAAAATCGAGGTCGATGGGGTCTCCGATAATCTGGAAGCCTGATGCGTGAATGCGATGTATGATCATGCTCTCGCTTCTTCCAGGTACTTTCTGCCCAGCTCCTTCACCTGCTCCAGCTGACGCCTCTTCTCTTCACTACTCGCTTCAGAGATCAGAATGTCCAGTCTCTTCGTGAAGGCTTCGATGGGGTTATCCACTCTTTCCATGAAGACTCTGCCGAAGCCTTCGACATACAGTTCGCCGTGGCGTACGTTGAGGTGAAAGAAGTTGTCTCTAGTCGCCTCGTATATCTCGTTGAGTTTGAGTTGACGGTACTGTTCTTGAGTGATCTGTCCTCTGAGATTGAGTCGAGCGAGCTTGACAGCGTCCGATTGTTTATGCAGGTACTCTATCAGGTAGTCCTTGAGGTTCGGCGGGTAATCTCCATTCGTGGACAGATCCAGAGTGTACTCTTCCATTGGTCTTGTCTCAAGTCGAATGAACTCAAGAGAAGCATCAGAGCCGTTGAGCTCCGCCCATACGAAACCCTTTTCGTCGTTCAGTTCTCCCCATGACAGCCTCTCAATTGAGCCAGGGTTCACAATTCTACAGCCTTCATGTTCTCTTTCGAAATGGTTGTGGAAGTGACCAAGCGCCAGGTAATTCAATCCTTGAGCAATGTCTCCAGGTCGGAATGGGTTCTGAAAAGCCATTTCGGGAATTGAGGAGACCACGTTTAGGCCCTGAAGAGAGCCATGAATCATCAGTATGTTGTAGTCTCCTTCGATCGGTATCGTGCACCCGTGAAGCGGGTTCTCACTCTCGAACCGAGAGAAATAGGACTTGCCGGTCACGCAGACTTTCCTGCCGTGGATATCGATAGTCTGCTTTTCAATGGCGTCCGATTTGGAGAAGACGGTTGCGAGACCGGCTGAAGCTAAGACATCTATGGCGAGATGTTGGCTCCCAAACTTCGGAACATCATGGTTTCCACCTATGAGGAAGACTCGCATCCCTGCTTCACTTAGCTGTCTCACTCTCTCGGTAACGAAGACCCTGGCGGAATTGCTGGGAGAGTTCCTATCGAAAACATCGCCTGAGATAAGGAATAGATCCGGTTTGTTCTTGAGGGCATATTCGACTGCGGCGGAGAAGTTCCTGTTCAGGTCATCTTTTCTTTCTTGGGCTCTGGCTAGGTTTGATATGTTGAAGTTCTTGTCCAAGTGCATGTCGCTGCAATGGACGAGCTGAACCGACACCTCAGTGCACCTAGACCACTAAGTCGTGATCAGAACTAACGCATGTGGTTGACTGATCGTCTGCAGGAAGCATATATCAGTAGCTTAGGTTTGCTGCTCAAGGTCGATGTCGAACAAGACGATTTCAGGAGCACTCCCTCTAGACTACCAGACGGGGCATTCGCCTACCTCGAGGGCACTGGCCACCAGCCCCAAGACTTGGTCGAAGAAGAGACGTGGTACTCTGTGGTCGCGATCCCAGACGACGTTATGTTTCGCACTTCAGACGATCACGGGTCTCAGCTAGAAGTCATGCATGAGATATGAGGGCATTGGATCGAGTCAGTCGGAGTTTAGTGACAACAAGTTGGATTGTGACTCTGTCTCTTCATCAAACGATTTAGATTGCGTCGGACATGGCTGCTGTGATTTCTGGCACTAAGATATCTCGGGTCATTCGTCCATATTCGAACAGCAAGGTATCTAGTTCGATTATTCTCATTTGAGATGCTTGGGAGAGGAGAAACATAGCGCGGCAAATGTCAGCGGTTGCCGCATTCTCTTCACGAGTTAAGCCCAGCTTGGTGAGGGTTCGTCGGACATGTATGTCAGGTTTGAATACGTCGATGCCCAGGTTTTTCATTAGATGAAAAATCGTTGTATTCCCTATTCCTTTGAATCTGAATTCTTCCACTAGGTAAGGCGCGAGGTGCATGAGATCGTAAGTGTTCCTTCTCGATAATTGCGCCAGGTATCCTGCGAGTCCTCCAACAGCTCCCTTTTCCGAGTCCAGTTCTATTATTCGGCGGGCATTTTGAATGCACCACATTGCCTTCTTTTTGTTGTTGAAGCCGCTGCTGCTACATATGCGCCTTGCTTCATTCTCCATGTCTTCGTATAGAGATGCGACTTCTGCAACTTCGAAGCCGTTGAACGCTTGAGAAATACCAGGCCAATATTTCTTGACTACCTCATGGCGAAATCCGCTTGAATACACAACCCAGCTAAGCTCCGCAAGGATTTCTGTACTCGTAATCGTCATCGGATCAAGACCATCATAGTATCGGAGCATAGTGCTAGCATCGGGCAGGCGGGTTACTACATATTCCAGCATGGATTCAATGACACTGCGAATTCGAATCATCGAATCCGCTGAAGCAAGTTCACATTGCATTTCGTTAACGGCAAAGAGTGCCAATTTCTAGCTCACCGTCATAAAACGCAGCAGACTAGGTCTATAAGTATAATTGACTGTGGTTGGTTAATCCTTCTGTTCTATTATGAGCCATCAGCCTCCAGTGGTTGTGCTTATGAGCGGAGGATTGGATTCTACCGCTTTGATCGACTTCTATCTGCGCCGCAAGGCGGATGTCAAGGGCATTCACTTTCAGTATGGTCAGCCGAATGGTCAGAGTGAAGCCAAAGCCGCTAAGGAAGTTGCCGAATACTACAAAGTGGAAGAGCAAGTGATAGAGCTGCAGTTCCCACTGATGAAACGTAAGGACGAGGTGGTTTGCAGAAACGCAATGTTCGTTATTGCGGCAGGCTGTCTGAGACCGCCTCCAATCCGTCTCGCCTTAGGGATTCATTCGGGACCTGCATTCTATGATTGCTCTAAGGCGTTCGTTGATGACTGCCAAAGGTTGCTCGATGGATACTTCGCAGGCACAGTCAGAGTAGAAGCACCATTCGTGAGTTTTGGAAAAGCCGACATAGCGAAGTATTGTAAAAGCAACGATGTGCCGATGCGCTTAACGTATAGCTGTCTGAGGCAGAATTATCCTCCATGTGGTGAGTGCAGTTCGTGTCAAGATAGAGCGAAGTTCGTCGGATGTTGAACGTATGATTCTTGACGACGTTTGTAAGTCAAGACGGATTGGCAAGATCGATGTCCAGACCCCGCTCCTCGTGCCATCTTTCTCATCCGTGGTTTGCGACATTCCGTCCGAAATGCACGCCAAACTAAAGGACCACATAACTGATGCTTCACTGTTCAGCGCCTATGACCTGCGACGCGGAAAGAAAGCAAAAGTGACTCAAGAGGAGATTTGGGGTTCCAATGTGGTCTTCGTCGACAGCGGCAACTACGAGGTCCAACATGTCAAGGATACTCTGAATCAGATTCATCAGACTAAGACTACAAAGGCGAGAGCATGGACACGTCAAATGCATTCGAAACTCATCGACAGTCTCAGGCCACCACCACTTGCGAAGACAGTGTTAATAAACTACGATGAGAAAAAAGCACTTGAGAAACAAATCTCAAGCGCACACAGCTTTTTTGCACGCTACGGAAAATTCGCCTCCTGTTTTCTCAGCAGACCCTGCAATAAGTCAAGTCAGGTGGACGTGGAATCACTTGTAGATAACGTAGCATTGCTCGAAGAGTTTGACATCTTGGGACTGACTGAGAAGGAGTTAGGCGATTCTTTGGTGAATCGGTGCACAAACATTCTCAAACTCAGAAAGGCATTGAACTCCCACGGATCAAACACTCCCATACACGTATTCGGTTGCCTAGACCCGTTAGGGATTGTCTCATATTTCCTCTGCGGAGCTGACATTTTCGACGGCACACTCTGGCTGAAGTATGGGTTTCACAAGAATACTGCTGTCTACCTCAACAACTATGCCATGCTCATGGGCAAATGGGCCAGCACTGATATTGGGGTCCTGATCATGTCGTGGGTTCTGAACCTGAATGATCTGAGAAAGCTTATGCTTAGCATGAGACGATTTGCTCAGGACCATAATCCTGATGTATTCGGATTTGACCAGACGATTATGGAACAAATAACGGACTTAACTAAGACTGCGGCATCTGGTGTCGGGTGAGATTTATGGGCGCAGGTGGAGGAATCGACTGGCCCAAGGGCGCTGACCTCGATAAACTAGTGAAAGACGCAAATTCGGAGGAACGGCGGGACAGATACGAAACTGAATTGAACTCGTATCTCCAAGATCTTCTGGCTGACGTGAATAGTCGCGATCCTGGAACCGTAAACACTCATATCTCAACGATCAAAGATGCTCTTTCTCAGGAGACAGAAGAAGCTATCCCGCTTCAGCAAGGTGGCTCGATGAAAAAGCACACCTACGTCGACAGTTTAAGCGACGTCGACTTGCTCGCCATAGTGAACAACTCGAAGCTTGAAAACGAATCACCAAGCCGACTGCTAGACTATTTCGCAAATAGACTGCGCGAACGCCTGCCGAATACCGACATAACAGCGGGCAACCTCGCTGTCACCGTGAAATTCTCCGACGGATACGAAATACAAGTGCTGCCCGCACTCACTACGAAAACTGGCATCCGTATCGCAGCAGCCGATGGCAAAGAATGGACTAACGTGATCAGGCCAGAAAAATTCGCCCAAAAACTAACAGCCGTAAACCAAGCGAGCGGAAACAATGTCGTTCCTGTAATCAAGCTCTACAAAGTGATCAACTCACAATTACCCGAAGACGCCAGACTATCAGGTTATCACATCGAATCCCTAGGGATAAACGCCTTCGACGGATACTCCGGCTCAAAAAGCCGCAAAGACATGCTCCTGCACTTCGCCCAATATGCTTCAACCGCTGTACTCCGTCCAATTGAGGACAGCACTGGTCAGTCACGACATGTTGACGACAAACTGGGCGCAGCAAACAGCACTGAGAGGGAAAAAGCAAGCGCTTCCATCAAGGGAATTATCACTCAGATGAAATCCGGAGAATCAGAGGCGCAAGTGGACCGATGGAAGCAACTGATGGGCGATTGACCCACGCATTAAGAGGCAGACGTGTACACTTTGCAGGAAGCGCAAAGCCAACCATCGAACCCTCCCGCCTCAGGTACGCTCACACCTTACTCAAACACCTAGCAAAAGTAGTTCTTGAACAAGGCGGGGGTCTAGTCGTCACCGTCGGAAATGATCCGGTGCATACGCAGGACACAAACCTGCCGCTGATTTTTGATTGGACACTGCTGGAAGCCGTTGACGAGTTCAAACATTGGCAGGAAACTTCTTGGCCTGAAGCGCAGGGATTGCCTGTCGTAGCTGTCGGTCTCTCGAATTGGAGAGAGAGAATCACCAACAATCGACAACCCCTATGGGACAGAGTAGTGAAGGCGAAAAATCTGGAACTGATCCAAATGAGACCAGGACTATCTGTTGGCGGAGTGCTCAGAGAACGACAAGCAATGTACGGGGACATCTTGGTGCCGCTTGGTGGTGGCCCGGGCGTGGAACATCTCGCCGAACTCTACACACTGAAGAGGAGGCCAGTGATACCGTTTGACACTCCTCTTGGAGATAAAGCACCGAGTGCAGCTGAACGACTGTCAACGCGCGCAATGGAGAATCCCATGCAGTTCTTCGAATACGAACCACATGCGAAGGCAGTAGTCGCCTACTCCGCATTATCTCTCAAAGATTCGATGCCGAATGTAGAAGAGTTCGGCGACAGATTCTTGGATTTTGTCTTCCACCTGCCTAGACCTACGGCTTTTCTTGTGAGGCTTCTCAACACCAAGTCACCAGACTTCACTGAGGTTGAAAGATTCTTCAGGAACATCGTTGACCCAGTCCTTGCGGACTCAGGCTATAGACGATTCGAAATGGGAACGGATGCATCAACGGAACCATTCATGAATGTGGAAATATTCCAAAAACTGCACTATAGTTCACTTGTAGTCGCAGACCTAACAGGCTCGCGAGTTGACTGCTTCACGGAAATGGGATACGCTTTCGGTCAAGCCAAGAAGGTGATAGTAACTGCCATGGAAGGAACCAAGCTACCCTTTGACTCCCACTCGATTCCTTGTCATTTCTGGTCCGTTGAGCTAGAGAATGAGAAACGGAGAGACAGTTTCCGACAGTTCATGCACAGGAACATAAACCGCAAACCCCTTGTATCTTAGACTTCAGCCATGAGCACGGTGACCTTTCCAACGCTTGTCCTGCCGGTCCTGCCTCGACGTTGTATAGAGCGTATCTCGGACGGGACGGCCTCGTAGAAGATGACGTGGTCCACGTCGGGCACGTGTAGGCCTTCCTCTCCGATGCTGGTGGTCACGAGGACGTTGTAGCGTCCCGAACGGAACTCCTCCAGTATCCTTACCTGCTCGCTCTGCTTCAATCCCGCATCCTCGGGGTCGCGTGTGGCTTGACCGACGAAGCGGACAGCCGAGACCCGGCTAGCCCGGTTGAGGTTCTGAACGATCGTTTCGACTATGTCCCTGAACTGTGTGAAGACGATCAGCTTCGAGTCAGGGTTGGCGTCCAGTTGCTCTGCGACGAGTTCTCGCAGTCGCGCCTGCTTCGGATGCTCCACCTCCGCAAGAGACTTGGAGTGCTCCAGTGCGTCGATAATCCGTGGATCGTTCGCGAGGGTGCGTGAGGACCTGTTCTTGCTTTCAGGCAGCCTTGAAAGATATTTCGTGAGACTGGAGATTCCCTGTGTTTCAACAAGCTCGATCGCGTGTTGGAGCGATATAGCCTGTGACTGGAGGAGCATCGCTCCGAACAGGTAACCCGCCCGACGGCTTGCGAGTCTTCGATGCAACGTCTCGCCTAGGTCGAGCAGCATTCGCTTCGTGACGGTCACGTCGCGCGGTAGTAGGTGCATCCTACGCAGTTTCTCAACCTTCTCGCCTAGGACGTTGTGGAGGATCTGGCTGACGTCCCTGTAGCCTTCAGGTAATGCGATTCGTTCCCAGCTGAGAGAGACAGATTTCACGTATCTCGCCACATCCTCGTCAGTCTCACTGCGTGCCTCAACATTCTCGATCGCGAGTTTCCCGCAGATCTCTAGGACTCTGTCGCGGCGAGCGCTCGGGGAAGCTGTCAGGCCTAGGATTAGCAGGCTGGATGCTTCGCGCTTGTACGCTTCAGCAACCTCAGAGTAC